>ENA-USUM01001596-USUM01001596.1-human-gut-metagenome-genome-assembly--contig:-NODE-1596-length-14016-cov-13.067795_pt1 | contig 14016 bp, 14 predicted proteins | sample MGYA00250063_ERZ773402 | MGnify/ENA primary metagenome ERZ773402 (study PRJEB29103, sample SAMN06112030) | human gut metagenome | biome: human gut; feature: ankylosing spondylitis patient; material...
TCATAATAATACTAGGAAGACTTTCATACCACCAATCGATTTTCTCCGCAGGAATATTTTTCCATGAAAAACTCCTCCCGCCGACGGGACGAACTCCCCCTGCGGAGCAGCCTCCGTTTTGGGAAGCGGCGTGTCCCATGGGACAAAAACGGTATTCCTTCGGACGTCAGGTCCCGGTCCGATATGGGGCGAGTGGACGTCCAAAAAATGTCCAATCTCTCAGCGCTGATACTCAAATTCCAGATCGTACATGGAGACAATATCCCCGTCCTGGATCCCCATCTGCTCCAGTTGATCGAACAGACCCGACTGGCGCAGAACCTTATCGAAGTACATCCGGCTCTCATAGTCGGAAAAATTGATGTTGCCCATGAGCCGCTGGAGCCACGGCCCCTCCACCAGCCAGGTGTGGTCATCCCGGTGGATATCCAGCGGGGCGGTGGTATCCACCTCCGGCGGGCGGGGTACATACTCCGGCTCATAGACAGTCACCGGCGGCAGCTCCGCCAAGCGGCGGGCGATGGCCTGCACCAGCTCACGGGTCCCCTGATGGGTGGCGGCGGACATGGCCATGAACTCATAGCCCGCCTCCTGCACATGGCAGCGGAAGGCTTCCAGCTGCTCAGGGTCCGCCAACAGATCCGTCTTGTTGGCCACCACGATCTGGGGCCGCTGAGCCAGCTCCGGGCTATACTGCTTCAGCTCGGCGTTGATGGCGTCAAAGTCCGCTATGGGGTCCCGGCCCTCGCTGCCGGAGACATCCACCAGATGCACCAGCAGGCGGCAGCGGTCAATGTGCCGCAGGAAGTCGTGGCCCAGCCCGGCTCCCTCGCTGGCCCCCTCGATGATGCCGGGGATATCCGCCATAACGAAGGACACGCCCTCATCCACATACACCACGCCCAGATTGGGATAGAGGGTGGTGAAATGGTAGTTGGCGATCTTGGGATGGGCCTTGCTGACCACGCTCAGAAGGGTGCTTTTGCCCACGTTGGGAAAGCCCACCAGACCCACGTCCGCCAGCAGCTTCAGCTCCAGCACCACGTCGTGGCTCTCGCCGGGAAGGCCCGCCTTAGCGAAGCGAGGCACCTGCCGGGTGGGGGTGGCGAAGTGCTGGTTGCCCCAGCCGCCCCGGCCGCCCTTACAGAGGACGAAGGGCTCGCTGTCGGACATATCCTTGATGATCTCGCCGGTCTCGGCGTCCCGGATGAGAGTGCCTCTGGGGACCCGGATGGTGAGACTCTCTCCGTCCTTGCCGCTTTTGCGGCCGCCCTGCCCATCTACGCCGGGAGAAGCCACATATTTGCGCTTGTAGCGGAAGTCCATCAGCGTGGACATATTGTCATCCACCTGCACGATGATGCTGCCGCCGTCGCCGCCGTCGCCGCCGTCGGGGCCACCGGCGGCCACGTATTTCTCCCGGTGGAAGGCCACGGCTCCGTTGCCGCCGTTGCCGGCCCGGACGGTGATGCGGGCTTTATCGATGAATCCATTTGCCATAATGCTACCTCGTTTATCTGAAAATGTGTATTTTACTCCAGTATGTCCTATTTTAGCGGAAAAACGCCCCACCGTCAAGGGCGGGGCGCAGGAGAAAACAGGTGCGGCCTACGGGGAAAACTCTTGCAGATACACGGAAAAGGAGGACAGGCGTTTGCCTGTCCTCCTGATTCCTGTTGGGTAAAGGATATACGGTTTTCATGCCAAGGGCGTTACTCCAGTGCGTCACGGCTCTCGAACACGTCACGAATGGAGCCGCTGCGGTCGATCTCCGGCTCAGGCTGGGGCTGCTTGCTCATTTGCAGCTCCTGCCACTTGGCCTTGTCGATGAGCAGCTGGCGGGGCTTGGAACCCTCGAAGGGGCCGACAATGCCCCGTTCCTCCATCTGATCCACCAGACGGGCGGCACGGGAATAGCCCAGCTTCAGGCGGCGCTGGAGCATGGAGACGGAGGCCTGTCCCGTTTCCAGAACCACCTCCACGGCGGCGGGCAACAGCTCATCGCCGTCCTCCTGCGCTTCGGTGGGTTCGGCAGAGGTCTTTCCTCCCCCGCCCTTTTCCTTCTCCTTCACCGCCTGCTCGATCTTGTCCATGACTTCACGGGAGTACTCCGCCTCGCCGGTGGTCTTGACGAAGCCCACTACCCGCTCGATCTCCTCCGGAGTGATGAAGCAGCCCTGCACACGGGTGGGCTTTCCGGCTCCCAGCGGGGCATAGAGCATATCGCCCTTGCCCACCAGCTTTTCGGCGCCGGTGGTATCCAGAATGATGCGGGACTCCAGTGAGGAGGCCACAGCGAAGGCGATGCGGCTGGGGATATTGGCCTTCATCAGGCCGGTGATGACGTCGGAGGAGGGACGCTGGGTGGCGATGACCAGATGCATCCCGGCGGCACGGCCCATCTGGGCCACCCGGCAGATGGACTCCTCCACCTCCTTGGCAGCCACCAGCATCAGGTCTGCCAGCTCGTCGATGACCACCACCACCGTGGGCAGGGTCTTTAGCTCCTCGTCCTGCCGGGCCAGCGCATTATAACCCGCCAGATCCTTGACCCCGTGCTCGGAGAAGAGCTTATAGCGCTTCATCATCTCGAACACCGCCCATTGCAGGGCTCCGGCGGCCTTTTTGGGGTCCGTCACCACGGGGATCAGCAGGTGGGGGATGCCGTTATAGGGGGCCAGCTCCACCATTTTGGGGTCCACCATGATGAAGCGGACCTCCTCCGGGGTGGACTTATAGAGGATGCTGACGATGAGGGAGTTGGTACACACGGACTTACCGGAGCCGGTGGTGCCGGCGATGAGCACATGGGGAAGCTTGCCGATGTCCCCCACGATGCAGCTGCCGCCGATGTCCTTGCCCACGGCGAAGGCCACCGGGGACTTATGCTCCGTGAAGGTACGGGACTCCACCACGTCCCGGATGCGGACGGGGGTGACGGCCCGGTTGGGGACCTCGATGCCCACCACGGAAATTTTATTGGGGATGGGGGCGATGCGGACGCCGCTGGCCCCCAGTGCCAGCGCAATGTCATCGGCGAGGTTGGTGATCTTGGACAGCTTCACCCCCTGCTCCAGCGTGAACTCATAGCGGGTGACGCTGGGGCCGTGGACCACGGCACCGGGGTGAGCGTCCACGCCGAAGCTCTGAAGGGTCTGGGCCAAGCGCTGGGAGTTGCTCCGCAGCTCAGCCCCCACCTCCGTATAGTTGTCGGCGGTATTCTCATCCAGAAGCGTGATGGGGGGATACTGGTACGCCTCCTCCGGCTGGGCCAGCTCCTGCTCCACCGCAGCGGTCACCTCCTCGGTGGCGTCCTGCACCTCCTGCGCCGTGACGGAAGGCTTGGCCGCTTCACGGGGCTTAGCCACAGGGGCGGGGGCAGCAGACGCTGCCGGTGGGGAGGTAACGGGAGCGGCGGGGGCCACGGGGGCGGCTTCCTCCGCAGGCTCCCCCCGCAGCACCTGATCCGGGGTGCGGACGGCGCTGCTCTTACGGGAAAAGAAGGGCTTCTTCTCCTTGGGGGTAAAGGTGGGTTCCTCCGGCCGGGGCTGCGGCTGTTTGGCGGGAGGCTCGTCGTCCAGGGGGATATCGATGGCGGCACGGCGGCGGGGCCGCTTCTCCGCCGGTTTCTCCTTCTCACGGACGGGGGGTGCTTCCTCCGGGATGTCCTCCCGCTCCGCCTCCCGGCGCTCCTGCGCCCGGCGGACGGCATCCTTGGGGGAGATGTGCAGCGCCAGACACAGGGCCGCCAGCAGCATGAGGAGGAACAGGATCAGAGACAGCACCTTGCCGAATACGGCGGAGAAGCCCACCGCCAGACCGCCGGACAGGGCGCCGCCGCTTTGCAGGGACCGGCCGGAGAGCCACAGCTCCCGCAGGCCGGTGAGGCCCGGCTCATAGGAGCGGGCGCACAGCAGCAGATGCAGGCCGCAGCCGGTGAGCACCGGCACCAGCAGCGTACATACGGAGCGCAGGGTGGCGGGACAGTCCCGGTGGGTCAGCAGCAGGAGGCCCGTCAGCAGCAGGGCCGGTGCCGACAGCCAGTAGCCGTAACCCAGCAGCCCCTTCAGCAGGCCGCCGAAGAAGGTGATGAACAGGGCCTCCTCCTGAAAATAGGACACGACGGCGCACAGGGCCAGCAGCAGGCAGACACCGCCGGCGATCTCCCGGCCGTAGGTAGGGGCGGGAGGGGGCGGCGTGCGGGTATTCTTTTTTGCGGGTTGCGAGGTTTTCTTCTTTTTAGGTGCAGCAGCCATGCGGACTTCCTTTCGTGCAAGAGAACGGGTGTTACTTGACGGCGTTCAGAATGAGGGTAGCCAGACCGGCGGCCCAGCAATAGTAGGCGAAGGCACCGAAGCGGCCCTTGTCAGCGATCATCTTCAGCAGGCGGATGCACAGGTAGCCGGAGACGGCAGCCACCACCACGCCCGCCAGATACACCGGCAGTTGGCTCCAGTCCACGCCGCCGGTGAGGGCATCCTTCAGACTGAGGATGTTGGCACCCAGCACGGCGGGGATGGACAGCAGGAAGGAGAAGCGCACGGCAAACCTCCGCTCGAAGCCCACGAAGCAGCCGGTGGTGATGGTCATGCCGGAGCGGGAGATGCCGGGGACCGTGGCGATGGCCTGACTGACGCCCACCACCAACACATCCAGCACCGTGGCGCTGCGGGCATCCTTGCGGCCCTTGCGGGCCCGGTCGCTGAAAAACAGCAGGAAGCCGGTGACGATCAGGGCGGCGCCGATGAATACCATACTGCTCTTCAGGCCCTCCACCGTGTCCTTGATGGGCAGGATGGCAAACAGGGGCAGCGTACCCAAAATGATCAGCAGGATCAGGCGGCGGGCCGGGGGTACCGGCGTAGGGGTGCTGTGGTGGACCAGATCACCGATGCCGCAGAAAAATTCCCGCACCATATCGCAGATGTCCTGCCAATAGGCCACGAACACCGCCACCAGTGTGCCCAGATGCAGCAGTACGTCGTAGAAGGCGGGGACCTCGGCGTTGATGTTCAGCAGATTCTGGGCGATGGCCAGATGGCCAGAGCTGGAGATGGGCAGAAATTCCGCCACGCCCTGGATCAAGCCCAGAAGAATAGATTGCAGAAAGGTCATAGGTTTTCTCCTTATTTGAAGTTCTATCAGGGGGTATGGCCCCGTATTGTTGGAAGGGGTACGTTTTATCATACCACAGGCGGACAAAAAATACCACCCCTTTTCCTCGACAATCTGCGGGATGGCCGCAGGAGCCATTCTTATCAAAGGAAAGAAGGCCCACCAGATGGCGGGCCTTCTTCACCGTGTGCGGTACACGGGGTCAGAATGTGACGGACTGAAGCTCTTTCAGGCACTTCTGACACACGTTCTTCCCCCGAAACTCCGATACGCCCCGGCTGCTGTTGCAGAAAATGCAGTTGGGCCGGAATTTTCGCAGGACAATGGATGCGCCGTCCACATAGATCTCCAGCGGATCACGCTCGGAAATATCCAGCGTGCGCCGCAGCTCTACGGGCAGGACGATGCGTCCCAACTCATCCACTCTTCTGACGATACCGGTTGCTTTCACAGTGATCTCCCCTTCTTTGCCCCTCAATTTTAGCGTCTACGTGGGATTCGTTTATATTATGCCGTAAATTTGCATATTTGTCAACCAAATGATAAAATCTGTCTGGATAGATGTAATAAAATATGTCGGTGCGGCGTATACATCCATGAGGTGACAAGGATGGCGATGGCGTGGATCTGGACGGGAATGGCTGTGGTCAGCGTGGTGTGCGGCGCCGTATACGGGCGCATGGAGGCCGTCAGTGCGGCGGCGCTGGAGGGGGCCGGGCAGGCGGTTCGGCTGTGCCTCTCCATGGCGGGGGTGCTGTGCCTGTGGACGGGACTTATGGAGGTCATGGACCGGTGCGGGCTGTCCCGGCGGCTGGGACGGCTGTTCCGTCCGGTGCTGCGGCGGCTGCTGCCCCAGGCCAGCCGGGATCCGGAGACGCTGGCAGCGGTGACGGCCAATGTGTCGGCCAATCTGCTGGGGCTGGGCAACGCCGCCACGCCCATGGGTATCCGGGCGGCCTGCCGTATGGCACGGGGGACGGAGGGCGTGGCCAGCGACGAGCTGTGCCGGTTGGTGGTGCTGAACACCGCCTCCATCCAGCTGCTGCCCACCACGGTGGCCAGCGTCCGGGCCGTCTGCGGCAGCGCTGCGCCGCTGGATATCCTGCCGGCGGTGTGGGTCAGCTCCCTGCTGTCGGTAACGGCGGGGCTGGCGGCGGCGAAGCTGCTGGAGCGGCTGGGAAGGCGGCGGACATGACGGACTGGGTGATCCCCTGTCTGCTGGCGGGGGCGGCGGCGGCAGCCATGGGGCGGAGGACCGATGTCTACGGCGCCCTCACCGACGGGGCGGCGGAGGGGCTGCGGGTGCTGGGGCGCATCCTGCCGGCGCTGGTGGTGCTGCTGTCGGCGGTGCAGATGTTCCGGGCCTCCGGAGCCATGGAGCTGCTGACGGGGCTGCTGTCACCGGTGCTGGAAGGGCTGGGCATCCCGCCGGAGACGGCGGTGCTGCTGTTGGTGCGGCCCGTCAGCGGCTCCGGTGCGCTGGCGGTGGGCAGCCAGCTGATGGAGCAGTACGGGCCGGACTCCTACATCGGGCGGGTGACGGCGGTGATGCTGGGATGCTCGGAGACGACGTTTTACACCGTGGCGGTCTACTACGGCGCTGCGGGCATCCGCCGCACCCGCCACACCGTCCCCGCGGCGCTGGCGGCGGATGCGGCGGCCTTCATCGCCGCCGCATGGGCGGTGCGGGTGTTCTTTCCGTAAGGCCGGCTCTCCCGGTGGCGGGGCAGAAAAAAGGAGGCTGGGGACTCGTAGTCCCCAGCCTCCTTTTGTATCTCGATCGTTTTTCAGGGCTTATCTGCCGATGGGCAGTTAGCGGTGCAGCGCTTCCACAGGCCACGCAGCAGCAGATCCTCGTCGTAGACGGCCTCCCGGCGGCACAGGGGCGCCACGAAGCGGCCCAAGCCACCGGTAAACACCAACGTACAGGGATAGCCCAGCTCCTGCTCCATGCGTTGGGCCAGACCCTCCGTCATAGCGGCAGCCCTATATAGGGCGCCGCTGAGGAGACTCTCCTCCGTCCGGCCGCAGATCACCCGATCCGGAATCCGCAGGCGGATATCCGGCAGCTGGGCCGTACCAGAGAGCAGTGCCTCCAGCCCCAGCCGTACAGGGCGGCGCCCAGCACAATGGGAATCAGGACCAGTGAGACGGAAAAGGGGCCGAGACGAATGGCGCTGCCCACAAACTGGAGCACCGCAGCGATGGCGGCAAGGAGTCCGCCTCCTGCGATACACTGTGTGGTTTTTTCCATAGGACTTTTCTCTGCTGCCGCTCCGCCGGGGCGGATGCAGCGCATTTCTCTTTGATTTTTATAGGTTGGGTCAGCGGGTCACCGGGCCGCTGCGGGGAAGGTGATGCGGATGACAGTCCCCTCGCCAGGCTTACTGGTGAGGCGGATGTCGCCGTGGTGATACTGCACGGCGTGCTTCACGATGGAAAGACCCAGCCCCGTGCCGCCGGAGGCCTTGGAGTGGCTCTTATCCACCCGATAGAACCGCTCGAACACCCGGCTCTGGTGCTCAGGGGCGATGCCGATGCCGGTATCCGACACCGTGACGGAGGAGATCCCGTTCTCCGAGGACACCTGCACCTTCACGGTGCCATCCGGGACATTATACTTGATGGCGTTGTCGCAGAGGTTGAAGATCACCTCATACAGCAGCCGCCGCACGCCGATGACTGGGGCGTGGCCGCCGTCCACCGACAGGGACACCCGCCGCTTGGCGGCGGCATCCTGCAGGTTGGTCACGGCCTCCTGACTCAGGGCCAGTAGGTCCACCGTCTCCGTGGGCATGGCGTCCCCCTCGTCCAGCTGGGACAGGCGGATGATATCCTCCACCAGCGTCACCATGCGGGAGGCCTCGTCGTGGATATGGCCCACAAAGCGGGGCATATCCTCCGGCTTCACCATACCGCTCTGAATCAGCTCGGCGCTGCCCACGATGCCCTGCAGGGGGGTCTTCAGTTCGTGGGAGACGTTGGCGGTGAACTCCCGGCGGTTGCGCTCGGCGTACTCCTGCTCTGTCACGTCGAAGGCCAGCAGCACTGTACCCACCGTCTCGCCGCCGGACTGGATGCGGCTCATATCCAGCTGATACTCCCGGCCATTACGCTGGCAGCGCAGCTGGCTGTGGCCCTTCTCACGGGCTGTCTCCATCGCAAGGCACAACTCATGGCTGCGGTCCACCGTCAGGAAGTCACGGCCCACACAGCCCTCGTCCGCCTGAAAGAGCTTGCAGGCGGCGTGGTTGATGCTGAGCACCGTCCCCTTCTCGTCCAGCAGCACCAGACCCTCCTGCATACTGCCGGTGATCTGGGTGAACTCATCGGTCTTTTGCCGCAGGGTCCGCAGCTGGGCGTCGATCTCCTTATGCTGGTAGTTGATGCGGCTCAGAAGAGGAGCCAGCTCTTCGTAGGCGTCGTTTTCCAGCGGATGCTCCAAGTCCAGCCGGTTCAAGGGATCCACGATGCGGCGGGACAGGCGCCCGGCCATGAGCCCGGCGAAGATCAACGCCGCCACCAGCACCACCAGCATGGGCTGGAGCATTCCCAGCGCCAGCATCCCGGCGGTGGCACGGCTGACGGAGATACGCAGCACCGTGCCGTCCGTCAGGCGGCGAGCCACGTACAGGGTCTGCTGCAAAAGGGTATCAGAGTAGCGGCTACTTTCGCCGCTGCCGTTTTCCAGCGCCTCCTGCACCTCCTGACGGCCGACGTGGTTCTCCATGGAGGCCACGTCCACCACCTGCGTATCGTACAGCACCCGGCCGTCGGAGGCGATCCACGTCAGGCGGAACCGCTCCGCCGGAAGGCGCTCCAGATAGGCCGTACCGCCGTTTTCCACGCCGCTGACGGCGAGGCTCAATTCATCCTGTAATTGCTGCTCCTGCACACCGCCGAAGTAGCTGTACAGGCAGCCGGTCATGATGACCATGCCCGCCGCCAGCACTACGCCCGCCACCAGCAGAATGGAACGGAAAATTTTTCTTGTCATGCGCCTACCTCCAGCCGGTATCCCACATTCCGCACGGTCTGGATCATGCTGCCGCAGCTGCCCAGCTTCTGGCGCAGGGTGCGGATGTGCATATCCACCGTCCGGGTCTCGCCGCAGTAATCCATGCCCCAGATCTCGTTGAACAGCTGGTCCCGTGTGAAGGCCATGCCCGGATGGGACAGAAACAGCCGCAGCAGCTCAAACTCCTTATAGGTCAGCGTCACTCGCTGACCCTCCACCGTGACGATGCGCTCCTCCGGGTGCAGTACGATGCCCCCGGCCCGCAGCACCGGCTCCTGCTCCGTCCGGCAGCGCCGCAGCACCGCCTTGACGCAGGACACCAGCTCCATGACCCCGAAGGGCTTGGCCAGATAGTAGTCCGCCCCCAGATCCAGCCCCTGTATCTTGTCATACTCTGCGCCCTTGGCGGTAGCCATCACTACCGGGATGCGGCGCAGGGCCGCCGAGGCCCGCATCCGGCGCAGCAGTTCCATGCCGTCCACGCCGGGCAGCATCACATCCAGCACCACCAGCTCCGGCTGCTCCTCCGTCTGGAGGGCCTGCCAGAAGGCGGCACCGTCGGCAAAGCCACAGGCCTCGAAGCCGGTGGAACGCAGGGCGTATACTTCGATATCCCGGATACTGGCATCGTCCTCCACGCACCAGATCATGCTATCCCTCCTTGTGCGTACCGGTGACGGAGAAAATCACCCACTGGGCGACGTTCACCGCATGGTCCCCGATGCGCTCAAAATATTTGGCAATCATCAGCAGGTCCACCGCCCGCTCCCCCTCACCGGGGTCTGTGGTCATGCGGCGGATCAGCGTATGCTTCACCCTGTCGAACCAGTCATCCACAATATCGTCCTCTGCGATGACTTTTTCCGCCAACATTGTATCATGTTTCACGTAGGCGTCAACACTTTCCGTCACCATTTTTATGGTGGAGGCGGCCATATCCCGCAGCAGCTCCTCCCCCTCGTTGACCTGACCGCTGATGACGATTTCGGCAATATCCTCCGCCTGATCCCCGATGCGCTCCAGATCTGTGATCATTTTCAGGGCCGCCGAGATCTGCCGCAGATCCCGTGCCACCGGCTGCTGCTGCAAAAGCAGCTTCAGGCACAGGGACTCGATGTCCCGCTCCTTGCGGTCGATCTCCGTGTCCAGCGGGGCCACCTGACGGGCCAGTCTGCCGTCTCCCAGCGATTTAGCCGCCAGAGCGATGCTCTCCTCGCACAGTGCGCCCATTTCAATGAGCTCCCGCTCCAGCTGGGCCAGCTGTTCATCAAACCGGCTTCTCATTATCCGAACCTCCCCGTGATGTAGTCCTCTGTCCGCTTCTCCGCCGGGGCGGAGAACACCTGCTCCGTAGCGCCGTACTCCACCAACTCACCCAGCAGGAAGAAGGCCGTGCGGTCGGAGATACGCACCGCCTGCTGCATATTGTGGGTGACGATGACGATGGTATAGCGCTCCTTCAGTTCCATGGTCAGCTCCTCGATGCGGGAGGTGGAGATGGGGTCCAGTGCGCTGGTGGGTTCGTCCATCAGCAGCACCGCCGGCTCCACCGCCAGCGCCCGTGCGATACACAGGCGCTGCTGCTGGCCGCCGGAGAGGCCCAGTGCATTCTTCTTCAGCCGGTCCTTTACCTCGTCCCAGATGGCGGCGCCCCGCAGGGAGCGCTCCACCAGCTCGTCCAGCCTGGCCTTGCTGCGGATGCCATGGGTACGGGGACCGTAGGCAATGTTGTCATAGATGCTCATGGGGAAGGGATTGGGTTTTTGAAACACCATGCCGATCTCACGGCGCAGGCGGCACACGTCCGTCCCCGGCGCATAGATATCTCCCCCCCGATAGCGGACCTCGCCGGTGATCTTCACCCCCGGCACCAGATCGTTCATGCGGTTCAGGGTTTTCAGAAATGTGGACTTGCCGCAGCCGGAGGGACCGATAAAGGCGGTGATGCTTTTCTCCGGGATGTCCATGGAGACGCTGTGCAGCGCCTGATGAGCGCCGTACCACAGGTCCAGATCCTTCACTTGCAGAATGGGGTCCATTGTCGTTCACTTCCTTTTCAGCTTCCGCCCGATGATCCCGGCGGTGAGGTTGATGAGCAGGGTCAGCACCATGAGGATGGTGGCGATGGAGAAGGCCAGCGCCGTCTCCCCGCCCTCGGTGGCGTAGACGTACAGAGCCACCGTCAGGGTGGCGGAGGAGGTGTGCAGGGAGTCGAAGAGACTCACCAGTGCCATGCCGAAGCCTGCCGTATACAGCAGGGCGGCGCTCTCCCCCACGATGCGGCCGATGGCCAGAATACAGCCGGTGACGATGCCGTCCACCGCTCCCGGCAGCACTACGGTGCGGACCATGTGCCATTTGCCGGCACCCAGCGCCAGCGCCCCCTCCCGGTAGGACTGGGGGACGGTTTTCAGGCTCTCCTGCGTGGTACGGATGATGGTGGGCAGGATCATCATCACCAGCGTCAGGCTACCGGCCAGAATTCCCGCCTGAAGGCCCAGCTTCTGCACGAACAGCATCATGCCCACCAGTCCGAAGATGATGGAGGGAATACCGGTCAGGGTCTCGGCGGCGAACTCGATGATGCGGACCAGCCGCCCGCTGGCGGCATACTCCGTCAGGTAGATGGCGGCGCCTACACCCAGCGGCAGCACCACCGCCATGGCCACAAGAATGATATACAGCGTATTCAATAGGTTGGGCAGGATGCCCACGGTATTGCGGATATAACTGGTCTGGCCGGAGATCAGCTGCCAGCTGAGGCCCGGCATGCCACGATAAAAGATATAGCCGATGAGAAAGATCAGCAGGGCGCAGGTCAGTCCGGCGCACAGCCACACCAGCCCCCGCATCCCACCGTTATATAGTCTCCGGCGAAGCGACCATTTCTGCTTCATGGCTCAGTCCTCCTTCTTGCGTTTGATGCAGACATTCAGCAGGACGTTAATGAGCATGATGAACAGAAACAGCACCAGCCCGATGGAAAACAGCGCCTGCTGATACAGGCTCCCCACGGCGGCATCGGACATTCCGGAGATGATGCCGGTGGTGAGGAAGCGCACCGAGGTGAACAGCCCCGGCATATTGGCCACGTTGCCGGCCACCATGATGATGGCCATGGCCTCTCCGATGGCACGGCCTACGCCCAGCACCACCGCCGCCGCCACGCCGCTGCGGGCGGCAGGCAGGCTCACCCGGAAGTAGGTCTCCGTCTCCGTGGCGCCCAGCGCCAGACTGGCCTCCTCATACTCCCGTGGTACGGCCTGAAGGGCCGTCTCCGCCACGTTGATGATGGAGGGCAGCACCATGACCGTCAGCACCAGAATGGCCGCCAGCAGGCAGGCCCCGGAGCCAAGCCCGAAGGCACGACGGATGGCGGGGACCAGCACGATCATGCCCACCAGGCCGTACACCACCGACGGGATGCCTGCCAGCAGCTGCACCGCCGTGCGGATCACCGCCGCCAGACGGGGCGGGGCCGCTTTGGCCAGAAAGATGGCGGTCATCAGGCCCACCGGCACCCCCAGCAGCAGCGCTCCCGCCGTGCCGTAGACAGAGGTGAGGAGGAAGGGCAGAATGCCGAATTGCGGGCCGGTGGTGGCGTTGGTAGGCGCCCACACCTTGCCGAAGAGGAATTTGGTCAGTCCGATCTCCCGGATAGCCGGCAGACCGGAGATCACCAGATACACGCTGATGCACAGCACGAAGCCCACCGCCACGATGCCGCACAGCAGGAAGATCAGGTGGATGGCCTGCTCCATGGCCCTGCGGGTGCGGAGGCTTTTGCCTGCTGTCCGTTCCATAGAGTTCTCCTTTCCCGATGACGGGGAAGCCCCCTCACCCGCCGCAGCAGATGAGGGCCTCCCGATTCGTTTTTACTTGGCGGTAGGCACGGCACCCGCATTCTGAATGAGGGAGGCGGCGTCCTTGGAGGTGGCGAAGACGAAGAAGGCCTGTGCCACCGGGGACAGGGTCGTGCCGTCCTTGGTCACCAGCACGAAGGGCCGCTGAATGGCGTAGCTGCCGTCCAGCACAGCGGCCTCGGTGCAGGCCACACCGCCTACGGTGACGGCCTTCACGGTGTCCTTGCCCTCCACAGCGGAGAGGGAGGCATAGCCGATGGCGTTGGGGTTGCCGGCCACGGCCTCGATGACGCCGCCGGTAGAGGTCAGCTCCTGATCCAGCTTGCAGGAGTCCTTGGTCCCGGTGATGGACTCGAAGCCGTCACGGGTACCGCTGCCGGACTCACGGCCGATGCAGGAGATGGCGCCGGGGTCGCCGCCCACCTGACTCCAGTCGGTGATCTCACCGGTGAAGATCTTGGCGATCTGCTCCACGGTCAGGTCCGTGACCTTGCTCTGGGCATTGACAATGACGGCGATGCCGTCCAGGGCGATGACCGTCTCGGTCAGGCCGTCGGCCTTCTCCTCGTCCTTCAGGCTGCGGGAGGCCAGACCGATGTCCGCCGTGCCGTTCTTCACGGCCTCGATGCCGGAACCGGAGCCGGTGGGATCATAGGTGACGGTGACGTTCTTGTGATCCGTCATGAACTGCTCCCGCAGGGCACCGATGACCTTATCCATGGAGGTGGAGCCGTTGGTGGCCACGGAACCGCTGAGCTCGGTGGTCTGATTATTGTTAGGGGTGTTGTTGTCGTTGGTGTTGTCCTTGTTTTTGCTGCCGCAGCCGGCCAGAAGGGCCATGACCATAACGGCGGCCAGCAGGATACTGATGATCTTTTTCATATGAAGATCTCCTTTCGTTTTTCATGTTTGGACTTGCTTTCTTGCTACAGTCACCATGATAAAAGGGCGGTGTAAAGGGCAAAAGTCTCCTCGTGTAAAATCTGCGTAAAAAAGCGGCCGAGGGGGATCTTCCCGGCA
>ENA-USUM01001608-USUM01001608.1-human-gut-metagenome-genome-assembly--contig:-NODE-1608-length-13972-cov-57.608780_pt1 | contig 13972 bp, 12 predicted proteins | sample MGYA00250063_ERZ773402 | MGnify/ENA primary metagenome ERZ773402 (study PRJEB29103, sample SAMN06112030) | human gut metagenome | biome: human gut; feature: ankylosing spondylitis patient; material...
ACCGTCGCTGCTGTCGGTGCTGTCGCCACCATTGCCGGAGCTGGAAGCATTCCGGTTGACGATGACCGTCACCGAGGCGGACGCCGTGCCGTTGGAGACGACGATGGAGGTCGCGCCCGTACCCACGGCAGTGATGACGCCCTTGGCGCTCACAGTGGCTACCTTGGTGTCATTGGACTTGAAGGTGAGGGACTGGGAGGCGGAAGACGGGGTCACTTTGCCGGTGATGGTGCGGCTGGCACCCGGTTTGAGGACGACATAGCTCGTGTTCAGGTCGATGGACTGACGGTCTGCGCCGCTGTTGACGACCTTGACAGTGGCCGATGCGCTCACATCGCCGCAGGTGGCGGTGATGGTGGCGGTGCCGGGGGCGACACCGGTGACTTTGCCGAAGTTGTTGACAGTAGCCACAGCGGGATCGGAGGAGCTGAGGCTCACGCTGGCGTAATTCGATGCGCTGGAAGGCAGCACGCCCAGCGACAGGGAAGTGGTCTCGCCGACAGCGATGGTGCTGGAGGCCAGCGTGATGTCCATCTCCTTGACGATCATGGATTCATCCAGCTCGGTGGTGATGGTGTAGACGCAGCTCACGCCGTCTGCGCTGGCGATGACCTGCGCCGTGCCGACGCCCACCGCCTGCGCCACGCCCTCAGACGTCACGTTCACGATGGTGCTGTCGTTGGACATAAAAGTTACCGTGGCTTTGCGTGCGGCCTTTGCGGGCAGAATGACCGGCGAGAGCTGCTGCTGCGTCCCTACCGTCATGGTGGAGGCGTAGCTGCCGGTCTCGACGCTCTCCACAGCCACAGCGGACCAGGGCAGAGAGAGGGCAGCGGCCACGTTCAGGGGACCGGCTGCAGAGGCCGGAAGCGCAGCGCCGACGGCCAGCAGGCCCAGCAGAGCGGCGCTCACGGCCAGCATTTTCAGGTTCAGTTTCATTCTTTCGTACCTCTTTGGGCGTTGATGTGAGCGCTTAGCGGAACAGAACGCCCAGAGCTTCCATCGCGTATTCGAAATAGGTCAGCTTGTCGTACTCCACGCGGGCGGTGACGCTCATACCGTTGGACAGATCGACCTTGTCGCCGCTGTTGCTGATGACGTAGGTGCTGTCCGGGGTGATGGTCATTTTGTAGTAGGAGCCGGAGGAGCTGGCGGTCACATCGCTGTCGATGGAGGTCACGGTGCCAGTCAGGGTGCCGTAGGAATACTCCGACAGGCCGGTGATGGCGATCTTGCAGGGGTCGCCCACATGAAGCAGCGGCCGGTCGCTGAGGGTGACGTAAGCCACCACCTCGAGGTCGCTGTTCTCGCTGGCGACGGTGGCCAGCGGGGTGCCGGCGCTGAGCACCATGCCCACCTTATAGGGCGTGTCCATGTGGATGACGCCGGAGGTGGGGGCATAGATGTAGTAGTCGTTGGCGCCGGTGCTCAGGGCGTCCATCTGGCTCTGCAGATTGTCGATGTTGCTCTGCACACTGGTCAGGCTGGCAGAGATCGACTGCAGGGTAGAGTAATACAGGGCCTCCACTTCGCTCTGGTTCTGCTCCATCAGGGCCTTGATCTGCTCGTCGGAGTAGCCTGCGGCCTGATAGGGCGAGGCGTCGAAGGCCTTCTGGGCAACCTGACTCTTGTAGGTCTCGTACTGGTAGTAGTAGGGCTGGTCGTCAATGTCCGTCTCGCTGAAATAGTTCTTGTCGTCCTGAATGGACTTGACCAGCTTTTCGTACTGGCTCTTCTGCTTTTTGTAGATGTCCAGCTGGCTCTGGATGCCGTCCTGCTGCATGTCGAGGTCGGTGCTCTTGATGTGAGCGATGAGGTCGCCCTCATTGACGTAAGTACCCTCGGCGATGTTCAACTCAGTGATGGAGCCGGAGTAGCTGGACATGATGTAGGTCTTGTTGGCGGCCTGCACCGAGCCGCTGGACTGGCTGACGTAGGTGCGGTAGTTTTTGGTGCTCCACACCACGAGGAAGAGGATGAGGGCGGCCGTCAGGAGAATGAGCGCGTAGCCAAAAGGCGGCAGCTTTTTCTCCATCATGATGCGGCGGTCCTGCAGCTCGTTGATGTCGCGGATGGTCGTCGTCATATCACTTCGTCTCCATAAAGGTATCCACAACGCCCTCGTCCTCATCCTGATTGACGAAGATGGTGTAGACAGTGCCGGTCAGCTCGAGCTCGTGCTCAAAAGCCATGATGTTCAGCTTCTGGGAGGCGAGGCCGCTCTGGCTCATGGGGCCGACGTAGTGGGCGTACAGGCAGTTGCGCACGCGGAGCACAGCGTCCATGGAGTAGCCGGCCTCCATGCGGGGGATGAGCTGGGTGGCCTGCTGCATCATATAGACTTCGGGCTGAGGGTTGGGGCCGGCGGGCAGTTTGATGCACTGCACGAGGGGGCCGAGGGGCTGTGCGCCGTTGCTCTTGATAAAGTTGTGCATCTGGGTCAGCACAATCTGCATATTGTTGAACTCTTCGGGCTGGATGCGGCGGCTGACCACATTGGTCAGCTTGAGGGTCTTGTTTTCTGCGGTCTGGATCTCTCTCATGATTTTATACCACCTGTTCTTGGTTTCATTGCTTGTAATAGGCAATGGTAAAATGTAACGTATCACTCTGCTGTGTTAAGACGCTGTTGAATCGTGCGGTCGATTTGAGCGCAAACCGCTTCAAATTGCCGATTTACTTCGCGGTTGGAAAACCGCAGTACCTCAATTCCATACTGTTCAATGATACAGCTTCGTTCGTGGTCGTAAAGCTGTCCTTGTTCTGTATAGTGTTGAGAACCGTCCAGCTCAATGACCAGTTTCGCTTCTGCGCAATAAAAGTCAACGATAAAAAATTCTATCACACGCTGGTTATAGATTTTTATCGGATAATCACGCAGAAAACCAAACCAGAGCTTACGCTCCTGCGGAGTCATCTCGTGGCGCAAATGCTTTGCACGAGAATTTAAGCGGCGGTCATAGGGCAGATTATGTACAGGCATACAGCGTCTCCTGTTTTGCTATGGCCGAAAGTCAGTGGCTTGCGGTCAGGCTGTCCTTTGTCCAACCTCTCAGTCTCACTTCGTTCGACAAGGCCGGGTTGCGGCTCCCAGCGTCTGCTGCGCTGTCGCTTGCATCCTGCTGGCCGCGGCCCCAACAGCTCCTCCCTGTTTCCGCCGCTGGCGGCGGTCGTCGCCGTTGCCCCTGGTAGGGGAGCCTCTGGCGAAGAGGCGAGGCTTTCCGGAATGCCAAGGCCTCCCCTCGGTAGGGGAGGTGGCACGGCGTCAGCCGTGACGGAGAGGTTGAGCCCAGCAAAAGCTTCCCGGCCAGGTCGTCCTTCGTCCAACCTCTCAGTCTGCTTCGCAGACAGCTCCCCTGGTAGGGGAGCCTCTGGCGAGGAGGCAAAGCTTTGCGGAATGCCAAAGCCTCCCCTCGTTAGGGGAGGTGGCACGGCGTCAGCCGTGACGGAGAGGTTGAGTCCAGCAGAGGCGTTTCGGGTAAGTCTACATCTTGCCATTACCTATTACTATATCACAGTAATAAGTCCAAATTGTAAACGACGTGGATCCTTAATAAAAAAATAAGGTATGCCCGGAGGCAGGTGCCTCCGGGCATACCATTACGAGGCATTATCATCCGGCGGCCCGAGAGCCGCCGGACGAAATACACTTCAGATTCTAGGGGTTACTGATTAGACACCAAGCTTACCGGCTGCGTCGGTAATGCCCATAACGCCGTCGTTGAAGCCGATCTTGGCAGGAGCGGTGCCCAGGGTGTAGACGACAGAAGCCATGCCCAGAGTGCGCATGACCTTGTTGCCGAAGGTCATCTCGCCGTTGGTAGTATCACCGTAGATGTTCTTCTTCAGCTCGCCGTTGTCGCCGAAGATCTTAGCGCCGTTGTCGCCGCCCCAGTTGCCGCCGAACATAACACCCAGGGTGCTATTGACGGTCTTCTGGAAGAAGGAGTTGCTGACCAGGGTGATCAGGTTGGTGTTGAACTGCTTGACGTTAGCAGCGTTCCAGACAGGAGCGGTGGTGTCAGCCAGGATGGAGAACAGGTCAGCGCCGCCGTAGACGACCTCAGAGTTAACAGCAGTAAAGTTTGCAGGCATCATCATAATGAATTACTCCCTTCAAATGAATGAAAAACAAATTTAGTCGGCTCAGTTTCCGGATGCGCATCCAGCCAAAAAGCCATTTATGTAACTGCGTGCGCACGCAGCTGCAACGAATTAGTAGGTGATGGACTCGCCATCGTCCTCGTCCTCCACCACCTTGGCGGCAGAGACGGGGGCTTCGGGCTTCGACCCGCGCTTCTTATCGCGGAAGATGCCCTGCTGCAGGCTCCAGAGCTCGTAGTATTTGCCCTGCTTTTCCAGCAGCTCTTCGTGGGTGCCGCGCTCTACGATCTCGCCGTGGTCCATGACCAGAATGAGGTCACAATCCCGGATGGTGGAGAGGCGGTGGGCGACGATCAGCATCGAGCGGTCTGCCAGCTGGTTGTAGATCATATCAAAGATGGTATTCTCTGTGCCAAAGTCCAGACTGCTGGTGGATTCGTCCAGGATATAGAGGTTCGCATCCTTCAGGAAGGCACGGGCCAGTGCAAGGCGCTGCTTCTCACCGCCTGAGAGGCCGTTGCCGGCTTCTTCCAGATAGGTGTTGTACTGCAGCGGCAGCTTGCGGATGAACTCGTGGGCATCTGCCTTCTTGGCAGCGGCCTTGACCTCATCGAGGCTGGCTTCCGGTCGGGAAATGCGGATGTTGTCGTAGATGGTCTTGCTGAACAGCTCGACATTCTGGGGGACATAAGCGATGGCACGGCGAACGGATGCATTGCTGTACTCGTCCAGATCGACGCCGCCTACGCTGATGGTACCGCTTTCCGGCTCATAATACTTGAGCAGGAGTTTGGTGATGGTGGATTTGCCGCTGCCGCTGCTGCCCACGAGAGCCACCTTCTTGCCATAGGGAATGGTGAAGGAGACGTGGCTCAGCGCCGGAGAACGGCTGCCGTAACGGAAGGAGACATCCTTGAACTCAATGTCACCGTCGATCTTTTCCATCTCGGTGTATTCGCGGGTCTCGTCCTGCTCGGACTCATAATCCATGATCTCGGTCAGACGCTTGATGGAGATTTGAGCCTGCTGAATGGACATCTGCAGGCTGACCAGCTCACTGACCGGAGAAGTAAAGTAAGAGGAAAGGGTGCTGAAGGCCATATAGCCGCCCAGCGTCATCTCACCATTCAGCACCTGCATGATGCCCACATAAGAGGTGACCATGCCGAGGATGGTGGTGATGAGGGTGGAGATAAGGGACTGCACCGTGCTGATCTTGCTGGAGCGCAGGCTTATCTTCAGGCTCTTGATGTATTCCCGCTCCAGAGCTTCCAGCTCACGGTCCTCTTCGGCGTTGCACTTGACGGTCTCGATGCCGCGGAGGCTCTCGATCATCTGGCTGTTGAGGATAGCAGACTGCTGCATGGTCTCTTCGTTGATACGCTTGAAAGGCTGCTTGAAGATGAACACCAGCAGGATGCTCAGCAGGGTGGTGAAAATCGAAATAGAGAAGAGGGTGGCATTCATCCGGAAGAGGATGACGCCGGTGACGCAGGCCATCACGACATCCATCACGACGCTCAGCGCGATGCTGGTGAACACCGATTTGATGGTGCTTGCGTCGGAGTAGCGGGTGGTGATCTCGCCGGTCTTGCGGGTGGCGAAGAACTTCATGGGCAGTTTGAAAACATGCCCGAAGTAGCCCAGCATCAGGGGAATATCGACCTTGATGGACAGATAGATGAGCACCCACTGCCGCACCATACTGATGAGTGCGCTGGTGACGCTCACGATGCTGAACACCAGAATAACGGCCACCAACAGGCTCTTCAGGCCGTAGGGGAGTATCTCATCCATCAGTATTTTGTTATACATCGAGGATGCGATACCCAGAACGGTCATGATGACCGAGCTGAGGATGGCGTAGAAGAAAAGCTTCTTCTGGGGCCACAGCAGGTCGAGGAAACGCTTGACCATGCTGCCCTGTTTCTGCTTGCCTGCCTTGAACTCCGAGGTTGGGGTCAGCAGGAGCAGGACGCCGGTAAAGTTCTTGTAGAACTCATCGAGGGAGATCTTTTTCAGCTCTTTTGCCGGGTCGCCGATGATGACGTAGTCGCGGCATTTGAACTTCTTTCCTTCGTCAGCGCACTTTTTGCGCTCTTCTTCCTGCCGGAGCATATGCCGACGCCGCTCGCCGTCGTCTTTGATGGTGGTCTTCTTGAAGACCGTCACAAAGTGGGCCAGACCCTCGTCGGTGATGACCTGTGCGATACAGGGAGTGGTGAATTCGCTGAGGAAGTTTTCCCGGTCTACGCGGACGGCGGCGGTGCTGAATCCCAGCTCCTGCGCTGCCTTTTCCATACCGGTCAGGTTTGTGCCTTTTAAGTCGGTACCCATCATGTCCCGCAGGCGGGTGATGGTGATCTCCTTTTTGTAATGGAGGCACACCATTGCGAGACAGGCAGCAGCGCAGTCTGTGGTGTCGTGCTGCCGGACATAGGTATAACGCATAGATGCTTCCTTTGTGGTTTCTATTTCAAAACGCCCGCCTTGCGGCTGAGGACGATTTGGCGAAGAAGAAAGGGCTTCCATTCCTGACGCCTCACCCGCTTCTCCAATAAAGCAGCATACAACTCTCTGCCTCGCACTGCCCTGCGGCAAAGCGGGGCAGAGAGTAGCTGCTATCAAAAGAAGGGAGCGCCTACCCTTTGATCATTTTGGTCGGCCCGGGAGAGGGGATTTTGACGTACCGTCTCCTAAACCTTGGGCATAGTATAACACATTCTGTCGGCTTCTTCAAGAGGACAATTTTTAATAAACCCTTAAATTTTGAAAAAAATGTGAAAAAAGTCTCAGTTTGGTAACAAAAGAGATGCACAAAAAGCGCGGCGGACCGCGAAAGTCCGCCGCGCTTTTTTACAGATCGTGCAGAATAATAAAATGATTACAGCAGATCGGTGCCGTCGACCTTTTTGACAGTGGCGGCATTCTTGACAGTGAAGATCTTAGCGTCAGAAGTGCCCAGAGTGTAGACAACAGAAGCCAGACCCAGAGTGGTCATGATCTTGTTGCCGAAGTTCTGGTAGTCACCAGTGGAAACACGGCCGACCTTGTACAGAGCAGTGAGGCTGCCGTCGTCGCCGAACAGCTTGCTGCCGTCGCCCCAGCTGCCGCTGAACATGGTGCCCAGAGTGGCGTTGATCACACGCTGGAAGAAGCTGTTGCTGACCAGAGTGATAATGTTGGTGGAGAACTGCTTGACGTTGGCAGCAGTCCATGCGTTGGGCAGGTAGTCAGCCACAGCGCCGCCGTAGACGACCTCTGCGTTCACAGCAGAGAAGTTTGCAGGCATCATCATAATGAATTACTCCCTTCAAATGAAAAAACGAATATAATCGGTCTCCTCCCGGTTGCGCAACCGGGAAAACCTATGCAACCGAGTGCGCACTCGGCAACATCACGAGTTAAGTAAGCTGCCATTTTGGCATCTTTACACTATTTTACCATACTTCCCCCATCGCCACAAGGCTAAATGGCCGGAAAAACAGCCAAAACGGGCAGAAAAGTAGAAAAAATGCGTGTAAATCACTCTGCCGCCGCCCCTCAGAGCCAAAAAACGCTGGGGGAAAAACGCCAGAATCTCCAAAAATACCATTACAGCTTGGATGTAGTGTAACACAAATACGCCATTTCTTCAAGAGGACATTTTTTAATTTACCCTTAATTTTTGAAAATAATGTGAAAAAGGCTACAGTTTGGTTACATGAGAGGGGGAAACCTCTCCGTCATTGCTTCGCAATGCCACCTCCCCTACCGAGGGGAGGCCTTGGCATTCCGCAAGGCTTCATCTCTTCGCCAGAGGCTCCCCTACTAGGGGAGCTGTCGGGCGCAAGCCCGACTGAGAGGTTGGACGAAGGAAGACCTGCCCTAAAAGAACGAGCCTGACGAGCTGGCAAACAAAAAACGGCGAAGAAAACTCTTCGCCGCAAAAAGCGCCTCTTGCCTGACTCGAACAGGCGACACCCTGATTAACAGTCAGGTGCTCTAACCGACTGAGCTAAAGAGGCAGATATTCAATCTTCAGCGGACTTGCCGCGAGATGTATTATACCGCATCTCGGGAAAGTTTGCAAGGGGTTTTTGCAAAAAAGAGGAATAACCTCTCCGTCATTGCTTCGCAATGCCACTGCCCGGGTTGCGGCTCCCAGCGTCTGCTTCGCTGCCGCTCGCATCCTTGCTGGCCGCGGCCCCAACAGCTCCTCCCTGTTTCCGCCGCTGGCGGCGGTCGTCGCCGTTGCTCCTAACGAGGGGAGGCTTTGGCAGCCGGGTGAAGCTTGCTGGATACGCCAGAGGCTCCCCTACTAGGGGAGCTGGCGGGCGCAAGCCCGACTGAGAGGTTGGACGAAGGACGGCTTGACCGGGAATCCATATACTTGCTGATTTTGAAAAATAACTCTCCCCGTCCCGACCCTTTTCCCCCTCCCGTTCTGCTACCCTGAAAAGAGGGGGTGGGGCTTGTGCGGACAGTCATCTATCTCGATGTGCTGCTTCTGGTGAATTTCGTGGTGGGGGCGGCGTTCCTGCTGGCGGCAGGGCTGCTGTGCGGGGCGTGCTGTTCGCCGCTGCGGCTGGTGGGCGGTGCGGGGGCGGCGGCAGTGTCGTCGCTGGCCCTGCTGGCCCCCACCGCCCCCTGGCCGCTGGCCTTTACTTATAAAGGTATGTCCGCCGCCCTCTGCGTAGCTGCTGCCTACGGCTGGCAGGGGGCGCGGAACACTGCCCGGCTCACGGCGTGGTTCGTCCTGCTCAATCTGACCCTCACGGGGGCGCTTTTCCTGCCCGGTGCGGCCTGCAATAACCTCAGCTTCTATCTGCCGGTGTCGCCGGGGCTGCTGCTGGCGTCCACAGCGGGGGTCTGCGGCGTGGTAGAGGGAGTGCTGCACGTTCTGGGCCGCAGCGGCCCGGCCTGCTTTGGGGCGGAGCTGTCGGTGGCCGGGCAGGTCGTCCCGCTGAGCGTCTTCTGCGACACCGGCTTCCATGTGCAGGAGCCGCTTTCGGGCCGGGCGGTGGTGCTGGTGCGGCTGGATGCCGTGCCTCTGCCCGCCGGGGTGAGGGCGTATCTGGACGCCTGCCTCGCGGGCGTCGGCGCAGAGCCTCGCCCGGATTGGGGCGTGCGGTTCGTACCCTGTCAGACCGTCGCGGGACACTGTCTGCTGCCCGCCCTGCCTGCCGCGCTTGCGTCAAACGGTAGAAAACAGGACGGAATATACGCAGCGTTTTGCGATATGCCGCCTCCGCCGGGCGGATGGACGGCTCTCGTCAGCGCGGAAACGGCGGCGCTGCTGGGTAAATGACAATACAGTGGGAGGAATGTGCCTGTGTTTCAACGATTTGTAAATCTTTTGCAGCGCCTCTGGGCCAGACTGAGCTGGGCGGGCGGCGTACATTATCTGAACGGCGGGCCGGGTCTGCCGCCGCCCCTGACCCCGGAAGAGGAAAAAGCTCTTCTGGCCCGGATGGCCGACGGAGACCCCGCCGCCCGGGATGAGCTCATCACCCATAACCTGCGGCTGGTGGTGTACCTTGCGAAGAAATACGAGGGCAGCGGCGTCCCCTCGGAGGATATGGTGTCCATCGGCACCATCGGGCTCATCAAGGCTGTGAACACCTTCACGCCCGAGCGGAGCATCAAGCTGGCGACTTACGCCAGCCGCTGCATCGGCAACGAGATCCTGATGTATCTGCGCAAAAGCTCCAACCGGCGGCAGGAGGCCAGCATCGACGAGCCGCTGAACATCGACGGCGACGGCAACGAGCTGCTGCTGTCGGACGTGCTGAGCAGCGAGGAGAATCAGGTGGGCCAGCGTCTCGAACAGGACGCCGAGCGGGCCAGCCTCCGCCGGTCGGTGGAGCAGCTCTCGCCCCGGGAGCGGCAGATCATGGAGCTGCGCTTCGGCCTGCTGGACGGCGTGGAGCGGACCCAGAAGGAGGTGGCAGACGCCATCGGCATCAGCCAGAGCTATATTTCGAGGCTGGAGAAAAGGATCATACGGCAGCTGAGGGAACAGCTGGGGGAGTAGCCCCCCTGAATTTGGAATGAATGTTATCCTGCCCCTGCGGCCATACTTCCGGTGAAACTGAAACGAAACCGGAGGGTAGGGGATGTACAACAAGGTTGAGCTGTGCGGCGTGAACACCGCCGAACTGCCGATACTGTCCGAGCAGGAGAAGCGCGACCTGCTTACCCGGGCGCGGGCCGGGGACAAAGAGGCCCGCCAGAGCATGATAGAGGGCAATCTGCGGCTGGTGCTCAGCGTGGTGCAGCGCTTTTCGCAGCGGGGCGAGAACATGGACGACCTGTTTCAGGTGGGGTGCATCGGGCTCATCAAGGCCATCGACAACTTCGACCCGGCCCAGCAGGTGCGGTTCTCCACCTACGGCGTGCCGATGATCATCGGCGAGATACGGCGGTTCCTGCGGGACAACAACGCCCTGCGGGTGAGCCGCAGCCTCCGGGACACGGCCTACCGGGCCATGCAGTCCCGCGAGGAACTGGAAAAGCAGCTGGGCCGTGAGCCCACTGTGGACGAGATCGCCCAGAAGACCGGTCTGTCTCGCCGCGAGGTGTCGGCGGCGCTGGAATCGGTGGTGGAGCCTCTGAGTCTTGAGGAACCGGTCTACGCCGACGGCGGCGATGCGGTGTACGTCATCGACCAGGTGCGTGACCCCGACGGCGAGGACAGCTGGATCAGCGGCCTGCAGTTCCGCCAGACCGTGGCGGGCCTCACCCCGCGCGAAAAGCGCATCATGGAACTGCGCTACCTCAAAGGCAAGACCCAGATGGAGGTGGCCCGGGAGATCGGCATCAGCCAGGCACAGGTGAGCCGGCTGGAAAAGGCGGCGCTGGAGCAGTTCCACCAGATGACATGACAAAGCGGCGGTGTCTGGACACCGCCGCTTTCCGTTAACGAGGCTTGTGGTATTTTTCCCGGGTGGCCGCGCCGCCCCGCAGATGGCGCTCAGCCTTGTTCCGGGCCAGCACCATCTGCACCTGCCGGAACAGCTCAGGGCCTACCGTCCGCAGCCGCACCGACACGTCTTTGTGTACGGTGGACTTGCTGCAGCCGAAGGCCCGCGCCGCCGCCCGCACGGTGGCCCCATGCTCCACGATGTACTCTCCCAGCAGCAGCGCCCGCTGTTCCGGATCACCTTTCATGACTGCTCCCTCCCGCCAAAGTGTGCTTGTTCCAGAATATGTGCCCCGGCGGGCCGATATACCGCCGGGGGCTTGACTTTTGGCGGAGAGCGGCTATACTGAAAGCGGACATGAAAACAGGGGCGCCGTGAGGCTGAGATCTGCTGGAAGCAGAGACCCTTGAACCTGATCCGGGTAATGCCGGCGTAGGTAGTTTGCGGAAAGGTCCCGATTTTCACAAACAGCCCGTGCGCCTGCCAGCAAAAGCAGGCGTATTTTTGTTTTTGTGTACTATTATTATGAGAAGAGGAATCCTCATGTCGAAATCCTACTCCAAGACCCGGGTGCTGGTGGAGTGCGCGCTGATGGTGGCTATCGGCACCGTGCTGGCCAACATCAAGATCTTCACCATGCCCAACGGCGGCAGCGTCACTCTGCTGAGTATGCTGCCCTTCGTGCTCGTCTCCTTCCGCCACGGCGTCAAGTGGGGTCTGTTCACCGGTCTGGTGAACGGCTGCCTGCAGATGCTGCTGGGCTTCTGGGCTCCCCCGACGCCCACCTTTATCTACTTCCTCGGCGAGATCCTGCTGGACTATCTGGTGGCCTTTATGGCTCTGGGTACCGCAGAGTTCTTCGCCCGCCCCTTCAAGAACCGGATGGTCGGCGTGGCCGTCGGTACCGCCATCGCAGGCTTCCTGCGCTTCATGTGCAGCTTCCTGTCCGGCGTCCTCGTCTGGGGCAACCTGAATGAGGGTCTGAGCGCCTGGACCTACAGCCTCGTGTACAACGCCAGCTACATGCTGCCGGAGACGCTCATCACTGTGGTGGGCGCTGTGCTGCTCATCAAGGCAGCACCCCAGATCTTTGACCGTCAGTACACCAAAGCCTGAGTTCTCCTGAACGCAAGTCCCGCCGGAGGCAGAAATGCACCCGGCGGGACTTTTTTGCACGAATTTGAAAAAAGCTGTTGACAACTCTCCTTTTGGCTGGTATAATAACATACGTCGTCAGGAATGACACGCCAGCTATGGGGGATTAGCTCAGCTGGGAGCCCGGTTGGTTTCAAAACACACCCCCAGTCAGATAGTCCTGCGACAATCAAATTCCCAACAAAAAACTCCATCCAAGAGGTTCGCTTCTTGGATTTTATGGGGGATTAGCTCAGCTGGGAGCCCGGTTGGTATCAAAACACACCCCCAGTCAGATAGTCCTGCGACAATCAAATTCCTAACAAAAAACTCCATCCAAGAGGTTCACTTCTGTATTCCCTTTGCCGGTACATCAACATACCTCCGACATTGTGCAAACCAAATTGACGATTATAACTGATATTTCCCTGAAATTCAAATGTCTGATCCGAACTTCTGGCAATATCCGACTGTGCTATATAGTCTGCACCTTCCTGAATACGTTCCAAGTCATATTCCAACGGACTATCTTCACTGTATCCCACAGCTCTGAAAAGATAAGGAGTAATGGAACGATTGTAGGAACTGCTGGACCAGTTTTTAAAGTTTACCCAAATATTTGCCTTCAATCCTTTTGTTACAAACCCAAAATCCTGCTCCACTTTAATGACTGTATTCAATGTATTCGCATTCTGCTCCTTATAAGAAGTCATCATCTGCGCATAAGGATTAGGATAAAGATAGTCCGAACTCTGATAATCAGACCCATAGCGGATATACGTATCACCCGGTTGCGCAGGATAAGTTGCAGGGAAAGTTACCGGAGTAGTCGTCAGAATCATTTTAAACAAATCAGCACTATTGATATTAGGCCCTTTGTTCTGACGGATCTGAGCATTCATATTCATCCTGATTGTCGTTGTGGGGGTCAACTTATAGGAGATATTATTCTGGAACGTATAATTCATGATATTAATATTATTGTTCCACGAATAAGCTTTCTCCGTATTCAGCAAACCACTATCGTGGCTGACATTCAAGCTCATATAATACTTCACTTTTGTACCTCCTCCCGATACATTGATATTGGCACGCTGCGTCATTGTCATCTTTTTGAAAATGACATCCTGCCAATCCACATTCGGATATACATAAGGATTTACCCCGTCACGGGTCAACTGGATCCGTCTGTCCGAATACAATAATTGATCTTTCGATTTATTCGGATTTCTCGACAGGTCAGCTTCATTGTAAAGTTCCATATATCTGGGACCATCTACAAACTCAGGAAAATCGGACATGATATTGAAAGAGTTCTCCGCACTAACATTAACTTTCGTCTTCATATTGTAATCACCTCCCTTTGTCGAGATTATCATTACACCATTTGCACCGCGTGCACCATAAATTGCAGTTGCAGAAGCATCTTTTAAAATGGAGAAACTCTCGATATTTTCCGCCGGCACATAGTTCAGATCAGCTACTGAAATTTCTACATCGTCCAATAATATAAGCGGTGTTGTACGCCCGCCAAAAGTAGAAATACCGCGAATATAAAAATCAGCCCCAGAACCCGGCTCTCCTGTTTTAGTGGTAGCAATCACACCTGCCAGCTTACCGGCAAACGAAGTACTTAATTGTGAAGTCGGCATTCGTAAAATATCTCCTTTCACATTTGTAATAGCCCCTGTCACACTCACTTTCTTTTGTACTCCGGAACCTACAACAACGACCTCGTTCAACGTCTGCTGTGTGCAGTTTGCCGTGAACCCCAAAAACGGGCGTCTGATTGTCATCGAAATGAATCCGCGTGTCTCGCGCTCCTCGGC
>ENA-USUM01001638-USUM01001638.1-human-gut-metagenome-genome-assembly--contig:-NODE-1638-length-13803-cov-69.877605_pt1 | contig 13803 bp, 13 predicted proteins | sample MGYA00250063_ERZ773402 | MGnify/ENA primary metagenome ERZ773402 (study PRJEB29103, sample SAMN06112030) | human gut metagenome | biome: human gut; feature: ankylosing spondylitis patient; material...
GTCCGTCCGAAAACGGACTGAGGCTAGTCAACCAAGACTTGTTGCCAAGCCTCTGACTTCAGTCAGGGGTAGTTGACGATTTATCTGGCCGCAGCCTGGTGCCCGGAGTAGAGGGCATCGATTTCGGAGGCAAAGCGCTCGGCAATGGGCTTGCGCCTGAGTTTCAGGGTGGGCGTGAGAAGCCCGTTGTCAATTGTCCAGGCTTCCGGCAGGATCGCCACGTTTCTGGGCTGCCCGTAGCGCGGGAAATCACGCGTCACGGTCTTAATCCGCTTTAAAACGGCGGTGCGCACGTCTCTGCGGCCCATGGTCGCCGGATCCATGGGATCGAGCTGCATCTCGGCGCACAGCGCCTGCCAGCGGGCCTTATTTAAAACCGTAAGCACCGAGACGTAGGGCCGGTTTTCACCGACGGCCATCACCTGTTCAAAAAGGGGATCCTCCTGAATGGCAAATTCCAGGTCCACCGGGCTGATCTTTTCGCCGGTACTGGTCACGAGAATCTCTTTGATGCGGCCCTTGATGCGGATGCGTCCGCCGTCACTTAAATCGGCCTGATCGCCCGTTTTGAACCACCCGTCTTCGGTAAAGGCCGCACGGGTGTCGACCTCCCGGTTAAAGTAACCCTGCATGACCTGGGGGCCCTTCACCTGCAGCTCGTCGTTTTCGCCGGTCCTCACTTGGGTGTCGGAAAGCGGAAAACCGACGGTGGCGGGGTGATTTGACCCCTTGGCGCACATCGAAATCATGGGGGAGGTTTCGGTGAGTCCGTAAACCTGCATCAGGGGCAGCCCCATCCCGCAGAAAAACCGCGCGACGGAACTGTTAAGCGAAGCGCCGCCCGAGAGCATCACGCGCATGCGGCCGCCGAAGACGTCTCTGACGCTCATCGCAATCTTACGTTCCAGATACGGCCACATGAAGCTGTCGACGAAGCGCCGCGCGCTTTTTTCCTGCGGCAGATCGTTTTCGCGGCAGAATCGCCGCCAGCCCACTTCCCGGGCCCAGTCAAAGAAGTACCCCTTTTTGGCGGGCATCTTCGCACGCATTGCCATCAGGTGGTTGTAGAAGCGCTCGTAAATGCGGGGCACCGAACTCATCACCGTGGGACGGACGTCTGCGAGATCGTCGCGCAATTGCGACACACCCCGGGAAAACGCAAGGCACGCGCCGAAGGCCACACCCGTGTAGGCGCCGGCCGTCCGCTCAAAGGTGTGCGAAAGGGGCAGATAGGAAAGAATCACGTCGTCTTCGGTGATCTGCGTGACGTTCCACATCTGACGCACGTTATTCACAATATTGCTGTGCGACATCATCACGCCCTTGGGGCGGCCGGTGGTGCCCGAGGTGTACACAAGGCTTGAGAGGTCGGAGGCCTTGGGTCCCTCGGGAAGCTCGGCGACGTCGTTACCGGTTGCCAGCCACGCTTCAAGCCCGCCGTAAACAATGTGCCCGCAGCTTGTACCTTCATCGGTATCGTTTGTGAAAACAACGCGGGTGAGGTTGGGGAGGTCTTCGTCGTTTTCAACGAGCGAATGCCAGCGGGCGAGCGACACCGTCACGAGAAAGCGCGAACCGCTGTCAGCAAGAATGTAACGCGAGGAACCCGCGGTGTCGCTGGCGTGAAGCGGCACGGTTACCAGGCCGTTGGCGAGCGCCGCCTGATCAAAGGTAACCGCATCGAGGGAATTAGGCAGCAGCATTGCCACACGGTCGCCCTTCGTAAGGCCCATCTTTGCAAAGGCCTTGCGCCAGCGCAGCACGCGCTTGGAAAACTCACGCCAGGTAATCGAGATCCATTCGTTGGTGGCAAAGTCATACCACCGGTAGGCCTCACGGTCGGGCCAGATCCGTACGGTGCGGTCCAGAAAATCCGGAATGACGCGGGCTTCTTCAGGGAAACGCGGCAAAGCAGTGCTCCTTATAGTCAACCGATCAATTTTACTCGGCGCAGAGAGTGGTTTAGCCGGCCGCATACACCCTGTTGCGAAAAATTGCGGGAGCCCAAAGGAAAACGGGACCTGCCGTTTATCTTGGCAGATCCCATCAGAAAACTGCAGTTCCCGGCAGTTGTCAGTGATCGGACTTTACCGTTAAAACCGGAATACCGGCTTTATCAAGCGCAATCCAGCCGAAGCGGTGCGCCTTTTCGCCGTCAAGGGACCAATCTGGAATCACCCAGCGGGGAACCGGTTCCTCAAGGTGCACGGAGGGTCTGTGGGTGTGCCCGTGAATAACGCAGCAGCAGTCGGTGCTTCGCGCGGAGACTGCGACGGCATCGGTCACAACGTCCATGACAGCCAACGATTTGGCCTTTTTCTCGGTCTTTGAGCGCTTGCGTGCCTTTAAGGCCCAGAGCACGCGCTTAAGAACCGGCATATTGAGGGCCTCGGCCTGCCAGGCGGGGTCCCGCACCATTTTGCGGAACGCCTGATAGTCGGTGTCCAGAAGGCACCACTCGTCACCGTGAGAAAGGAGAATTCTCGGGCCTCCGGTCTGCTGCACCACGGTCTGCGGTTTTAAAAGCTCCCCGCCGCAAAGCCTTGCGTAATCTTCCCCCAAAAGCACATCGCGGTTACCCTGCATGAAGTAAAGCCTGCCGCCCGAGGCGGCGTACTTCTGAAAGGCGCGGGTGATGGGATACGCAATCCACGCGGCATCGTCTCCGAGCCAGAATTCAAAAAGGTCGCCTAAAACGAAAAGCTCCCGGTAGTGCGGTGCGGTTTCCCGCATAAACTGCAGGAAAGCCCGCACCGTTTTGGGCTTTGCGGGCGAAAGATGCAGATCGGCGATAAAAACGGGCTTTGTGAGTTCGGGCACCGTCCGGGTGCCCGCCAAAGCCGGCAGAGTCGCAGCAGTCATCCAAAAGTTACTACCTTGAAGTTTTTACGCGGCAGGCGCCGCGCAAAAACAACCAATCAAAGTCAGATGATTTCGGCCTTTTCAATGACGACGTCTTCCTTGGGAACGTCCTGGAAACCGCGGCTTGAGCCGGTCTTCACCTTGGCGATGCGGTCAATGACGTCAAAACCCTTCACCACACGACCGAAAACGGCGTAGCCCCAGCCCTGACCGGACGGAACCGTGTGGTTGAGAAAGTCGTTGTCGGAAACGTTGATGAAGAACTGGCTCGTCGCGGAGTGGGGGTCGCTCGTGCGGGCCATCGCGATCGTGTACTTGTCGTTTTTGAGCCCGTTCATCGCTTCGTTTTCAATCGGCGCGTGCCCTTCTTTGTGCTGCATGCCGGCTTCAAAGCCGCCGCCCTGAATCATGAAGCCGTCGATCACGCGGTGAAAGAGAGTGCCGTTGTAAAAGCCTTCCTTCACATAGCGCTCAAAGTTTGCGACGGTTTTCGGAGCAGCCTTGGCGTCGAGCTCCAGATCAAAGGAGCCGAGATTGGTGGTAAAGCGGATCATGTTGACTTTTCCTCAATTACTTGACGATTTTGACGGAGCGGATTGTAACGGTCTTCACCGGCACATCACTCATGCCGGCCTTGCGCCCCGTTTTAGCCTGCGCGATTTTATCGACAACATCCATGCCGCGGGTTACGCGGCCGAAAACGGCGTAACCCCAGCCGTCCTGCGCTTCACGGGCGTCGAGGAAGGTGTTGTCCTCCACATTGATGAAAAACTGGCTTGTGGCGGAATGGGGCTCCGAGGTGCGGGCCATGGCAATCGTGCCTCTGCGGTTACTCACGCCGTTGCGGGCTTCGTTCACGATCGCTATGTCCGTCGCCTTTTGCCGCATATCGGCCGTGAAGCCCCCGCCCTGAATCATGAAGCCGTCAATCACACGGTGAAAGATCGTGTTGTCGTAAAACCCTTTTTCGGCGTAAGCGAGGAAGTTTTTAACGGTCTCGGGGCTTTTTACCGGGTCAAGTCTCAGGGCAATCATGCCTTCGGTGGTGCTGATTTCGACGTTGACGGCATCGGCGGCTGCAAAAACGGCGGCGGGCGCAAGCGTTGCGGCAAGACCGGCCGCAGCCAGAGTAAGACGGATACGGGAGGAGAAACGGTTCATGGTGGTGTTATTTTTCAATGAGTTTGGAAAGTGTTGAAATGCGTTCGGCCAGGGCCGGTTCAGCCTTTTGTTCCTGGGCTTCCTTGTAATTGGTGAGCGCCCGCACAAGATAGAGGTTTGCGAGGTTAATCCTTGCGTTACGGAAGGTGGGCCTTAACCGCAGCGCCGTTTTTAAAAGCTCCTCGGCCTTATCGAGGTTTCCGGCACTGCTTTCAATGGCGGCCAAATTGTTGTAGGGCTCGGGGATTTCCGGGTACATCGCCGTAAATCGGTTTAATTCCCGGCGGGCGGCCTCTGTGTCCCCGGACTTTTCCAGCACGACGCAGCGCTGAAAACGAAGCTGCACGGACTTGGGATTTTTGGCAAGGGCCTTCGCGATAATGTCCAAAGCCCCTTCGTAGTCGCCTTTGGCGGCACGGGCGTCCACCGCATCACTGTACTGATCGACGGAGAGCGCCTTAAACGGCACCTCGGCAAGATCCGGGGAATCGAAGCGCCCGGCAGCGGCTGTCTGCGCGGCAAGCAGGGCTGCCGCCGCCCAAAGAGTCATCTTTACGGTGCGTAAAAAACGGTTTTTCTTCACGGTCACTTCCGGGAAAATTCAGAATCCGGCTTCGGGTAAAGGGCTGAGGCGCGGTAAAAAGCCGCCCCGCGGGCTTATACTCTGAAACTGCCTGCGCGGAATTTTAATAAAGCCTGAGCGCATGACGCTTAAGGCCGCACCGCGCGAAATGCTTCAGAATTTTTCAAAGATCTCGTTATGGCTCTTTCCATTTATTCAACGCTTGCGCGTCAGGTCGTTCCCTTTACACCGCTTGTGGCCGGCAAAGTCGGCATGTACGTCTGCGGCGTCACCGTTTACGACTACTGCCATATCGGTCACGCTCGCACGTTTGTGGCCTTTGACGTGATCCGCCGCTGGCTTGAGGCCTCGGGCTACGCCGTCACTTTTGTCCGTAACGTCACCGACGTCGATGACAAGATCATCCGCCGCGCCGCGGAAAAAGGGATTTCCACCAAGGAACTCACCGACACCTACACGCGCGCGATGCAGGAGGATATGGAAAACCTCGGGTGCCTTGCGCCCACTTATGAGCCCCGCGCCACGGAATTTATTCCGCAGATGTTAAGCCTCGTGAAAAAGCTCGAGGAAAAGGGGCTTGCCTATAAGGCCGCTGACGGCGACGTCGACTTTGCCGTGCGTAAGTTCGCGGGGTACGGCAAGCTCTCGGGCAGGACACTTGACGAACTGCAGGCAGGCGCCCGTGTGGACGTCGCGCAGGGTAAGCGCGATCCGCTCGACTTCGTGCTCTGGAAGCACGCCAAGCCCGGTGAACCCCAGTGGGATTCGCCCTGGGGCCCGGGCCGGCCCGGCTGGCACATTGAGTGCTCTGCGATGAGCTGCCGCTATCTCGGGGAAACCTTTGATATTCACGGGGGCGGTCCGGACCTTATCTTCCCGCACCACGAAAACGAAATTGCCCAGAGCGAGGGCGCAAACGGCAAGACGTTTGCGCGCTATTGGCTCCACAGCGGGCCCCTGCGCGTGAAAAGCGCCGACGGCAAAGAAGAGAAGATGAGTAAGTCGCTCGGCAACTTCTGGACGATCCGCGATGCGCTCAAGGAAACCAATGCCCGGTTTGGCGACGGTAACGGCGCGGAAGTGCTGCGCTTTTTCCTTTTGAGAAGCCAGTACAGAAGCCCGATTACCTTTAACCCGGACCTGATTCTGGACGCCCACAAGGGCCTGATGCGCCTTTATACGGCTTTAGCCGACACGCCGGCCGCCGATGTTGACGTTGACTGGAACACGCAGGCCGCCGTGAGCTTTAAGGCGGCGATGGACGATGACTTCAATACGCCGGAAGCTGTGAGCAGCCTTTTTGAGCTCGCAAATGCCGTCAACCGCACGCATGATGCGAAACTGGCGGGGGAACTCAAGGCCCTGGCCAAAATTCTCAACATCCTGCAGCGCGATCCGCAGACATTCATTAAGGGCGCGGCCTCTGACGTTGATGCCGCGCACGTTGAAGCGCAGATTGCCGCCAGAGCCGCCGCAAAAAAGGCTAAGAACTGGGCCGAAGCCGACCGCATCCGAAAAGAGCTTCTTGAGGCCGGCATCGTCCTTGAAGACGGCCCGCAGGGCACGACCTGGAAAAAGGCGTAAACGATGATCGTTGCCTGGTGGGCTGATGCGTTAAGAGTCGTCGCGCGCGACCCCGTGCTGCAGAGCGTGATTGAATCCTGCCGCGGAGAGGGGTTGCAGGAAACCGATGACCTCATGCGCTCGATGGTGCGTGCCGTCTGCGGTCAGCAGGTGCATAACAGCGCCGCTAAAGCCGCGCAGAGCCGGGTGCTTGCGTTTGCGGGCAATACGGCAGGCGCAGAACTTGCGCGCGCTCTTGTTGCCGCGGACGAAACGGCGCTCGCGGCGTTGGGGCTCACCAAAACCAAAGTGAAGGCTTTAAGGGCTCTGGCAGGGGGCTTCATGACCGGGCAACTGACGCCCGAAGCGCTTAACCCCTTAACCGACGCCGAGATTCTTGCAAGGCTCGATGACCTTCCGGGCGTGGGCCCGTGGACCGCGCGCATGGTGATGATTTTCGGGCTTAACCGCCCGGACGTTTTCCCCGTGGACGATTTCGGCGTTAAAAAAGCGGCCGAAGCCTTTTACGGGTCGGTTGAAAAGGCCCGGGAGCTCTCAGAAGCTTGGAAACCCTACAGGACGGCCGCCACGTGGCTTTTGTGGCGGAGCCGCACTCAAACGCCCGTACAGTACTGATTACATTGACCCGGAAAGCCCCGCTTTCCGCCAAAAACGAACGGATAAACCTTATGTCGAAGAAAGTTTTCCTTGAATTTGAAAAAGCGTTGGGTGAAATCGACGCACAGATCGAAAAACTCGAAAACGACGCTCTGGAAAACGGCACGGAGCACCAAAGCGAAATTGCGCGGCTTGAGCGCGAAATGACGCAAAAGACCGCGGAAATCTACCGGGAGCTCACGCCCTGGCAGACGGCTTTGGTCGCCCGCCATCCCAACCGCCCGTACACGCTTGACTACGTGGATGCCGTTTTTGAAGACTTTCATGAACTCCACGGTGACCGTACCTTTGCCGATGATCAGTCGATCATCGGGGGCCTGGCCCGTTTGGGCGAACACCCCGTGATGGTGATCGGGCATCAGAAGGGGCGCGACACCCGTGAGCGCACGAAGCGCAACTTCGGCATGAGCCGCCCGGAAGGCTACCGCAAGGCCCTGAGGCTCATGAAACTAGCTGAAAAGTTCGGACTTCCCGTCTTTACGTTTGTGGACACTCCCGGGGCCTATCCGGGAATCGGCGCCGAAGAACGCAACCAATCCGAAGCCATCGGCCGCAACATTCTTGAGATGAGTAAGTTCACCGTTCCCGTGATTGCCACGATTATCGGGGAAGGGGGCTCGGGCGGAGCGCTTGCAATTGCCGTCGCCGACGTCGTTTTGATGCTGCAGTATGCGACTTATTCCGTGATCAGCCCCGAAGGCTGCGCCTCCATTCTCTGGAAGTCCGCGGACAAGGCGCCGCAGGCCGCGGAAGCCCTGGCGCTTACCTCAGACAAACTCTTAACGCTCGGGCTTGTGGATAAAGTGATCCCTGAACCCCTGGGCGGCGCGCACCGTGATTCGAAGCTCATGGCAGCGGCACTTAAAAAGACCCTGATTGATGAACTGCGCAAAGTCATGAGCCTTTCATCGGATGAACTGCGTGAGCGGCGTCTTGCGCGCATCATGAGTTACGGGCGCTTTGAAACGGTTCAAACCCCTGAAGCCGAAGCAAAGAAAACGGCGGAAACCCTGAAAGCCGCAGCGCTCACAGCCGTGGACGCCGTGGAAGCCAAGGCCGAAGATAAAACCGAAGCCGAGCCGGCCGCCAAAAAGCCCGCAGCCCGCAAGCCCCGCTCCAAAAAGGCGGATGAGGGCGACGCCGGTGCCGCAGCCGAGCCCGTTAAAAAGGCAGCGGCAAAGAAGTCGCCCGCCAAACCCCGTACCGCTAACAAAGCCGTAAAGACCGATGCCCAAGGCTGAGAATAAGAAGGCGGCAGCAAAGCGCGGACCGACCCCGGCACAACACTTAACGGAGCTCGTGAAGGCCGCGGTTGACGCCGTGGCCGAGCGCCGTGCGGCAAGCCCCGCGGAAGTGTTTTGTCTGAGACCCGTGAATCCGGTACGGATTGTGGCGGCGTTTTCGGGCGGCCGTGACTCAACGGCCCTCGTGGATATTTTGGCGAAGCTCTACCATAAGCCGCATCAGACGCAGATCGCTGAAATCACGGTGGTGCACGTGCACCACGGGCTCTCCGTGAACGCCGACGCCTGGGCCGGGCACGCCAAAGCCATGTGCGAAAAGTGGCGTCTGCCTCTGCGGATCGAAAAGGTTTATGTGAACCGCCAGTCGCCCGCCGGCATCGAAGCCGCCGCGCGTGAGGCCCGTTATCAGACCTTGAAGCGCATTGCGCACGAAACGAATTCCGATGTGATCATGACGGGGCATCACCTCGACGACCGCATCGAAACCTTCTTCATTCAGTGGATGAGAGGCGCCGGTCCCGAAGGGCTTTCCGCCATGAGTCCCGTGCGCACGATGGAAAGCGCGGCTTTAACCGAGCGCCTCGTGCTGTCGCGGCCCTGGCTTGATGTGGCGCGCTCAGAAATCGAGAGCTACGTCAAAAAGGCGCGGCTCACGTTTGTCGAAGACGACAGTAACGCCGACAACCGTTTTTTACGTAACCTCATCCGCAACAAGGTCTTTCCGGAACTGGATGCCGTAAGACCCGGCTGGCGCGCGGCTGCCGCGCGAAGCGTCACGCTTGTGGCGCAGGCCGCGGACGTCATGAAAAGCGTCGGAAGCGACGATGTGGCGCTGTGCCGTGCCGCTGATGGCCATTCGCTCGTCATTGCAAAGCTTCTGATGCTGCCGGTTGCGCGGCAGGCTCTGTGTCTGAGAAGCTGGCTTGCCGCTGAAGGCGTGCGTCCCCCGTCCAAAGTCCGGCTTTTTGAGGCACTGCGGCAGGTGAGGGAAACGCACAACGACAGCCGACTTACGATCCGCTGTGACGGCCGCGAAATCCGCCGCTGGGGCGCGGACCTCGTTTTGCGTGACTGCGATCCTGTAAACCGCGATGTCTCCCGCGACATGGATCTTGTCTGGAAGGGCGAATCCGAGATAAGCCTGGGACTCTGGGGCGGGGTACTGCGGTTTATACCGTGCGAAGAAGGCGAAGTCGGCTTTGATGCTCAAAAATTAAAAGAGGGGCCTTTGTTTGTGCGGTCCAGACGTGGCGGCGAAAAACTCAAGCTCTGGGCTTTGCGGCCGAGCCGCAATCTCAAGCACCTTTATCAGGCTTTAAAAATCCCGAGTTTTGAAAGGGGGTCCTTACCCCTTCTTTGGCTCGGAGGCCGCCTCATTTTTGCCGCGGGGCTCGGAGGGGACGTACGGTACATCGCCGACCCCGAACTCATCCGGGTGCGCATCAAGCTTGAATGGGTGCCGGATAAACCGCTGCTGGGAGTCTGAGGATGGCAAAAAAGGCTGTGGCGTCCCGCATGGACGACCTCTTTAACGACATGATGCTCGTTGACTCGGGCGACCTCATCGCGGGGGTGGATGAGGCGGGCAGAGGCCCCTTAGCCGGGGCCGTCTACGCCGCAGCCGTGATTTTGAATCCCGATGAACCGATCGAAGGCCTCAGAGACAGCAAAAAGCTCACAGCGAAACGCCGCGATGAACTCGCTGAAGAAATCAAAGCCAAGGCCCTCTGCTGGTGTGTGGCGGATGCCTCGGTCGAAGAAATCGAGGAAATGAATATCCTTAAAGCCACCATGCTCGCGATGCGCCGTGCGGTGCTGGGCTTAAGAATTGAACCCAAACTGGTGCTTGTGGACGGCAACCGCCTCCCGGAAGTTCCGTACCCGGCAAACGCCATCGTAAAGGGCGACGACAAGGTGGCTGCGATTTCCGCCGCAAGCATTCTTGCCAAGACAACGCGTGACCACCGCATGGATGAGCTCGATCTCCGCTATCCCGGTTACGGCTTTGCCAAACATAAGGGCTACGGCGTTAAAGAACACATCGACGCGATTAAGCGCCTGGGCGTGTGCCCTGAGCACCGCAAAACCTTTGAGCCGATTGCGTCGATCCTGGGCGTTGCTTCAGCCAAGGAAAAGCGCAAGGCCAAAAAAGGAGAAAGGCCCGCCTTTGAATTGAGCTGAAACCCAGTATTTATGCGGCCCGGAAATCCTGAGAGATCCGGGCTTTTTGTTGCTTAAAAACAACAAATGAAAACCAGTTCTTTATTTTTGGAAATGAGCCCTCAACCACATTCCGTCAGAGAAGAGCATTGACTAATTCTTCAATTAAATCAATCCAAAAGATTTTATCGGCTGGAAAAGTGTTTTACCGTCTGATTTAACAGTAAAAACACGGTTAATACCTCAAATAAGACAAACAGATTATTTGCGCTTGTCGGAAAAAATCCGATATAGTCGCACTAACGGTGAGCCGACTCAGGCATCAAAAGGCTTGGGCGGCTGAATCCGCTAATTAAAGGAGAGAATTCCAAATGCAGAAGAAGTTGATTGCTGTTGCTGTACTCGGCGCCTGTGTTGCAGGTTCCGCTTTTGCAGCGAACGTGGATGTGTACGGCCGTATTGATACGGGCCTTTCTTATGTTCATTACGATGAAACCGGGTTGTCTGATGCCAAGGATACCCTTTCGCTCGATTCCGGTATGTCCAGCGGCAACCGCTGGGGCCTGAAAGGTTCTGAGGACCTTGGTAACGGCTACCAGGTTGGGTTCGTACTGGAAGGCGGCTTCGACGCCGACACCGGTGCTCTGGGCGCCGGTGGCATCTTTGGCCGTGAAGCGACGCTTCGTGTGTCCGGCCCCTTCGGTAGCATCTACGCCGGTCGTATGGGTCGTATCGGTTCTGATGCCGGCTCTGTCGGTTTCTACGCGGGCAGCGTGAGCCCCTTTGGTTCGGGCTGGGGCAAGATGGCCGGTCACTTTGCCGTTACGGCCAACTACGATAGCCGCTACAACAACGCCTTAGCCTATGTTTCCCCGAAGGTTGGTCCGGTCACGGTTTACGCTCAGTACACCATGGGTAATGCTACTGAAAACGAATCTGGCGATGATCGTCTCTTCTCTCTCGGCGCTCAGGCTGACTTCGGTGCCCTCCAGGTGCTCGGTTTGGTTGAATACCTGAACAAGAAGAGTGTTGCCAGCACGACCGTGTACGATGACAGCCAGTACGATGATTCCTACACCATCAATCTCGGCGGTTCTTATGATTTCGGCGTTGCCAAAGTGTTCCTCGCTGGTCAGTATTTCAAGGCGGCTCCTAACTATGCCGGCATGAAGGCTAACTACGCTGATGAGATCGGCGAAGGAAATGAATGGCACTACTCCTTTGATGGTTTCGGTGTGAACGTTGGTGCCACGGCCCCGATCGGTGCCGGTGAGTTCCTCGTCAGTGCCGGTTACGGTAAGGGCGATTTGAACTACAACACGCAAGATGCCAAGCGTTCTGCTGACGCCTACATCATCCAGGTCGGCTACACCTATCCGTTCTCCAAGCGTACGAACCTTTACGCTGGTGCCGGTTACATGCAGACCAGCATGGAAGACGGCATTACCACTGGCAACACGACCAGTGATAAGGACTTCAAGACCACCCAGGTTATGTTCGGTCTTCTCCACAAGTTCTAATCCTTTGATTAGACTTGCGTAGTCTTTAGCCCTAAACCCCTTCTTGGTTTCGGCCGAGGAGGGGTTTTCTGTATCCCATAAACGTGAGGCTTTCATCCATGGAATTTAAATCCGTCATTGCCGTCATTCCTGCCGCGGGCGTGGGCAGCCGGATGAAAGCTGATCATCCCAAGCAGTACCTGTCGATCGCCGGTGACTCAACGCCAACGGTGCTTCAGGCGTGCATTGCTTCGCTTTCTGCCGTCAGTCAGATTAACCGCATCGTGGTGGGCGTAAGCCCCGCCGACGGCTATGCCGCGGATCTTGACCTGGGCAAAGCCGAACTCTTCCGCACGGGCGGCGCCACGCGCAGTGAAACGGTTTTAAATACGCTCAAAGCAATCGGAACGGAGACACTCAAAGATGCGCTCGTCCTGGTGCACGATGCCGCAAGGCCCCTCGTGGATGCCGACGACGTCACAGAGCTCATTGATAAAGCCAAAACCGATATCCTTAAACACGGACCTTCAGCCGGCGCTGTGCTGGCGGTCCCTGTGTTCGATACCGTTAAGCGCACCGATGCTGCCGACGTCATCACTGAGGACATTTCCCGCGAGCATCTCTGGCGCATTGCGACGCCTCAGGCCTTTGCCGGGCTCGCGCTTTTAAATGCGCTCGAAAAACACCCCGACGTCACGGATGAGTCAAGCGCCGTTCGGGCCGCAGGCGGCCGCGTAAGCGTTGTTGCAGCGCAGCCCTCGGTCTTTAAAATAACAAGACCCGCTGATTTAACTTTGGCCCGCATGATGTTTGAAAACTCTCAGAAGCCGATGCTCCCCGAAATCCGTACCGGCATCGGTTATGACTCCCACCGTCTGGTCGAAGGGCGTCCTTTGATTCTTGGCGGCGTCACGATTCCCCACACGAAGGGCCTTGACGGTCACAGTGACGCGGATGTGCTGCTGCATGCCGTCACGGACGCCGTGTTGGGCGCCGCCAACCTGGGCAACATCGGGATTTTGTTCCCGGACACCGATCCCGCCTACAAGGGTGCTGACAGCGGCGTTTTACTCAAAGACGCTTTCGTGCGTGTGCGCGCCGCAGGCTGGGAACTCGTGAACCTCGACGCGGTTCTCATTGCCCAAAAGCCCAAGATCAACCCACATCTCACAGCCATCCGCGAAAGCATTGCCCGCATTATGTCTGTGGATGTCAGCCGCATTTCCGTCAAACCCAAGACCAACGAAAAACTCGGGTTTGAAGGCCGGGAAGAGGGGATGAGTGCTTTCGTCACCGTCCTTTTGGCCCGCATCTAGATTATTAACCAAAGGTTTTGTTATGCCTGAAGTCAACCGCAAAAAAGTCCGTGCCATGGCCACAGAACTCGCCCAGGCCCCCGAAGGCGAGATTCTTGAGCGCTTTAAGTCGTCAATGACCACCAGTGAATTTGAGGCCCTGCAGCGCGTCTGCCGCGACAGAGGCATTGCCGTTCCCGCCGAGCACGGCGAAATCACGCCCGAACCCGACCTTCCGCAGCGCATCATCAGCGCCGAGGAGCTCGCAGGCGTTGACGTAGCACAGGTAAAAAAAGCCACGTCCTTCGGCTGGAGTGAGGGCATTTCGCTTCTTGCCGGTGTCGGCATGGCAATCGGCCTCTGGAAGGGCGACATCTGGATTGCGCTTTTCTACGGCGTCGTGACGGCGGTTGTTCTCTACCTGGTGCTCCGTTATGCCCGTAAGACCTGGCTTGAGCTCGGCGAAGCCGCGATCACAGGCAAAGTCCCCGAAGGGAAGAAAAAGAAGTAACAGCCGTTTGTCTGCCGGAGACCAACAGCGGCTTACCCCCTTGGGTTTATGCCGCTTTTTTCGCGTCCCGCGTTTTCTTCACAGAATTTCCCGCATTCCTCCCGGGGCTCGAGCCCCGGGAGGAATGCGGGCTTTCGAAATTTTTTAATCTTGGAGCAAACGCAGCCAACCCATGCACATAGTTTTCGCTTAAGGTATATTCAGCCGCTATGAAATCGCGCACACCGTCCTTTGTCATCGAGCTGGG
>ENA-USUM01001659-USUM01001659.1-human-gut-metagenome-genome-assembly--contig:-NODE-1659-length-13709-cov-35.643926_pt1 | contig 13709 bp, 9 predicted proteins | sample MGYA00250063_ERZ773402 | MGnify/ENA primary metagenome ERZ773402 (study PRJEB29103, sample SAMN06112030) | human gut metagenome | biome: human gut; feature: ankylosing spondylitis patient; material...
CATCCACCGGAATCACTTCCTGCATATAAATGGCATCCAGACTCCAAAGGGCGGCATCATTGGTACTGATACTTGTAGGCATCTGTTGTAAAGCCCAATCTACTAATCCTTCTATATGTGGTATTAAGCTTTTCCCTCTTTCTGTCAGTTCATATTCTACTCGCGGCGGAACTTCGGCATACACCTTCCGGCTCACTAGTCCGTCAGTTTCCAGTGTGCGCAGAGTTACAGTCAGCATACGTTGTGAGATATCGGCTATTGTTTTATGAATGTCGCAGAATCGCATGGTTCCGTTAGCATTTAATGTGATAAGAACCAGCATAGACCATTTATCACCAAGCCTGCACAATACATTCCGTACAGGGCAATTATTATCCGGATGAAAATTTTTCATTTTTTAATATTCTCTATTTGCTTGCCGTTCAACAATGGTTACCTCTATGTAAGTTCCTTATCTACAGGTGCCTTCTTGTTTTTGGGAAAAAGGATACTTACATTTGCATCACAAAAGTAATAAACTTACTCAAGGTAACTATTGTTTTACTAGATAAATTTATTGTTTCACTTATAATAAGTTAAGATTATGGCAAAGAAAGTAGCTGTTTTAGCGGTAAATCCGGTGAACGGATTCGGTTTGTTCCAGTATTTGGAAGCGTTTTTTGAAAATGGTATATCCTATAAGGTGTATGCAGTGGCGGAAACAAAGGAAATTAAAACAAACTCGGGCATTGAATTGGTGGCCGATGATGTGATTGCAAATCTTATAGGGCATGAAGATGATTTTGATGCTTTGGTTTTTGCCTGTGGGGATGCGGTTCCTGTATTTGCTCAAAATGCGGATAAACCTTATAATGTGGACTTGATGTCGGTCTTGAAGGCATTTGCCGGGAAGGGAAAGATCCTGATAGGTCATTGTGCTGCAGGCCTGCTGTTTGATTTTGCTGGAATTACAGAGGGAAAGAGATTAGCTGTGCATCCTTTGGCGAAACCAGCTGTAAGTAAAGGGATGGCTACTGATGAGAGATCGGTTGTTGATGGTAATTTTTATACAGCACAAAGTGAAAATTTTGTTTGGACAATGATGCCTCAGGTAATTGAAGCCTTGAAAAAATAAGGGAATATTAATGTCGCCCAATGTAGAAATTTCCTATATTTGGGCGACAATTCCTAAAAATAGAAACAATGAAATACAATTTTGATAAAGTGATAGATCGCAGCGGTACGTCTGCTGAGAAAGTAGAAGGGCTGAAACATATTTGGGGACGTACGGATTTGATTCCTTTATGGGTGGCTGATATGGATTTTGCCACAGCTCCTTTTGTAACAGATGCTATTCGTAAACGTTGCGAAAATGAAGTTTTAGGGTATACCGGCAAACCAGATAGCTATTATAATGCGATTATAAACTGGGTAAAACAGCGTTATGATTTGATCGTGACCAAGGAAGTGATAAATTTTGTTCCCGGCATTGTACCGGGCATCGGTATGGCTATGAATTGTTTTACTCAGAAAGGGGATAAGGTAATGATTCAACCTCCTGTTTATCATCCTTTTGCATGGGTTACGACTCGTAATGAGCGTACTTTGGTCATAAATCCGTTGAGATGGGAGAACGGGATGTACCGTATGGATTTGGATGCTTTTCGTGAACAAATTAAAGGTTGTAAGCTCTTTATTTTATGTAATCCTCATAATCCGGGTGGCGTTGTGTGGACTGAAGCAGAGTTACGAGCGATAGCTGATATCTGTTATGATGAGAAAGTATTGGTCTTCTCGGATGAAATTCATGCGGATTTGACTTTACCTCCTCATACGCATCGTCCTTTTGCTACTGTCAGTGAAAAGGCTCGAATGAACTCCGTTACTTTTATGTCTCCTAGCAAGGCTTTTAATATGCCGGGACTATCTGCCTCACATGCTCTTATTTTTAATGAAGATTTGCGTAAACGCTTCCGTATCTATATGGATGCCGGTGAGTTGGATATGGGACATGTCTTTGCTTTTCTTTCTGTTGAGGCTGCTTATAGTCATGGTACGGAATGGCTTGACCAATGTTTGGCGTATATACAAGGAAATATAGATTTTGTCGACGAATTTTTGAAAAAACATGCACCTAAAATCAAGGCCATTCGTCCGGAGGCTTCTTATTTAGTTTGGTTGGATTGCCGTGAACTGGAGTTGAGCCAGAAAGATTTGAATGAATTCTTTGTAGATAAAGCGCATTTGGCATTGAATGACGGGGAAATGTTTGGTAAGGAAGGCATTGGCTTTATGCGTTTAAACGTGGCAAGTCCGCGTTGTATCATTGAAAAGGCGATGAAACAACTGGCGGATGCTTATCAACTATATATAAAGTGATTATTTTAAGTATTGCGTCTTAAAGATATTCACGCATAAAATGAAGATGGATAACAATAACGGTCCGAATATGACACCCATGAATCCGAATAAGGAAAGTCCGATGACCACTCCAAAAATGGTGATGAGTGGATGGGTGTCTGCCATCTTCTTTTGCAGAATAAAACGAATTAGATTGTCAATGTTTGTTACAATTAATCCACAATAAAGAAGTAGTCCGACGGCATGTGTCCAATCTCCTGAAAGAGCAAGATAGGCGGCTAGCGGGAACCATACCAATGCTGTTCCTACAATAGGAATGACGGTGGCAAAGCAGGTCAGGAAGCCAAACAATAGCGCGCTGGGTACATCAAACAAATAGTAGCCTAATGTAGCTATTCCTCCTTGAATGACTGCCAGTAAGGGAATACCTATTGCATTACTCCTGACAATCATATTAATTTCTTTCAGTACATTTTTTTTGTTTGTATCGCTGAAGGGAAGTAACTCATAGATGTATTTTTCCATTTGAATTCCGCCAATCAGCATGAAGTAGAGAATAAAGACCAATACGAAAGCATTAACGGCAAAGCTACTGATACTTCCCATCAGAAACTGTCCGATGGCAGGAAGAATTGAGGCTATGGATGAAATGTTTTCTGCGCTTAGTAAGTCATATCCCGTCTTGGTATGAAGCCAATCGGCAAGATTGGTTACCGTATGGATAAAACCTGTCGTATCTACGTTTACCGTCTGTAATTTATTGATCAGTAACCATACAGCCAATGATAAAGGTACAAGAAAGCACATGATGGCTTCTATCAAGAGTAAAATGGCTGTAATACTTTTTTTGAAATGTTTTTCTTGGGTAAGATAAAACATTTGTTTTCTTACCATGATGTAAATGGTGCATGCTCCTAAAATACCTCCTATGAAAGGAGACATTTTTATAAATAAAATAAGTCCTAATCCCAGTATAATGGTGATAAGGGAATATTTCCAATACTGTTCTTTTACGCTCATGTGTTTTTTGCTTATTTTGTATATAAATAAACAATAAAACGAATTGAAATGTTCCGCTTTTAAAACGGAACATTCTTAGTCATGTTTTCATAATTATTGTATTGACCGCTAATATTCATTTCATTTTCAGGAGCCAGTTCTATTGCTTTCTTCATATCTTCCACAGATCCGTCTTTGTCTCCTTTAAGTAATTTGATACGTCCTCGTTCATGATATGCTTTGGCAAAGTTGGGATTGATTTCAATGGCTTCATCATATACAGCCAATGCTTTGTCAAAATCTTTGTTTACCAGATATAGTTCTCCTGACAGGATATAGGCCTTTTCATTGAACGGATTGAGTGACAATACTTGATTAAAACATTCTTGTGCTTGTTCCGGTTCATTGGTGGCGGCTAGAATTTCTCCTTTCAAAAGCAAGGCTTGTTCGTCGTCGGGATTGAGGCTGAGCAACTTTTGTATATCTTCGGCAGCATCTTTTGCTTGTTTCATTTTCCAAAGTACTTCAGCGCGTAGCTGGTATGCTTCGGTATAATCTTCTTTTAATACGATAGCTTTAGTCAGCATAGCGATGGCGGTGATATCATCTTTCATGCCGATAGCTGCTTTTGCTGTCAAATAGAAAGATAGGGGGGTCTTATTATCTAAAACCAAAGCTTTTTGGCAGGCATCCTTCATATTTTCGTAATCTTCCTGCATATAGCAGATGCCAGCTAGTGAAAGGAAGGTGTTTACTTGTTCAGGATCTTTTGTAGCCATGCGGTCTAGTGTGATACGGGCATCATCTAGTCGGTTTGCCTGTGTATAAGCAGTGGCTAGCAGGCTGAGTGTTTCCAATTCATCGTTGATGGCAACTGCTTCTTCAAAACATTTAATGGCATAAGGTAGTTTACCCATACGTTGGGCGCGGATGCCGTCGTATTTTAAAATCTCGAAGTTCTTTTTATCATTTTTCTCTTTTTCGGTTTCGGGGGTGTTGTTTCCGCCGAATAAGGATTTAAATAAGCCCATAATTTATAGTTGTTTTATTTGTCTATTGTTATAATAAATCGTCTGAGGTAAATTTCTTGTTCCTGATGCTGCATGTTGGTAAAACGTACTGCCTTTATTGGTTTCTGTTGTAAACTGGCAGTCAGTCGGTTGTTTTCTTGTGTAAAGTGTACTTTACTCCAGTCTTTTCCATTTGCAGATATCTCAAGACTTCCCCAAGTTTCGATTTCCGGTTTCCCGAAATCTATCTCTATATTTTCTCCGGGATAAACTTGATCCAGTTCGATAGTCAATGAACCATTACCGGGCCATCTGATAACTTCCAGCGCCGGAGAAATCTGAATGCGGTTTATCTTTACCTGTAAAGGTAAGTTCTTTATCTGACTGATATCGCTTATTAGTTTATGCGGCATATAGTCGGTTTCAGCATTCAGCAGTGTGCTATATTTTTGGTTATAGCATTGCGTGACGGTGGCGAAAGTTTGATCAATCAATGGCTTGATTACTCTTCCTGCTGTCTTTATACCCGGCTGGTAAGGGTTTTGGTTGTATGTCTGGTCAATTTGAAACATTTGTTGTTGCAAGGCTTTCACGTGTTTGTATTTACGCATAAATAAAGATTGGTCATTTTTGTCGTATGCTTTGACCATTGCCAGTACTTCATTTCCGGTTTCACCCAATAGTTTGAACTGATAAAGCCAAGGCATGATTTCTACTATAATCGGATTTTTATCAGCATGGGCGACTAAAATATCACTTGATTCAACCATCTGGCTGAAGGTTTCTTGTAGAATAGAGAAGTCTTTTTCAGTGTAAGTTTTATTTTTTATGTAACTTTCAGTAAAGCTCTGCGCTGTGGGTTGGAGATTTACAGATTCCTCTCGGCGATATTTATGTCCGTTGGGGCCCAAGTCCGAATTATGGGCGGCAAAGAATTCCAGTTCAGTGGCAGCATCGGGCAAAATGTTCATAATAGCGTCTTTCCAAGTTTTTTCACTGTTATATTTTGTTGGATTCCAAGCGTATGAGGCTACACTATAAATGGCTATTTTAGAAGCCTCGGCATGTTCCATCGGATTAGTTACAAAGCCAGACATCTGATTGGCTATTTGAGTATCGTTTCCATATACTGGTCCCATGAGCAGATGATCTCTAACGTAATCGGAAACAGGAAAGTTCCACCATATATATGCCGGACGTTTAATCCGTTCGTTTATCCATTGAATACCATCTTGGGTAATATCGGAAATAACCCGGTCTCCTGTCCACATAATTTGTATGGATGGATTCAGTTTGTCTCCTAAAGTAGTAAGATATCCTTTAGCAGGGTCGGACCAACTTTTATTGTATTCTGTAGGACACATGATAAGGGGAGTTACATCCGGTTTTACTTTTACAAAATGTTCATCTATGTAATTCAGCAGTTCTGCTTGTTTCACAGGGTTGGTACCTTCTCCTGAAATATCATCAAAGAAGACGGCAAAAGAACGGACACCGAGATGATACATCTTTTCAAATTTTGCCAATAATAATTCACGGTCTTCTTTATTCCATTTGATGTCTTGTCCCGGATGGATAGCCCAAACAAAATCGACTTCGTTTTCTTGAGCTACTTTTACTAATTCCTGTAATTGTTTTGCTTCTTTTTCGGGGTAAGGCAGACGCCAGTTGGGAGAACTATGGTAAGGGTCATCTTTAGGGCCGTATATATAGGTGTTCATTTTGTTTTCACCATAAAATTGAAGTTGGCGAAGACGGGCATTATGGCTCCAGGGGGTCCCGTAAAATCCTTCTACGACACCACGGTAGCGTATGGCCGGATAGTCTTGTATCTCTATTACCGGTAATTGGTTATCTTTGAGCAATTGTTTTAAGGTTTGCAAGGCATAGTAGGTTCCACGTTCATCGTTTCCTGCCAGAATTATTTCCTTATTATTGATGGATAGATAATAACCTTCCTTTTGGTTGGGGATCTGACGAGTAAACTTGCGGATGGACTTGTCTCCTTTTTCTCCTATATAAATGCGCAAACCGGTATTGGCCGGGTGTTTTCCACCTAATAAATCTTTTAATTCTTGTACGGCATATGGATTGGCTTCAGTTTCTCCCAAGAGTTGGTAAGTTTCAGGTAAATTGATTTGTCCGTCTTGTTTGGAAACTTGTTGAGGGATGGGCTGTACTTCTATGTTTTGGGCAAAGATAGTACAACCGGTAAAAAGACAAATGATTGCCAAATGCATTTTTTTCATGTTCTGTTGGGGTAAAAGGTTAATAAATCAATGGCAAAGATACGATTTATACAGAAAGAATTCCATCTTTTAATTGTATTATTTCTTCGGAAAGTAGGTAGGAGAGTACCTTTTCCGCTTTTTCACGATTGCTATTCAATTGGTTCAGTAGTTCTGAAGCAGGCATGGCACCTGCCTGCAATAGCTGTTTGATTTGTTGTTCCAATTCTTGAAATTCTCCCTGTTTTATTCCTGAATGATGGTTGTTAAGACATACATCACATTGTCCGCAGTTGTGCTCGTTCTTTTCTCCGAAATATCTGAGTAGCATTCGGCTACGACATTTATCATCGGCTGTGGCATATTCTATCATAGCCTTGATTCGGGTGGTATAGCTTTTTTTCCGGTCTTCGTATATTTCCCGAGTTAGGGCAAGGCGATTCTTTTCTTGCCGTTCACGGGTATATATAATATAAGGTGTCTTTTTCCGTGGAATGTAATGTATGATATGTCTACGAGTCAGCGCCAGTAGAATTTCATAGATTCGTTGGCGGGTTAATCCGGAGCGGATTACTAAGGAATCTTCGTTAATATAGGCATAATCAGTAAATAGTCCTGTATAAGAACGCAAGATGATGTTTATCAGTTTCTCTGTATCTGTATCATTCTCGTGTAGTTTATAGAGTTCGTCGCGTTTCATCGTGAAAAGAATACGTGAAGCATTATCTTGCTCGTCTGTATATTCTAAATATCCGGCACGGGTCAGAATCTTTAAAGCGCTGTCGGCTTGTACGGGGAAATGTTTGAAGTTACGACAGAATTCATCCAAGTTAAAAGCAAAGGTGCAACCCATACCGTCTCCCATGGCCATTTGAAAATAGTAGTTGATATCTTCGTACACTTTTCGGATATAATCCTTGTCGGGAAATGTATCACTGATACGTTTGTTGAGGGTGGTTTTATCACTTTGGGCGTATAGCAGGACAGCATATGCTTTCTGCCCGTCGCGCCCTGCTCGTCCGGCTTCTTGAAAATAGGCTTCAGGAGAATCAGGCATATCTATGTGGATAACGATACGTACATCTGGTTTGTCGATACCCATTCCGAAGGCGTTGGTTGCTACCATAGTACGGCTTTCTCCGGTGAGCCAGCTTTTTTGACGTTGATCTTTTACATCATTATTCAAACCGGCATGATAGAAAGTGGCAGTTATGCCGTTATTGACCAGTAGTTCGGCAATTTCACGTGTACGTTTCCGGTTGCGGGTATAGACAATGGCGCAGCCGGGCACACTATTTAAAATATGTAATAGCTCTTCCTGTTTATTTTCTGTAGGACGTACAATGTAAGCCAAGTTTTTTCTTTCGAAACTCATTCGGAAAACCTGACTGTCTTTTTTAAAGTTTAGCTTTGTTTGAATATCTGTTACTACTTCCGGAGTGGCAGTTGCTGTCAGTGCCAATACAGGTATGTCGGGAAGGAGTTCGCGAATTTCTGCAATTTTCAGATAAGCAGGGCGGAAATCATATCCCCATTGAGAGATACAGTGTGACTCATCTACCGTGATCATGCTTACCTTCATGTTCCGTAGTTTGCTACGGAATATTTCAGTATCCAGCCTTTCCGGAGAAATATAAAGGAATTTATAGTCGCCGAAGATACAGTTTTCCAATGCAACAATGATCTCTTCGCGTGTCATGCCTGAATAAACTGCCAAAGCTTTGATACCTCGGTCGCGTAAATTGCGTACTTGGTCCTTCATCAGGGCAATAAGAGGTGTAATAACCAAACATAATCCGGGTTGTGCTAAAGCTGGTACTTGGAAGGTAATGGATTTGCCGCCACCGGTAGGCATCAATCCTAGCGTGTCGTGACCGTTGCCTATACTTTCAATGATTTCTTTCTGTATGCCCCGAAAGTCATCATATCCCCAATATTGTTTTAGAATTTCTTTATAGGTCATTGGAAGGGAAATAAGAAAATTATGTCAAAACTCCAATGACTTATCATCTTATTATTCTGATAAGTGTCTGATAACGTCATTAAAGTTTTGACATATTTCAAAGATAAATCTTTATCATTATTCCTCACTGGGTTTTATATCTTCTATTTGCAATTGTACTTCACCACGTTTGTGCGTATTCTCTTCAATGGTATAACAAATATCAAAAGAACGTTTGGTCTTGATATAGCGTGCTTGTGAACTTTGTCCGAAAGCGATGCCATTCATCACATTGTTTGATTTATTGTCTACCAATTCCAACTTGATGTGTTCTTGATCACGCCCTACTACTTTGCTGGTTCCATAATCATATACATTATGTGTACAAAAGATTGGTTTGTGGTTGTCCGGTCCGAAGGGATTGAACTTTTTCAGGTCGGCATGGAACTTCGGAGTGATATCCCGGAAGTCAATTTCTGCATCAATATCAATTACAGCACTGGTCTGTTCCGGCAAAATATGTTCTGTGACATAGGTTTCAAAACGACGGGTGAATTCTTCCACATTTTCCACTTTCATGGATAGTCCTGCAGCATAAGTGTGTCCTCCAAAGTTTTCCAACAAGTCACGACAATGTTCGATAGCTTTGTAGACATCGAAACCTGATACGGAACGGGCGGAACCAGTTGCCAGATTATCTGTACGGGTTAATACAACTGCCGGGCGGTAATAAATCTCTGTAAGGCGTGAGGCTACGATACCGATAACACCTTTATGCCACGCTTCATTATAGATGACAATGGAACGCCGGTCTGCTAGTCCTTCCAAGTGGTCTACAATTTGATTGGCCTCTTCGGTCATGGTCTTATCCAGATCTTTACGGGTTTCATTGTATTGGTTGATTTGGTTGGCTTTCTCCAATGCTGCCGAGAAGTCCTTTTCTATGAGCAGTTCCACCGCCTCTTTTCCGTTCTGTATACGTCCGGATGCGTTGATGCGCGGACCTATCTTGAATACGATATCACCTACGGTAATTTCTTTTTCTGATAATCCGCATACATCGATAATAGCTTTCAGACCTACACTGGGATTGGAATTCAACTGTTTTAAGCCGTGGTGTGTCAGCACTCGGTTTTCTCCCATGATAGGTACGATGTCTGATGCTACACTGACAGCAACCAAATCTAATAAAGGAGTTAGTTGATGAAATTCAATGCCATTATTCAAAGCGAAAGCCTGCATGAACTTGAAGCCTACACCACATCCCGAAAGATGATCGTAAGGATATGTATTGTCAGCCCGTTTGGCATTCAGAATAGCTACGGCTGGTGGCAATATATCATCAGGCACATGGTGGTCACAGATGATGAAATCGATACCTTTTTCTTTTGCATAAGCAATTTCCTCTACGGCTTTAATACCGCAATCTAACACAATAATGAGTTTTACACCTGTTTCACAGGCATAATCCACTCCTTTTACTGATACTCCGTAGCCCTCATTATATCGGTCGGGAATATAGTAGTCAATGTTCGAATAGAACTGCTGGAGAAATTTGTATACCAATGCTACAGCTGTTGTACCGTCTACATCATAATCTCCATAAACCATGATACGTTCTTTCCTGCCCATAGCTTGATTAAGCCGTTCTACAGCAATGCTCATATCCTTCATCAGGAATGGGTCGTGTAGCTCGTTAAGCTGGGGGCGGAAAAATCTTTTAGCCTCTGCTGCTGAGGTTATACCTCTTTCCAGCAACAACTTACAAAGAATCGGGCTGATCCCTGTTTCTTTGGCTAATGCTTTAGCTGCTTCTGTCTGTTCTTGGCTTGGAGGTTGATAATTCCATTTGTGATTCATTTTATATATTGTTTTTTCTTTTTTCTGCTCTCGGAGACGGGATAATACCATTTTCTGGTTATACTTACCCAATCAATCCGTAAAGTTAGGAAAAAACAAATAAAAAAACCGCTAATTCCATATATATTTTATGGAATTAGCGGTAAAGTATTGTATAGTAGCGGATTATTTGATACCTAATTTTTTAGCAATTTCTTTAGGCAGTGCATTTTTATTGACTACGATATTCATGGTTTTGTAACGGACGAATGCTTTAGAGGCATACCATAAGCCATCGTATTTTCCGGCTTTTCCCCAAGAATTCTTTACCATATAATAGTCGTTTCCTTCTTGATCCTTAGCTATACCGTAAATCAACATACCATGATCATCGGTTGTTTCCCAATTGTCATAAGCTTCCTGGCGTTCTTCTTGTGTACACCATTTCTGAGGTTGTGGTTTGGTGTTCAGTTTCTTTTCTTCCGGTTTCATTTTCAACCAATGAGCCATGTCTGATCCACTTAGTTCTTGTACTTTTTCCGTATCGGGCATAACAGCTACGCCGTCACGTGTAAAGCCTTGTTCACTGACATCAGATCCCCATGCGATTGGATAGCCGTTATTAATGGCATTATCAAAAACCTGCATGAATTCATCAATGGGAAGGTTGTATGATTGCCCCCAACGCCAGTTGTCTTGAATTTCAAGAACAAATGGTTCGTAGAACGGATGGTGGGTGTACGAGGTCAATGAAATGTAATCATTTGGATTCAATCCTGTTGATTCGAAGAATGAATGGGGAGTGTATTCTTTTCCTTTATAAGTGAATTTTTCAGGGCATTTACCTAAATAGATATCATGAATAGCGGCAATGGCCTTTTTCCATAATGGATTATGGTTATTATCTGTCTGGAGTTTGCGTAATTTTCCTTTGGCTATTGCTGCTACTACAGCATCCGATACGGCTGTAAGTTCTGTATGGTTACTTAATGTATCACCATACATGACTCCCGGACGCATAACTTCTTCGGGTACCAGACCAAATTTTTTCATTCCATAGATAACGTCATAGAATGATCCTCCTTGGGAAAAAGATACATCTCCGTGAGTACGTACGGCGGCATCGGCTCGATCCAAATAAGTTTGGTGTACGATGTACATTTCAGAAAAGTCGTATTCTCCTTTTCCCATACGAAGTAATTCTGATTCTAGAAAAGCCATACTGGAATAGCACCAGCAAGTACCGGCACGGCTTTGGTTCTTGACAGAAGTAATAGGCAGTTCTTTTACTGTAGTGAATACAAACCCTTCTTCCTTTGGCTCTTCTTTTTGTGCATCTTGTGCAAAGAGGCTTATACTGCATAAACCTAATGCTGCTAATAATGTAAATCTTTTCATTTTAGAAATAATAGTTTTGTTTGTTATGTTACTCATTCATGATAGTTTCTACTTCTTCGATAGTGATAGGGATGCGTTTCTCGCCAGTGAAACGGGAGCCTTCCGAAGTAATCAGAATATCGTCTTCCAGGCGGATGCCTCCAAAATCTTTGAATTTTTCAATGGCATCAAAGTTCAGGAAGTCTGTATGCATTTTCTCAGCTTTCCATTTGTCAATCAATGCTGGAATAAAATAGCAGCCCGGTTCATCGGTAATCACAAAGCCTTCCTGTAAGCGACGTCCCATGCGCAGGGAGGCTAGCCCGAACTGGGAAGAAGGACGGATTTCATCGTCATATCCTACGTAAATTTGTCCCAGGTCTTCCATGTCATGTACATCCAATCCCATCATATGACCTAATCCATGGGGCAGGAATAAAGCGTGTGCACCAGCGGCAACAGCTTCTTCCACATTGCCCTTCATGAGCCCCAGGTCTTTTAATCCTTGAACCAGCACTTTGCAGACTTCTAAGTGTACAGACATATAGGTTATACCTGGACGAGTAATTTCCAATGCTTTATCATGGCAAGCCAATACAATATTATACACATCTTTTTGCCGTCCTTCAAATTTGCCTCCCACAGGTACGGTACGGGTATGGTCAGAACAATAATTTGTCACTCTTTCAGCTCCGGCATCTGTCAGCATCATGCGTCCTGGTTCTAATATATGGCTATGGTCATGATTATGTAATGTTTCCCCATGTTGGGTCAGGATAGTGGCAAATGAAGTCATGCTTCCATAAGAAGCGGCGATGCCATCCAGTACTCCGGCGATATATTGTTCCTTTATTCCAGGTTTACATAGACGCATAGCGGCTGTGTGCATTTCATAACCGATATTACATGCCAAATCGATTTCTGCTATTTCGCAAGCTTCTTTTACAGAACGTAAATCAACTACAGCTTTTATCAATTCTACAGAAGCGTATTTCTTTACTATAGCGGCACGGATACCGGTTAAGTCTTCCAAGAGCATCATATTATCGAATCGGTAGGGAGGAAGGAAATGTACTTTTCTACCTTGCGCGATAGCTTTTCCTACCACCTCTTTTAGCTGGGGAAAGGGAAAACTTTTCTGAATACCTACTTGTGCAGCCAACTCTTTCACACTGGGTTGGGGCCCCATCCAGATAATGTCGTCCATATCTACATCATTTCCGAAGAAATAATCCTCTCCTGCTTCTATATCTATTACACCTGCATATCCGGGGTGAGAATGACCGAAGAAGTAGAGGAATGAACTGTCCTGACGGAATTTATATGTGTTATCCGGATAGTTTGCCGGAGCTTCATTATTACCTAGTATAAGGATAATACCGTTTTGCACTTTGTTTCTAAGTGCCTGACGGCGTCTTTGATAAGTTGCGGAATCAAACATGGCTAACTTTATTTTAATTGAAAATTTATTGAACTGTGTTGCAAATGTAATAATTATAATCTTAAAAGTACTATTTGCTTATTTGATTTTTTAATTTATTTCTGCTTTATTTTTATCATTTGTCAATCTTTCTTTTCTAATTTCACTGGTTTCTCTTATTTTTCCTTGATAAGTTGCCATTCAGTAATTTATACTGCTAGGAGAATTTGATTGATATTTATGATGGAATGCAATTATTTAATAAATATAAAAGATACCAGAATAAATCCTGAATGTTTCACGTGAAACATTACATAAACACCAGCACCACTTATTTACCTCAGGAGGTTCACTTATGCTTCGTATTGGCTGTCACTTATCATCTTCTAAAGGCTACTGTGCCATGGCAAAAGATGCCCTGAAAATAAACGCAAACACCTTTCAATATTTTTCCCGCAATCCCAGAGGAGGTAATGCAAAGGCGCTGGACAATGAAGACATTGCCCGTTTTCTGGTGGAAACAGATAAAAATGATATCCATCCATTTTTAGCCC
>ENA-USUM01001684-USUM01001684.1-human-gut-metagenome-genome-assembly--contig:-NODE-1684-length-13637-cov-119.193805_pt1 | contig 13637 bp, 27 predicted proteins | sample MGYA00250063_ERZ773402 | MGnify/ENA primary metagenome ERZ773402 (study PRJEB29103, sample SAMN06112030) | human gut metagenome | biome: human gut; feature: ankylosing spondylitis patient; material...
CAGATGGCAATCGCAAGAAATGCGATGAAAAGCAACACCGGCTGCAGAATTCTCAGAGCGGCGGAAGCGGCCATCCGTATAATAGACACATATTAATTAATCACAAGATATTCAATAAGCACATCAGAGAATCAGCTAGTCGGCTGAATAAATTCCAAAAAAATTTCAAAAAATAAAAAAGAGTTAGGAGTTATAAATGCAGGGCAATGAATATCAAAAATTGGCTATGCGCACTAACGATAAAATGGCTCATCATAGATTAAGTACTGAATTAACTGGTAAGTTTCCACTTAGTCCTCTAACAGAAAGCAATGCTAAGTGTAGCAACATAAATGACATAGCAGGACTTCTTAATGGTGTCTTAGGTTTAACTGGTGAAGCTGGCGAAGTATCAGACCTTGTTAAAAAGGGCATATTCCACGAAAAAGGCATAGACTTAGAATATCTTAAGAAAGAGTGCGGCGATGTAATGTGGTACGTTGCTATGATTTGTGAATCTTGTGGATTCAGTCTTGATGATGTAATGCAGACAAACATAGATAAGCTTATAGCACGTTATCCAGATGGCTTTGATTCTTACAGAGCTAATCATAGGCAGGCAGGTGATGTCTAATGCTTAAGCCGGAGGAAGATTGCTGCAATTGCTTATATAAATTTAAAATGTGGTTTGAAACGCCTTGCAAAAATTGCAATGGTAATCCAGACACACATCCTAACGGCACAGATAACTTTGTAGAACAGATTTATAGCACAAATGATATTGCAGCACTCTTTGAAGATAAAGAGTAGCTTAATTGCCCCTTAGCCAAGCGGCCAAGGCATAAGATTTTGATTCTTACATCATCAGTTCGATTCTGATAGGGGTAGTTCGCAAGTACTTAATCGTTACTTGCACCTTTGAACTTACTGGTTTGGTGGAATTACCATGACATTAAGTTCTCCTTTCACCTCATAGCGAGAGCTGTTAAGGACTGTCAGAAAGTCCGTGAGGTTTTATGTGTGAACAACACGTAATAATTATCTCATAATTAGGCAGTTATCCATAAGGGATAGGCAGCGAGCGAAGCCACTTTCTTTGAACAGCCCAACTGCACGGGTAGAATGATGCATCCAGCTTTGCGACGACCTGTTATAGGCTCATACCCTATACTGTCATTTAAGACTAGCACTTTATATCCCCTCAAAACAATATTTTTAAGCGTATAAATGGCCTCTAAAGAATTTATAAATGTGAATTGTTTAATCTCTCTGTGCTAGTCTTTTTTATTTCAACTTGTCAGAAATTCTTACAAGTTGACGGATAGTAGTTCAGATGGGAGTAACGCTTGATTCATTCAAGTAGTCACAGGTTCAAGTCCTGTCTATCCGATTACAACAAACTAGCTTGACGAAGCGAAAAGCACTTCCGCTGTGCCTGTTTGTTGTTTTTACCAATCAAGCGGAGTGTGTATCACAGGCATACATAAATAATATCAAGCGGAGGTATTCGATTATGGCAACAATTAGAGTGCATAAAACAAAAAATTACACAGTTATGAGTAATACTCATTTAAGGGATAAGAACTTAAGCCTGAAAGCAAAAGGATTATTGTCCGTAATGCTTTCATTGCCCGATAATTGGGATTATTCAATAGCTGGGTTAGTTACAATAAGCAAAGAGAATGAAACAGCCGTTAAATCGGCTTTAAATGAGTTAAAGGATAATAATTATGTTGCGGTTACTAAAGAAAACCCAACAAAAAGCAATGGTGGAAGAATAAAGTACACTTACGAGGTTTACGAAGAACCATATAAACAGAAAATAGAAAAACAAGATACAGAAAATCTAGGGGTTGAATGTCAACAGGTAGAAAACCACGGACAATTAAATACTAATGAATTAAGTACTGATGAATTAAATACTAATAAACAAAATACTGAAAGATTAATTACTAATAAGGACAATACATCAATTAACATTGATGGAGAGGTACATACATCGTTTTCAGAGAAACCGACGGTAAGAGCTGTCACAAGAGATGAAATGTTGCTTAAAGAAAAAGATATGGTTAATAGGTTCAACAACATCTGTGACAACGACATAGATAATTCAGCTATATGTGATTGCGTTAAAGATGGATTTAAGATGTATATGCAGTTATATGAAATCTATTTCCACAAAGTACACCCAATACTTACAGACAAGACATTAAAGAATGTATGTTTTGTCCTATCGACTATCACAGATACAGAACACGGACATTTCGACACTGATGCTATATACGAAACAGACGATAAAGGCATTACAGTTTTACAGAGAATGATTAACGACCATTTCATCAGAGAACATAGAGAAAGCACTAACTACTCAATAACACATTTTGCCAATGCTGAATATCTTGGCAAGCTGGCAAATAGATTTATAGAGATGTAAAGGAACAATGCTTATGAAATTAATATTAGGCATAGTGTTGCTGATATGGGTTTATTACAATATTAAATACATTGAAAGAGAAGATATATCTATTGCAACAGCTGTTAAAGAGGGAATGTCGATAATTATATGTTTACTGACAGGTATATTGGCAATTATGATACAGAAAATGATGTAAAACAGACAAGGAGTGATTATTATGGCTATGGGCGTACATCCACTAAACAAAGATAAGTTTTATGAAGCAATTAACCTGTACATATCGGGGCAGGCTTCACAGGTAAAAGCGGCAAAAGTAGCAGGTTGTAGCGTACCGACATTTAAGAAATACGCTAACAAGATTTATGGCGGCGAGGAATTACCAGACAATTTATGGGGGAAGACGTGATATGTGTAAATTTTGCGAGGAAAAATTTCCTGTCATAACACATTATGGCAAATTTAAGATTGATAAGTTGTCAAATAAACCTGTAATTACTTGCGACTTGAATAAATGTCCGTCCTTTGCAGTGTGTAGCAGTAAAGAGATGAATGTTGAAATGGTAATGAAAATAGCTTATTGCCCTATTTGCGGTAGAAAGTTGGTGGAAGAATGATATTGTGCAAAATAGCATTGTTTATTTACTATCTCTTATCGTTATGGCTCATAAAGAAATCCAAAAATATTAGAGAAGTCACAGAAGTGGGCTTTTTAAGTATTATATTTCTTTTGACAATGATTGTAGCGAACATTTAAGCATATAGAATAGGTGGCAGAAAAATGAAACATCAAAAAGAATGGCACACTTGCGACAGGTGCGGAAAAGAAATAAAAGTAAAACCAATAAGTGAATTTGAATTTATGCCGATTGGTGATTATTTTACTCCAAGTCCCATTTTTGAAGATGGAGACGTAAGGGGAGAAATTAAAGAGATTCATTCAAACAGATTATTTCCGTTTTGCCGTACATATGACTTATGCCCTAAGTGCAGGAAAGATTTTGAGAGGTTCATGAGGAATGAGTGATATATATGCGATACCTGTGTACAGATACAAAAACAATAAACTCTGTTCGGCGTTTGAAGAGGCCAAGGAAAATGAAGAGTTTGTAAGCCTTGCGGATTTCAATGCAACAGAGAAGAGATTAAAGAAACGGATAATAGAATTATCGGCAAAGATAGAGGCCTGTGAGGAATGAATGACATTGACAATCCTTTATCAGGGTATCAATCGCCACCCGAAGAAGCATTGAGAAATTTTGGAATAGATATTTCAAGAGAAGTAGTAGAAAAATATGCTTTGGAAAATTTTGGCAGACTGCCACAAAGCCATATTGAAATGACTTCTGCTAGGGATTCTAAAATAATGGAGGAAGCAAGGAAGTTTATGAGGAATGAATGAGAAAATTAAGATAATATCCGATGGCAAAACTGCACAAGTGTTTATTGACGGCAAAAAAGTAAGATGTACCGATATAGAATTGCATTTTATCGCTCATACAAAGCAAAGTCCAATGATTAAAGTTAATGCACAATGGCATAAAACAGATGAAAACGGAAATGTAATTTTGAATGAGGATAAAACTGCCATATTAACAGAGGGTATCAAAATAAATTGTTAGGAGTGTTTGAAAATGCAAATAATAGTAATGCTTGTGATGGCAGGAGCCGCATTTTTGTTCTTGGGTGCATATTTTTTAATCGACTATATCATAACAGGACAAAGGCTCAAAATAAATCAAAAGGCTTGGGATGAATACAGTACAAATATGGATTTTGATAGAAAGGTCGATGAGTATTTGCCTTGGTGTATAGGACAAAAGATAAAAAACGGGTGGCATAATTATTATTTTCCAAAATTTTAAGGAGCAAAGTTATGAAAATATCAGAAATGAATAATTGCATTGAAGAAATGCGAAAATGCTACAATTTTAAAGATGATGAAACAGAAATTAGACTTACAGATATGATAAGCCATGATGACAAATGTGTTTGTGTTAGTACAAAAGATGAAAATGGGACAACAATTGTAATGACAATGCATGTAGACAAATTAGTAAATGTTTAGTTGCTGATTATCAGCGGAAAGGAATTTTTATGAAAAAATTATTTGTGAGTATGCCAATGAAAGGCAGAACAGAGGAAGAAATCAAAGCTAGTATTCAGAAGATGAAAAAAATTGCTGAAATATACGAGGGCGAAGAATTAGAGCTTATCGACAGCTACATTGAGGATAACCCACCTAAAGACAGTAAAGAAGCTGTATGGTATTTAGGTGAAAGCCTTAAGAAGCTGGCACAGGCTGATGTGTTCATAGGAATTGCGGAGAACTATGATTGGAGTGGCTGCTGCATTGAAAGGGAAACAGCAGAAAGATATGGCATTAAAGCATATATGATTCCAGCAAGATATGTAATTGATGATTATAATGCACTTGTGCAGAAATTACATCCGGCTGTCCGTGGCGTATTATTCTAACAAAATTTTACCGGCTAACAAATAGAGTTAGTTGCTACCCTAAAACAGTTATAGGCAGAGGTCTATAAGCACCTTTGCTGAAAAGTGGAGGTGCTTTTCTTGAATTCCGAATTAAATCAACTGATAGATGATTGCGAAAAATACATATCCCAAAATGGAATAGATGAAAATATTATAGAAACCTACTACAACGTGTGCCAGCTTGCCAAGAATGAGGGTGAAATTGACACAATGTTAAAATGTACGGCTAGGACAAAAGAACTCATAGAAAAGGCTTGTATGCGTGATATAGGCATAGATATTTTTGAACTTGAAAAATATACATTTAACAACAATATAGACAATGATTTAGTCAATAGATATTTTGATACCTTATTGCTTGAAGCTCCACACTTATTTCACAGCTATTTGCTTTATCTTGAAAAAGACAGAGAAGAGAGTGAAAGATTTTATCAGCCAAAAATGAAACAGCTTAATAAATACGGGCTTATTCAAGCTATGCAAGATTTGGAAGACGGCAAATATAATAGATTATGTATTTCTATGCCACCAGGAACGCAAAAAACTACACTAGAAAAATTTTTTTGCTCTTGGATAATTGGCAAGCACCCTAAAGATTACAGCCTTTTCTTTTCTCACAGCAACGAAATTACAGGAAAATTTTATAAAGGAGTGCTTGACATAACAACAGATGATAAAGAATATAAATGGAATGTTATTTTCCCTAATTTACCATTACAAAGCACAAATGCACAGGCACAAGAAGCTAATTTCGGTAAATACAAAGCATTTTCAAGTATTCAATGCTCATCAATAGGAGCTAAGAATGCTGGTAAGGTTAGAACTAACCGTTATTTATATTGTGATGACCTTATAGGTTCTATTGAAGAAGCACTTAATCCAATAATTCTTGAAAAAATATGGAGAATTTATGGAGTCGATTTAAAGCAAAGAAAGCTAAACGAACAAGTAAAAGAAATAATTATAATGACCAGATGGAGCACAAAAGACATTATTGGACATATTATTGAGCTTTATGGAAACGACCCAAAGTTAAAAATTATTTCGATTCCAGATATTGACCCTAAAACAGGGAAAAGTAATTTTGACTATGAATATAATGGAATGTCGGTGGAATTTTTTAATGATCAAGCACTTACAATGGATGATATATCTTATAGATGTCTTTATAAGCAAGATCCAATAGAACGTGAGGGATTGCTTTATCCAGAAAACAAAATAATGAGATATAAAGAACTTCCTAAAACACGAATTAAAAGAATTACTGGACAATGTGACACGAAATCCTCTGGTACTGATTTTTATGTGTTCCCTTGCCTGGTTGAATTTGAAGGATATGAGGGAACGTATTACTGCACTGATACTATATGCAACAATTCGGCAGATTACGAAAAACAATATGAAAATTCAGCAAATTTAATTGTCGATAATGAAATACAAGATTGCGATTTTGAAGCTAATCAAGGCGGAGATAGAGTTGCAAATGAAGTCAGAAAACGAGTAGAAGAAAAAGGCTGGTTATGCAATATATCAGACACTGCAACTGAAACAAACAAAGAAGCAAGAATATTTCAATGTTCTAGTTGGGTATTGCAACATATTGTGTTTAAAGATAGAAGCCTATATGAACCCAAGAGCGATTATGCAGAGATGATGAGTTGGTTATTGAAATATTCAGTATCTGGTAAAAATTTGCACGATGATGTACCGGATGTTTTTTCAAATTTTGCATTAAGAATGAAAAGAGGAAATAGAGTAAAAAAGACAGTAATTATGTCAAGTCCAGTATAACAGGAGGGAATTTATGGTAACAAAGGAAGTTTTATCACAGTATTGCGACTTACAGGAAGAAGTAAAAGAAGTAAGACTAAAGATAGAACGACTTGAAAAAGATATAAGTAAAATTGAAGCTGGAGAAATGGTTATAGATTCTGTTAGCGGTGGCAATGGTGGCAAACAGCATTTTAAGATTGAAGGCATACCATTTCCAGAGTACAGCAGAAAGAAAACACTTCTTTATGCTAGAAAAGCCACATTGCAGTTGCTTGAAGATGATTTGTTGGAAAAAACCAATGAGGTTGAAGAATTTATTGCAAGCGTTGACGATAGTAGAATAAGAAGAATAATCAATCTTAGATTTTTAGAAAATAAGACTTGGATTCAGATAGCACATATCATAGGTGGCAACACAGAAAGTAGTGTAAAAATGGCTTTTCAAAGATTTATTGAAAAAAATTAAAAGATGTTACGATTGTGACGAAAAAATTATGTATTATTACAATGAGCAAAGCAAATTTCATAAACATGTATAATCCTTATCGAAAAGCATCGTCATTTAATTATGGCGGTGCTTTTACTATGTAACGAGGTAACAATATGATTTTTTATACAAACAAAGACAAGTCAATTATGTGTCCGAATTGCCATAAGTTTTTGACTAAGGCAGACAGCAAAGACCCACGAACACATAAATTAGCGTGCAAGCATTGCCACAAATGGATATGGTATGTACCTAACGATGATGATGATTTTCAAATTAAGGAAATACCACAAAGCAGAAGTTCAAGCGGTATGACATTTTATTAGAGGTGTAGATAATGCAGACAGGAAGAATTGCTATTTATACAGGTGCAAAAGAAATAACACCTGACAATATAATACCAATTTTGCGTGAAGCAATTTTGGAACATGATATTAATTCCAACAGAATACAGTTTCTTCTTGATTATGATGCAGGAATACAGCCAATAGTTAGGAAGAATCCAAAGACTTACAGACCGGACATTGACTGTGAGTGTTGCGATAATGTGGCTAACGAGGTCACAGAGTTTAATTTAGGTTTTAAGTGGGGAAATCCTATAACGCTAGTTCAAAATGGCGACAATGAGGATTCTAACCTCACAGAAGCTATAGCAGAATTAAACGGTTGCTACGAATCACAGAATGCAAGGCAGAAGCAACAGGAACTTGCAAGATATGTTGAAATCGGCGGTGTTGGATATGTCCTTATTGATGTGAATACAGAATATGAAGATGGGGAAAGTTATTTCACATATGATGTATTAGACCCAAGAACAACATTTGTTGTAAGGTCAACAGCTTATAGCGATAAGAGGGTTATTCTTGCAGGCACTTATATCAAAGACAAACATAGCGGTGCAAGATATTACACCTGTTTTACAAAAGATATTCGCTATGAAGTTACGGATGGAATAAAAATCACTAACGGACCAGAAAAAGGAAAAACAAGATGGGGATTTTTAGAGAGAAGTGGGGAAGAGAACCCATTACATAAAATTCCTATCATTGAATACACAAGGTCATTTGATAGAATGGGCTGTTTTGAACGGCAAATATCTGAAATGGATAACTTAAACCTACTCATTTCAGATTTTACAAATGATGTTGAACAGAACACACAAGCAGTATGGCATACAAACGATGTTGATTTCCCGGTTGAACAGGAAACAATAGTTGATAAAGATGGAACACAACGCATTACTGAAAAAGTAAGGAAACCAAAATCTGGAGAATGGATGCAGACCTATACATCAGCAGATGGCAAAACTCCAATAGTTGAGCCACTTGCAATTAATTACGATTACACAGGTATGCTTAATAATATCCAATCAAGGCGACAGATAATCTTGCAGAAATGTAATGTGCCACAACGAAATGATAATAGCGGTGGCAGTACAGGAGTTGCAATGTCGGACGCAACAGGCTGGTCACAGGCTGAAACAGCGGCGGCAAAACAGCAATTAATTACTGATGGCTGCAAAATGGAAGAGATAAAAGTTGTTCTTGCGGCTATCAAGTTGTCAAACAATGTTAACAGCAGCAATCCGTTACTTAAATTAAGGGCAAGAGATGTAAAACCTAACATTAAGCGGCAAAAAACTTATGAAATGTCAACTAAGGTTAATGCTATGGCGACATTGATAAGTCACGGATTTAGCCTTAAAGATGCAGTTGATGCAATCCCATTCTTTGACGACCCTAACGATGTTGTAGCAAGAAGCGGAGAAACGGTTAAGGCATACCAAGACAGTATAATCAACAAAGACACACAGAACCAAGCAGAGGGCGGAGATGGCGAACAATCGCCTAACAAAGACCGCACAATGCAAGATTTATCAGACCAGACAGAAAATAGTCCAGTTATAGATAAGAGCAGAACAGATAAATAAATTGATATTGAGCCACAGGGTAGAAATGCCTTGTGGCTTTTTATATGCCCTAGAGAAAGGGCAATACAAATATCGCAAGAAGTTGAGAGAACAACAAAAAACGCAGAAAGCAGAGGTAAAAAAATTATGGCAGATGTAACTAACACAACAACAGAACCAACAACTAATAATGAGCCACAGAATGAAGAACAGACACCTAGTGTAGAAGAACTTATGGCACAGCTTGCTAGTGAAAGAGCTGAAAAAGAGAAGTATAAGAACGCTTCCGATAAAGCCAGTTCAGAAGCAGCTAAGTACAAGAAAGAACTTCGCTCAAAGCAGACAGCAGAAGAACAGGAAGCGGAAGCAAAGGCAGAAGCTGAAAAGTTGCAGGCTGAAAAGTTCGAGAACATGAGCAAAGAACTTAATCATATGAAAGCTGTCAATGCTTATCAGAAAGTTATAGGCGATGGAAAGGATATTGATTCTTTGATTGAGGCAGTTGCAGACGCAGATCATAGCCTTATAGCAACTGTAATTGCCAATGAAGTGCAAAGACAGGTTAAAGAAGCTAAGGCAGAGTGGCTTAAATCAAGACCGGCTATTAATGCAGGCGGCGGAGAAGAAAGCGCGATAACACAGGAACAGTTCAACAAGATGAATTACCACGAAAGAGTGGAGTTCAAAAATAAGAATCCAGAACTTTATAAAAAGTTTACAGAGTAGAAAACGGAGGTAAATAAACTATGCCACAGACTAAGTTAGCAAATTTAGTAGACCCACAGGTAATGGCTGATATGGTATCAGCTAAGTTGCCAAAGAAAATTAAGTTTTCACCTATCGCAAGAGTTGATACAACACTTGTAGGCAGACCGGGAAGCACAATCGTTGTGCCAAAGTATGCTTATATTGGTGACGCAGAAGATGTAGCAGAAGGTGTTGCTATGGGTACAACAGTACTTACAACATCTACAACAGAAGCAAAGGTTAAGAAAGCAGGCAAGGCAGTAGAACTTACAGATGAATCAGTATTATCTGGTTATGGTGACCCACTTGGTACAGCTATCAATCAGATTGCTATGTCAATCGCTGCAAAGGTTGATAATGACAGCTATGACGCACTTTGCACAGCACCTATTGATTACGATGGAACAGCAGCGCCTATCAGCTATTCAGCAGTTGTAGCAGCTAATAGCAAATTTGATGATGAATCAGATTCATCACTTACAAAGATATTATTCATTAATCCGGCGCAGGAAGCCACATTGCTTAATGATGATGATTTTAAGAGTAATGATAAGTACCCACTTAATGTAATTATGAATGGCACTATCGGTTCTATTGCAGGAGCACAGGTTGTTAAGTCTAAGAAAGTTAAGCTGATTAAGTATGAGCTTGATGATTCAACAGGAACAATCAATGTTGTAGCTGATACAACAAGCGAGGATTCAACTAATGTTCATCTTGACACAGCACTTGCACATACGCTTAAGTCAAAGGATAAGGAAATCAAGGTAGGTAGCAAGTTAAAGGCTGTTACAACAGAGTTCTACGCTTGCCCTATTGTTATCGTGTCAGCAGATGACCCTAACGAGGACGCAGGTGCAGATGGCGTGTCAGAGGAAGAGAACGCACTTACAATCTATATGAAGAGAAGCGTTGAGATTGAATCAGACAGAGATATTCTTGCAAAGACAACTGTTATCTCTGGTGATGAACACTATACAGCAGTCTTAAGCAATGATTCAAAGGTTGTTCTTGCTAAGTTCGGAAAGTAAGAGGTGTTTATATGTTATTAAGACGACATAAAATCAACGCCGCAAAGCAGAGCGAAGAAGTAACAGCAGATAACGTAAGACAGGAAGCAGTTTATGGGGATGAACTTAAATACGAGGAAGAGCAGGACAAGTTCCCTGCTCAACCTACAAGCGATTACACAAAGACAGCTATTAAGCGTATGCCAACAGCGGACTTACAGACACTTGCCTTAGAACAAGGTATTGAGAACGCAATGGAGCTTACAGGAGCAGAACTTAAAGAATTGTTAATTGAGAAATTAGGATTATAGGAGCTGAAATTATGGAATACACTACATTAGAGCAAGTTAAAATCAGACTTAAACAATTTCATATTGATACAGTCACAAACGATGATGATACAACATCTGATGTGGTAGTGTTCGATAGCAAAGTAGATAATCCGGTAATCGAACAGCTTATTAAACAGGCTACAGAAGAAGTAAAGGCAAGAAGAAATTACCCTGACAGCTACACAGACGAAATGATAACCGAGGACTTAAAGAAGTTTGAGAGTGTTATCGTTAATCTGGCTGTCTATGACCATTCACAGGCTGGTGAAGCATTTATGGCAAGCTACAATGAAAATGGCATTAACAGAACTTGGAGAGATAGAGACAGCTTATTTGTTGGGGTATTTCCATTTGCTAAAGTATTATAACGCCTATAGGGCATTACAGAATATTAAAGAAGATTGTGCGTTACCATTTTACTGATGTCGGCAATATGGTAGCAGGCGGTACACATTAAGGGTGGTGGGCGGTGTGCCATTATTAATTATGAAAGGCGGTATATCAATGCCAATAGCAGTAATTATAAGCATTATTTCAGTTGCTTTTTCCGTCTTTTTCGGACTGTTTACGTTGGGATTTAATCTTAAGAACAACAAAAAGTCTGACAATGCAGAACTTACAGAGCGTGTAAAGGAAAATACACGCATAAATATGAAACTTGACACAATATCAAGCAACACAACAGAGATAAAGAATGAAGTTACAGAAATGAGAAAAGAACTTAATTCTCACGATAACAGGATTATTAAGGTTGAGGAAAGTGTAAAGTCGGCGCACCACCGAATAGACGGATTGGAAGCGCGGCTTAATGAAGATAAGGAGGTATAGCAGAATGGATATAACATCAGTATCAACAGTAGTTGCAATCGTTGTAATTACATATCTGATAGGCTTAGGAGCTAAGGCAATTCCACACATTAAGGATAATTACATCCCTATAATCGTAGGCGTTGCAGGCGGTATCTTAGGCGTTATAGGTATGTATGTAATACCGGACTTTCCGGCAAATGACATTCTTAATGCAATCGCAGTAGGAATTGTGTCCGGATTATCAAGCACAGGCGTTAATCAGATTTATAAGCAGGTAAAGAACAATGCTTGACATTAATAAGCAGGCTATGAAGTATTCACTTCAAGGGCAGACAGTAACTATCTATGAAAGAGATGATGACGGCAATATCCTTTATGAGGGATATACCGACACAGAGGGCAACTTCATTCCTTATCTTGATGATGAGGGAAATAAGATACCAAAAGTTCTTGAAGAGAAAACGGGCTTTTCAGAGCCTGCGGATTTCAAAGCAAATATAGCTTTCAGCGGTGGAGAAGCACAGAGTAAAGAATACGGCTTTGATACGGCTGATTTTGACGCTATTTTACTGACAGATAGGAATACACTACCTATTCAAAAGGGCGACCTTATCTGGCTTAATAGCAAGCCTACATACACATCTGACAGACTTGTTGATGAAACATCAGCAGATTTCACGATTGTAGGCATTAAGCCGGCATTGTACTCAACTAAATATATGCTTAAAGCAGTTGTAAAGTAGGTGGTAAATACGAAGTATCAGAGAAATGAACAGCTAGTTGGTTCTATCTTTAAAGGAAAGACAATCCCATCTATGCAAGAGCCAATAAATGAAAGCATAAGACAAGCTGTTTTGCAAGCAGTTAAGGAGAATGTTTATGGCAAGACATACAATTAATATATCATTGTCTGAAAAGTCCGTAAATGAAGCTATCAGACAGCTACAACAGTATAAGAACTGGCTTATCAAAAAAACTTCACAGCTTGTCAAAGAGCTTGCAGAAGTTGGAATACCTGTTATAGATGAAAATATGGCAAAAGCTAGTTATACATATGATGAGAAAGGTGTTCGTAGCGGTTCAGATACAAGCCATCACAGCTATGTTGAAATGAAATCCGCAGGAGAATATGTTGAAGCAAAATTAATTGTAGAGGGCAAAGAACTTATGTTTATAGAGTTCGGAGCTGGCGTATTCTACAATGGAGCGGCTGGAAGTAGTCCACACGACAAAGGTGTTGTTAATGGTATGGTTATAGGCTCATACGGCGAACATCACGGCGTACAAAAAGTGTGGGGTTACTATGATGATGACGGAAACTTAGTTCTTACACACGGCGTAGAAGCACAAATGCCTGTTTATAAGGCTGATATGGAAATCATACAGAAATATGTTGAAGTAGCAAGAAGAGTATTTAGTTAATTTTAACCCACTCTGCTCTATAACCTATTATATCGAGAATTTCCATAACTTCATTATAAGTAAAACTTTCTTTGCGAAAGCGATTACTAAAATTTTGAAAAGAAAGTTGTGTTCCGTGCCTACGATTTAATTCAGCATTTACTTGTGACATAGTAAAACCTTGAGATACAATAAGACCTTTTAATTCGTCTTTTAACATAAAATCACCCAAGCCCGGTCGCCGACAAAAAGGAGTTTGGCTTCGGAGTGGTTAACG
>ENA-USUM01001687-USUM01001687.1-human-gut-metagenome-genome-assembly--contig:-NODE-1687-length-13629-cov-25.597772_pt1 | contig 13629 bp, 10 predicted proteins | sample MGYA00250063_ERZ773402 | MGnify/ENA primary metagenome ERZ773402 (study PRJEB29103, sample SAMN06112030) | human gut metagenome | biome: human gut; feature: ankylosing spondylitis patient; material...
TTCTTGTTAATATTCCGGAAGATATTAAGCTTTTCCGAATGGAAACAGCTGGAAAAGCTGCAATAATGGGAAGAAAGACATATGAGCAGATTACGGACAGAACAGCTCTTATAGACAGATATAATGTAGTGCTTACCAGTGATTTGTCATATAAGAAGGATGGAGTTGTTGTAGTACATTCAGTAGAAGAGGCACTTGAAAAGGTTGCATCATATAAGTCAGAGGATATATATGTAATCGGTGGAGAATCTGTATTTGAACAGTTTCTTCCATATTGCGATGTGGCACACATAACGAGTGTTGATTATAAGTATGATGCAGATGCACATTTTCCTGATCTGGATAAGATGCCAGAATGGAAAGTTACACAGATGAGTGAGGAACACACATACTTTGATTTGTGCTACGAATTTAAAAAGTACTGTAAAATGTAAATTATGCTTTGAATCGTGCAGAAACGGATATGATAGAAAAGTTTCTGGCATATTTTCTTCATTGAAAATATACATTTTATTTGATACTATAATAAAAAAACAAGAGAGGGGAGAAATGTTATGTTTTGCACAAAATGCGGATATAATGCAGGGACAGCTAAGTTTTGTCCAAAGTGTGGAAATCCTTTAAATCCACAGCCAGTACAGGAAACACCTGTACAGAACGAACCAGTTGCACAGACGGTACAGAGTGAGCCGGTTGAACAGCAGCAGTTTGGAACACAGCCACAGTTTAATGAGACAGTACAGCAGCAGTTCGGAACACAGCCACAGTCAGGGGCAGTTCCACCAGTGAATGCAGATGTACCAAGATATCAGGAAGCACCTCCTATGCAGCCACAGCCTAAGAAGAAAAAGAAGAAGTGGCCAATAGTAGTTGCTATAATAGCAGTTATTGCTGCAGCGGCAGCAGTACTCGGATTTGTAGTACTTCCTAATGTATTGTCACCAGATAAGCATGCAATAGCAGCTATCAAGAAGCTTGGAACAGGTCTTGAGGATACAGCAAGCAGTGCATTTGATAATATGTCACTTACATCTGTATCAGACAAGAATCAGATAACAGGTACATTAAAGATTGATACTGCAACAATTGATGGCGAGAAGTATTCAGATTATATCAAGGCTGATACAGTTACATATGATATTCAGATGGATGCTTCAACAGAGAAGATGGCAGGAGAGATTAAGCTACAGAATGGATCAGCTACAGCACTTACAGTTACATTTTATTCAGATGGCAATAATATGTATTTCAAAGTGCCTGAGTTATTCTCAGAGTCATTCGTAATCTCACTGGCACAGTTTGAGGATGAAATTGATTCGGGATTTTCTTATGGAAGTTTGGGTAGTATTTCAAAGTATTTCTCAGCAATAGATACAAGCAATATTGAATTATACAGAGAACCTGTTAATGCAGCAGTTAAATGTGTAGTTAAGGGGATTAACACATTTGCAGAAGAATGTGAATACAAGAAGGGTGATAAATTTACATATAATTCGGATAACGGAGATATCAAGGTTTCTGAGTATAGCATTACAATAACTAAGGAGACTGTTATTAAGGCATGCGAAACAGTTATTGATGAATTATATGCAAGTAAAGATCTTTCTTCTTATATGACAATTCTTACAATGGCAGGCGTTTCACAGACAACTATCAAGAGCAGTATTGAGAGTTCATTAAGTGATATGCAGCCAGTTACATTGTCAATGTATATTAACAAGAATGATGAGATTGTAAGACTTGCAATTGATGCAGCAGATTATAATACAAGCGAAAAAGGATTTGTTGCGATCTCATTTCTTGGTAATGACAATCCATTTGAATATGTTGTTATCGAAGCTGATGTTGATGATATTAATATGAAGTATACAGTAAAGACACAGGATGATAAGGCTGCATTGGCATTAGAGATGACTCAGAATAAAGAGTATATCAAAGCAGGAGCAGAACTTAGTTCATCAGGAACAACAGTTAAGATTGATAATCTTTATGTGAACAGCAATATTGATGACAGCAATATAGATATGAAACTTTCAGGTGAAGCAACACAGAAAGAATTCAGCAAGTTAAAATATTCTGCATCAGATTATCCAGGTGCTTACAATCTTGCTAATCTTACAGAGACCCAGAGCACAACACTGGCATATGAGCTTATGAAGAATTTAAATGTTTTATCTAATGTTTTCAGTGATAAGTTATATAATGAATTGTTTAATGGAAAGAGTTCTTCTGGTAGTGCAAGACTTGGGTTTTAATGGCAGTTATTAACTAATGAGTAATTAGAAAGATGAGGGTATATAATATGGAATTGGCAATTATTATTGGGGTAGTTGTGATTTTATTTGTTGTGTTTATTCTTGCAAGTTATATTAAAGCACCAACAGACAGGGCATTGATTGTTTCTGGTTTAAGAAAGAATCCTAAGTTTGTTATTGGTAAGTCAGCGTTAAGAATTCCATTCTTACAGAGAGTTGATAAACTTGAACTTAAGATGATTTCTGTTGATGTTAAGACTAAGGAATCAGTTCCGACTAACGAATATATCAATGTCAACATTGATTCTGCTGTAAAGATTAAGGTTGGTTCTTCTAAGGAAATGCTTGAGAAAGCAGCAAGCAACTTCCTTAACAAGAACGAAGATTATATCAGAAACTCAGTAGGAGATGTATTAGAGGGTAATGTTCGTGAGATTATAGGACAGATGAGGCTGGAAGATATTGTTCAGGACAGAAAGATGTTTGCTGAGAAGGTACAGGAGAATGCTGCTCCTGATATGGCAAGAATGGGTCTTGAAATAGTAAGCTTTAATGTCCAGAATGTTACTGATGAGGGAAATGTTATTGAGAACCTTGGTATTGACAGGGTTGTAAGCATCAGTAAATCAGCACAGATATCAAGAGCAGAATCAGAAAGGGATATCGCAGTTGCCAAAGCTAATGCAACAAAGCAGGCAAATGATGCAAGAATCGAAGCTGAGACTGCTATTGCAGAAAGAAATAATGAACTTGAGATTAAGAAACAGGAATTAAAGAGAGCAGCAGATGTTAAGAAAGCTGAGGCTGATGCTGCATACGAAATACAACAGCAGGAACAGAGAAAAACAATCGAAATTACAACTGCTGATGCTAATATAGCAAAGCAGGAGAAAGAGATTGAGTTAAGAGAGAAAGAGATTGCTGTTAAGGAAAAAACACTTGATGCAGATATCCGTAAACAGGCAGAAGCAGAGAAATACGCAACACAGCAGAAGGCTGATGCACAGCTTTACCAGAGACAGAAGGAAGCAGAAGCAAAGCAGTTTGAAATTCAGAAACAGGCAGAGGCTAAGAAAGCACAGGCAGAAGCAGACAGATTTGCAAAAGAGCAGGAAGCTGAAGCTGTTAAGGCACAGGGAATTGCTGAAGCAGAAAGCATTAAGGCAAAAGGTCTTGCAGATGCAGAAAGTATTAAAGCCAGAGGTCTTGCTGAGGCTGAGGCTATGGAAAAGAAAGCGGAGGCAATGGCTAAGTATGGTAAGGCTGCCATGACAGAGATGATTATTAAAGTTCTTCCACAGATGGCAGAAGCAATTGCAAAGCCGCTTGAAAGCATTGATAAGGTTACTATTATTGATGGAGGTTCAGGAGAGAACGGAGTAGGAACTTTCAGTGGTAATGTACCGTCAGTTCTTGCTAAGACAATTGAAAGTATCAAGGAAACTACAGGCTTTGATCTTACAGAAGTCATGAAGGCTAATACATATGATGCCAAGACTACTAAGAACGTTAATTTCACAGGTCTTCCAGAAGAGATGAGTGCAGCAGCTAAAGAGCCTGAAACTTACGGTAAAACAGAATAATACTGATTAATTAAGAATCTAAACGTAAAATGTATATGCTGGTATCAGATATTGGAAACTATATCTGGTATCAGCATTTTTATAGTTTATAGTAAGAGCCGGTTTTACAGGTTGACTATATAAATTGATGTGAGTTATAATTATATGATTAAAATTTAAGGAGAATAGCATTTGAATAATACAAGTGCATGTGAACAATGATTAAACACAGATATTTTGCAGGAAGAGTTCTTGTATATGGATTGATAAGTGTTGCAGTTATGTTATCTGCAGCAGTGACAGGATGTAACAACAAGAATAATATTTCCGAAGGAAGTATTAAGACTGAAGCTGTCCAGCCAGAAGGAAATAATCAGTCAGAAGAGGGCAGTGAGTCAGATGTTAATGACCAGTCGTCAGATATTCATGTTGAGCCACCGGTAATTCATGGTATATCAGATAAGACATATTATATAGGCAGTAAAGTTTCATATATGACAGATGTGTATGCAACAGATTTCTCAGGGCAGGAGATTGATGTTGAGGTTGATAAATCACAGGTTAATACTTCACAGCCGGGAAGTTATATTGTTTATTATAAAGCAGTAGATTCAGATGGTAATGAGACTATAGAAGAAGCGACATTTACTTTTATTGAAGAGGAGACACAGGAAGTTAAAGTAAACAGCAGTTATTCAACTCTTGATGAGGTTGTAGCTGCAGTTCTTCAGGATATTACAGATAATTCAATGTCTAAAGGACAGAAAGCAAGGGCAATATATAAGTATGCACATACTAAGATTGGATATGCAGGAAACAGTTATACACAGAGTTCAGAATGGCAGGATGAAGCATTTGAGGCATTAAAAGTGATTAAGAAGAATGGATATGTGTCGGGTGACTGTTTCACATATGCTTCTGTTGACAGAGCGCTCCTTGAAGGGATAGGAGCTGAGTGTATATGGGTTGATAATCAGGGCGCAAGGTCTGGAGATCATAGCTGGGTTTTATGTAATCTTGGAACAGGCTGGTATCATTTTGATTCAACAAGAATGTATGATGGATTTGAATGTTTTATGCTGACAGATTCACAGGTGCAGGATTATATTAACAGAGGAAATTCAATATATAGAAGAGATATGTCCGCGTATCCGGCAACTCCTTCAGAAGAGTTTTCATATTAGGGAGGAGTAAGATAAATGTTATTTACATCTTATCAGTTTATTTTATTTGTTCTGGTTGCACTTATTTTATATTATGTTGTTCCTAAACGTATTCAGTGGATAGTACTGTTATGTATGAATATGTTATTCTATGTGTATGCCGGATTAAGCGGAATAATATTCATAGTGACAACTATCGTAACGACGTATGCAGGTGCAAGGCTTATATACAGGGAGAAAGACAGGTCTGTACGCTTCATAGAGGAACATAAAGGTGATATATCCAGAGATGAAAAGAAAAAGCTAAAGAACATTTCATTAAGAAAACAGAAAATGTTTCTTACTATTGTTCTGCTTATTAATTTTGGAATACTTGCTGTACTTAAATACACCAATATGTTTATAGTCACATTTACAACATTTAATACGGTTGATTTTATACTTCCGATGGGAATATCATTTTATACATTCCAGTCTACCGGATATATGATTGATGTGTATCGCGGTGTTGCAGATGCAGAGAAGAATCTGTTCAGATATGCACTGTTTGTGTCCTTTTTCCCACAGCTTGTACAGGGACCTATAAGCAGATGGAATGATTTGAAGAAAAGCCTGTTTGAAAGTCATGCTTTCTCGTGGGTTAATATACAGTATGGTTTTGAGAGAATTCTGTGGGGATATTTTAAGAAGATGGTAATCGCAGACAGGGCAGCAATCGGACTTGCAACAATACAGTCAGATGTTTCAGTGTATTATGGTGCATATGCATTTGTAGGAATGCTGCTGTATGCAATTGATCTGTATGCAGATTTCACAGGTGGCATAGATATTACAATTGGTGTTGCACAGATGTTTGGAATTACTCTTCCAGAGAATTTCAGAAGACCATTCTTTTCAAAGAGCATTGCGGAGTATTGGAGAAGATGGCATATTACGTTGTGTGCATGGTTTAAGGATTATCTTTTCTATCCGTTATCAATGTCTAAATGGATGAATAAGGTATCAAGGTGGCTTAAGAAGCATGTAGGAAAGCCGGTAGGTTCAAGATTTCCAGTGTATTTTTCAAGTCTTACTGTGTGGTTTGTGACAGGTATATGGCATGGTGCAAGCTGGAACTTCGTAGTGTGGGGACTTTTGAACAGCATAATTATGCTTGTTTCTCAGGAACTTAAGCCGTTATATGAGAAGGCAGATAACAGGTTAGGTTACAGAAAGTTAAAATACTACAAAGTATTTGAGATAATAAGAACTACTGCTATAGTATGCTGTCTGCAGATGCTTGATTACTACAGAAATATTGCAGAGGCATTCCGTATGTTTTTCTCAATGTTTAGAGGTGGTAATTATGCAGCTGTATTCACTAAGGGAATGTGGAGTATTGGTTTATCAGTAGCTGATTATATAGTACTTTTTGCAGGTGTGGTTATAATGTTTGTGGTAAGCCTGCTTGAGAGAAGATGTCCGGTTAGAGAGCAGCTTGCACAGAAAAATTATATTATAAGATATACAGTATTTCTTGTGATTTTTCTGCTTATAGCTGTGTTGGGAATCTATGGAACCGGATACGAGTCAAGTCAGTTTATATATAATCAGTTTTAGAAAGCATTTTCTAAGGAATGGAGACAGTTTTGAGAAAGAAAATATGTACAGGTACTGCAGTTATCATAATACCGATAGTATGTCTGTATCTTTTACAGTGTCTGTTAGTTCCTAAATATGCATCAGATATTAAAGAAGGTGCAATGATTGAGGAATATTACAACAGTGAAAAGAATCACGATGTGCTTATTCTTGGTGACTGTGAAGTATATGAGAATATATCCCCGGTTACAATGTGGGAGAATTACGGGATATCAAGTTATATCCGTGGAAGTGCGGAACAGCTTATATGGCAGTCGTATTATCTGCTCGAAGATACGCTTAAGTATGAGAAACCGCAGGTTGTTATTGTAAATGTACTTGCAATGACACAAAGAGATGCCAAAAGCGAGGCTTATAACAGAATGACACTGGATGGCATGAAGCTTTCAAAGTATAAGATAGCTTCTATAAGGGAGTCAATGACAGAAGATGAGAATATGGCTAGCTATATATTTCCACTGTTGAGATATCACTCAAGATGGAGTGAATTGTCATCAGAGGATTTCAGATATATGTGGAAAACACCATCCGTCACAACTAACGGTTATCTTATGCAGAAGGGAGTAAGACCAGTTAAGACCATACCAAAAGCTGCACCACTTGCTAATTATACATTCAGTGACAGGAATATGGAATATCTTGATAAGATATATTCACTTTGTAAAGATAATGGTATTAATCTTGTTCTTATGAAAGCACCGAGTGTATATCCTCACTGGTATGATGAGTGGGATAAGCAGGTTAGTGATTATGCGTATGAGCATGGAATACTATATCTTAATACAATTAATGAGGCTGGAAATATAGGTATAGACTATACTACTGATACATTTGACTATGGACAGCATCTTAATGTGGAAGGAGCTGAGAAGCTGTCATTATATCTTGGGGAACAGCTTGTTAAGAATTTCAGGCTTACTGACCATAGACAGGATGAATCATATAAGAATGCATGGCAGTCAATAGTTAATAAATATTACGAAGAGAAACAGGGAGATTGATTATGAGAAAGAAGAGTTTAATGTTAGCGGCAGTACTTGCAGCAGGAGTTATGATGGCAGCATGTGGAAGTGCATCAACACTGCCAGATAATAGTCAGGAAAAGCCAGTTGCATCACAGCAGACGGAAAGTAAGTATTCATTTGAATTAAAAGGCATAGAGTTAAAGACAGATGGCGATCTTACAGAATATACATCTAAGCTTGGAGAACCTTCTGGTGGTTACTATGAGGCTAAAAGCTGTGCATTTGAAGGAATGGACAAATTTTATTACTATGATAGCGTAACTCTACAGGGATATCAGAAGGACGGAAATGATAAGCTTTATTCTATAACACTTATGGATGATGCTGTTAAGACTAAAGAAGGTGTCCGTATTGGCGATAAGAAAGATAAGGTTTTATCAGCATATGGAAGTGATTATACAGAAGCTGACGGACAGCTTCTGTATGAATCAGGTAACACCAGACTTTCGTTCGTTATGAAGGATGATGAAGTACAGAGCATAATATACAGTGTTAAATAATTCAATGGAGCAGCGTATATTTATGAGTATACAATATATGTGTTGTATCGGAATTTACGCAGCTTCTGCTCCATTTTAATGGCGTTGGAAAGCTGTCTGAAAGCACCGACCTGAACTTTATAATAGTCATTTTCATATATAATAAAAGCCGGGAAGCCTTCAATAAGCAGGGAATTAAGCATGCGGTCTGCATTATTTTTATTGCGGTAGGCACCAACCTGAACACGATAAAGTGGCTCAGGAGAGAGGTCGTCATCACAGTTACATGCTGGTTTAGCAGGAGATGCAGACTTTTTTTCGCATGCAGCAGGCATGATTTCAGCGGATTTGGCAGAATCTGATTTCACTGATGAGACTTCACCTGAAGCAGCCTGTGCAGTAGTATTATTTGTCTTTGGTTTAATTCCAAGGGTCTTAAGAATGCCATCTGCGATTCCATTTGCAATCTGGTTAAAGTTCTTATCAAATGTTTCATTATCTTTATCGTTGTTAATAAAGCCGGCTTCTACAAGTACGGCAGGCATTTTTGTCCGTTTGAGTACAACAAGGTTAGGACGTTCGGTAATTCCAAGATTTTTAAAGCCAGCCTTTTCCAGCTCAGAATTGATATTGGCAGCCATCTGTGATTTAATACCGGAATTATTGTAAACAAGAGTTTCCACGCCTGTGTACTGGTTAGGCGTAGGGGATGAATTTCTGTGGATTGAAACAAAATAATCAGCCTTAGCATCATTGGCATCAGTCGCTTTTTTAAAAGGTGTCTCATATTCATCAGTAGTACGGGTGTACACAACGTCAATACCATTTTTTTCTAATATATCACCTACGGCAAGAGCGAGCTTTAAGTTGTCATCTTTCTCAGCTCTGCCATTATATGTTGCACCATAGTCGCTACCGCCGTGTCCGGCATCTACAGCAATCTTATATTGAGCCATAATATCTCCAATAACATTAATCATATTATTGTATGCAAAAGACATAATAAGCGTACCTGTCACATATATTTATCTTAAGATGAGAAAGAGGACAGATTATGAACGTTGGATATGTACATACATTTGAAGTGCCAGAAAATAATATTGATAAAGGCCGATTGAAGGTAAGTGTTGTCAATGAAGAAAATGTGCCAATTAAAGGAGCGGCTGTAAGACTGTCGTATACAGGAAATCCTGATAATATAATAGGAGAAAGTGGTACAGATGGAGACGGGATAAGTATATTTAACGACTTAAGAACACCTCCAATTGAATATAGCATGGAACCGGGGAACAGGCAGCCATTTTCAGAGTATGACATAGCTGTAAGTGCGCCAGGATTTGATAATGTAAATATATCAGGCAGTGATATGTTTTCGGGGGAGCTAAGCATTCAGAATGTAAAGATGTCTGCAAGGGATAATTCACAGAATAACATAGTCATACCTGTTAACACATTATATGGAGATTACCCACCTAAGATTGATGAAGAAGAGATTAAGCCTATGGGTCAGTCGGGTGAAATTGTGCTTGACAGAGTTGTTGTTCCTGAAATTGTAGTTGTACATGACGGACCGCCTAAAGATACTGAGGCAGATAATTATTATGTTACTTATAAGGATTATATTAAGAATGTAGCAAGCTCTGAGATATATTCAACATGGCCGAGGCAGACAATTGAGGCAAATGTGCTTGCTATTATGTCATTTACATTAAACCGGGTATATACAGAATGGTACAGAAACAAATTTTATGATTTTACAATAACATCATCAACTGCATATGACCAGAAATGGGTTAATGGAAGAAATGTGTTCGAAAGTATATCACAGGTAGTAGATGATATATTTGACAATTACATATCAAGACCTAATGTGAAGCAGCCAATACTTACACAGTATTGTGATGGAAAGAGGGTGACATGTCCTAACAGACTTTCCCAGTGGGGAAGCAAGTATCTGGGAGATCAGAATTATTCATCGATTGATATATTAAGATATTATTATGGTCAGGATGTGTATATTAATGCGGCAGAACAGATAAGCGGAATTCCTTATTCATGGCCGGGAACTAATCTTGATATAGGTTCATCAGGACAGAAGGTAAGACAGCTTCAGGAACAGCTTAACCTTATAGGAGAGTATTATAGTTCTATTCCGGTCCTAAGTACTGATGGAATATATGGTGAGCAGACAGCAGCGGCGGTTAAGGAATTCCAGCGGATATTTAATCTGCCACAGTCAGGAATAACAGATTTCCCTACATGGTTTACAGTATCAGAAAAATATGTTGCACTTGCCGGACTGGCAGAATTATAAGAATGTTAATGAGGTATGTAAGGCTGTCACTTTGTGGCAGCCTTTTTAGGAGGAACATTTAAACAGCCTGTCCAAGACATGTCTTAATGTCATCTTCCGGATTGCTTATAAGTCTTAACTGGAAAGTGTCTACAAGGTACTGTAATACATTAGGGCTTAAGAATGCTGGAAGTGTCGGACCAAGATAAATATTCTTAATGCCAAGGCTTAACAGGGCGAGAAGGTCTGCAACAGCCTTCTGCTCATACCATGAAACAATAAGAGATAAAGGAAGTCCATTGACATCTGTATCAAATGCATCTGCAAGGGCATTGGCAATAAGAATAGCAGAATATACATCATTACACTGTCCGATATCAAGAAGCCTTGGAAGTCCGGCAACTGTGCCGAAATCAAGCTTATTGAAACGATATTTGCCGCATGCAAGAGTGAGAATCATGCAGTCATCAGGAACCATAGTGGCAAAATCAGTAAAATAACTTCTGCCAGGTCTTGCACCATCACAGCCACCAATCAGGAAAAAATGTCGTATCTGTTTTGATTTTACGGCTTCAACAAGTTCACCTGCATGAGACAGAGCAGCTTCATGTCCGAATCCTACTAGAATTTCTTTTGCTTCCTGCTCTTCGGTAAAGCCTCCAAGTTCAAGAGACTGTTTTATGATTTCAGAAAAATCCTTTTCACCGTCAGGCTTCTTCTCTATATATTTTATGCCATCCCAGCCTACAACATTAGTAGAATATATACGGTCTTTATATGTGTCTCTTGGACGCATGAGACAATTGGTTGTCATAAGGATACAGCCGGGAAGATTATCAAACTGTTTTTGCTGGTCCTGCCATGCACCGCCAAAATTACCTGCAAGATGCTTATATTTTTTAAGACCTTCATAACCATGGGAAGGGAGCATTTCCCCGTGGGTATATATATTAATGCCAAGGCCTTCGGTCTGTTTAAGAAGCATTTCAACACCATTTCCTGGTTGTAATAGCAGAGCACGCTCATAATTTAAAACAGCTTTCGCTATCTCCCCTATTTTATAATAACTATTTCCCAGATTGTAATAGACGTCGGCAGCTTCTCCATTTTTCAGTAATGCTTCATATATCTGAATAGCTGCTGCATAATCTTCTTTTATATATGCGGAATCTCCTTCAGCTTTTGTTGCATCTTCCAGTGTATTACTGGAAAATGTGGTATGCGAAGCGTGGATAGAATCAACTCCATTCGTTTGTCTAGTATCAATGCTTAACGAATCTTGTCCGAAACAAGTAAGCGACATTGATAATAATATAAAAAATAATATCCTTTTCATGACATAATCTCTTCTGGGTTAATGTTTTATTGAATTCTCCATTTTGCTTATTACTTCTATTGAAGAAGAATAAACTTTATCCATAGCTTGATTCTCATCACCTGGAGCAAACCGTGCAAATTCACAATCATTCAATGCATTCAGGAATTCTTTGATTAGTTCCTCATTTACTCCGTGATTTCTTAGTTTCTCTTCAATATTATCTTTAGATAAACGAGATACCGGAATATTCAGTTTGTCACTTATATATCCCCACAATGCCTTTAATACCTCATCGTAGAAAGCATCTTTTTTATTTTCGGAGAGTAATTTTCCTGCAAGCTTCATACGCTTCGTTGCCACTTTATTTGCTTTCTTCGTACGCATTTTAGCAACATTTGCATTTTCAGCAGCTTGCTTACGATAAATAATAAAGAAAATAATAAAGGCAAGAGCCGGAATGATATAGAATAACCAATATGTCATTGAACCATAGAAGAAACTTCCTTTAGGTTGGAGAGTAACTTCATTCTGTTTGATATAACGGATGTCTTCACCTAATACTTTCAAGTCCTCTTTATTCGTGAAGTTAGCAATTACTTGATCCGCATTACCTGCACCTTTCTCAACATTTACTACATAATCTTCTGTTTTCAGTGTTTTGTAAGACTTGGAGCGAATATCAAAATAGCTGAAAGATACTCCCGGAATCTTATATGTTCCGGCATGTCTCGGAATTGCTAAATATTCAATAACTTTATTGCCTGTGAGTCCTTCCCGGGTTAATCTGACTTGATTGTCTACTTTGGGATCATATACTTCAAAATCATCCGGGAATTTAATTTCCGGATTAGAAATCAACTTCAGGTTACCTGTACCGGATATTACCAGTTTAATAGTAATAGCATCATTGGTTTTCAGTTCCTTACTGTTGATAGAAGAAGATATATTGAACTCTCCCACTCCACCTGAAAAATCTGCAGGTTTACCCGTAGGAAGCGGATTGACATTTATTGCTATCTTAGGAGTGGAAATATTTTTTTTAATTTCAATGACATTACTTCCTCCATTGAAGAAGGCATCAAAAGGATCATCTGATTGCACAGGTTTTCCGATAGTCATCTGGAACTGTGCCGGATCAATATATAGCTTTCCTGATTGTTGCGGGAAGAGAACAAACTGGCGATAAACCGTTGTATAGTAATTACGTCCCTGATAATGCTCCGGAGTCCATCTTGCATTGGTTGTCATTTCTATTTCTTGAGAATGGAAACCTTTAAAGTCGGGCAATTTCGCATTATTAAGTTGTAAGTTGGATTCTCTGGTGTATATTTTATAGGTCAGGACAAAAGCCTCCTGTTCATACACATTTGTTTTACTGGCACTTGCCATAATAAAAAGGTCCTGATTAGAGACACTTGTACCAGATGAGGAATGTATAGAACCACTACTACTATTATTTTGTCCGCTATTGCCACCTTGATCTTGTGGCAATACTTTAATCTTTACTGAGTTTGCCACCATTTGGTCACCATCGGCAATAATGGAGGCACCGGGTATTGTGTATTCTCCGGCATTATTAGCCATTAATATGTATGTAAATGTAATACTGCTAGTAGATGTAACATTACCATTCACTATTTGAGTACTACTTTGTTGTGATCGGCTTGGACCCATCAATACATCAAAACCTTTGATTGATGGTGCCCGAAAATCTTTCACTTTTTGTGTAGTTACAATATACGACAGCCTGAATTGTTCGCCTACTACCACTGCATCAGGAGCAGAAGCAGTAAAAGACACCTTATCAGCAAACACATGAGTGCTATATGCTATCAATGCCATCAATATAATAATCAGTTTTTTCATTGCTTATGAAATTTATATCATCAACTT
>ENA-USUM01001693-USUM01001693.1-human-gut-metagenome-genome-assembly--contig:-NODE-1693-length-13588-cov-8.386056_pt1 | contig 13588 bp, 8 predicted proteins | sample MGYA00250063_ERZ773402 | MGnify/ENA primary metagenome ERZ773402 (study PRJEB29103, sample SAMN06112030) | human gut metagenome | biome: human gut; feature: ankylosing spondylitis patient; material...
AAAAAAGAATTATGTGATATACTCGAACGTTTGAAAGCTGCGAATTTGTATTTTTTTATAAAAACAGGCGACGGGCTGAGCCATGGCCTGAAATTTAATAAATTATTTTATTTAATCAGCAGATTAAGCAATATTCTCAAGAACCTTGCCTGCATTGCCTGTTCCGTCAAAACCGCCTGCAACATACTTCTGGATAGCAGTTACATCAAGAACATTGATTTTGCCATTGCCGTCAACATCAGCAACTGCCTCATTAACAGTTACATCAGCATATTTAGCAATATACATCTGGAGAGTTGTAACATCGTTAGCATCAATCTTGCCGTCGCCGTTTACATCGCCAATATATGTCTTAGGTACAGCATCTGTAACAGTAACAGTTGCAACTGCACCTGCCTTTGTAGCATAGTTGAAGTTTGAAAGGTCAATTCTGAGTGTTACATCAGCAAGCTCATATGGTACATTTACAGTGAGGTTCTCACCATTGTATACAGCGTCAAATGCAACGCCGGATTCAGGTGTGAATTTCTCTTCTGCACCGCCCCAGCTGTCAGCCCATGTGCCGTTAGCTGCGAACTTAACCTGGTAGTTGTCAAACGCAGTTACATTGTGATATGTAATCTCATAAACCTTATCTGCAACCTGCTCCATCTCATTAGCTGTCTCATCCCAAGCTGCACCGTTTAACCATGATTCATCATCAGGATCACCGTTACCAACAGCATGCATACTTGTGATTACAATATCTGTAACAAGCTTTACTGCATCGCCTGTTACTGTAATTTCGCTTGTTGATGGGTTGTATGTAACAGTAACATCACATGTATCTGTTACATCAAATGTTATATTATTGCCTGTAGCATCGCCAATCCAGTTCTGCTCGCCGTCAGCTGTATTTTCTACAACTTTAATCTGGAGCTTTTCAGCAGGAGCAACTCCGCTAAATACCTTTGTATATGTACCGTCAGCATTCTTTGTCATTACATTTTCAGGTGCTTCAGCAGGACTACCCTTCCATAAAACACCGCAAATCTCTTCTGAACCTGCTACTACATATGTAGATTCAGCTTCAGGTGTAACGCCGAGGTATTCAGCAATTTTTTCAGCAGATGCTGTGTTAGGATATGCTTCAGGATCAGCAAGCTCGTCGGCATACTTAGATACATATAAATCGTAAACATCCTTAGGAGCTGCATTGATGAACTCGTTTGCACAAGTCTCCTGTACCTTTTCAGGAGTAAGGATAGAAGCATTCTTTACACCATAGTCATGGAGGAACTGAGCTACCATTTCTTCAGCTGTGATACTTGTAGGAATGCTCTCGCCTACTACACGACCTGTTGATGTGATTTCGAGCTTAGGACCGTAAACAGCGGCATTAGCTTCGCTCTTCCAAACTGATCTATAGTCCTTTTTCTGTGAGTCTTGAGAGTTTTCGTATGTTTCGCCTGTAACAACGATTGTATCGCCGTAGCATGACTTGCCCATGGTTACATTACATGTCTGATAGCCCTTGTCGCCTACAATTGAGAAAATAGCTACATAATCCGCACCATCTTTAAGCGTTCTTTTATATTTTGCATCAATATCGTACGAATAGATGTTGCCACTGACATATTTACAAACCTCACCCTTTGTCTGCCATGACGTTTCCTTATAATCAGGATCCCCGGCAATTGCATATGTATGAGCGTAAACCTTAAGTTTACTTACATCTGTTTTTACTAAAGCGTCTGCCCAAATCTCGGTCGCCGAGATAGAATTTTACTTTCGGCTCTGTTCCGGAAGGTCTTACACATACCCATGCATCATCCTCCAGCTCATAATATAAAACATTGGAAGCCGGAAGACCGGTCGGTTTTACAGCGCCTGTTGCAGTATCTGTAATGGTGTCCTTCTTATAATCACGCACTGCCGTTACTTTGTAACCGCCAATCTCTGCCGGAGCATTCTCTCTCAGTGTATTCATGATCTCCTGGATCTTGGCAAGTCCCTCGATACCTTTTAAAGTGATAGCAGTCACATCATCTTTGTAGTATCCGTAACGCTCATACATTGCAAGCATAGCATCCCAGAGTGTCATATTCTTCGTCTTATAGTAAGCTGCTGCCTCGCACAGTGTCATGGAAGCATCGACAGCATCTTTATCTCTTGCATATGTTCCGGTCAGACAGCCATAGCTTTCCTCCATACCAAAGAGGTAGGTTCCTTTTCCGGTTTTTTCAAACTCAAGAATCTTCTGTCCGATGAATTTAAATCCTGTTAAAACTTCTACAAGCTGGATTCCATAATATTTTGCAATTGCATCTGCCATATTGGTGGAAACGATCGAGCGGATAAATGCTCCGTCTTCCGGCAGTCCGTACAGGGCTTTTCTCTGACCAATCACATAGTCACCGATCAGGCATCCGGACATGTTACCTGTCAGGCTGTGGTACTCCCCGGTCTTGGAATCTTTTACATAAACGCCCAGTCTGTCTGCATCCGGGTCTGTTGCAAGGATGAGATCTGCATCCACTTTTTTACCTAAGGCAAGTCCTAATTCAAATGCTTCTGCTGCCTCCGGGTTTGGATAACTTACGGTTGGGAAATCTCCATCCGGAAGTTCCTGCTCCGGAACGACATATACATTTCTGAATCCAAGTTCTTTTAACACACGGCGCACCGGGATATTTCCGGTTCCGTGAAGTGGAGAGTACACGATTTTTAACTCTCCCGCCACTTTATCAATACAATCCTGATGAAGGATCAGTTTTTTCAGTTCTTCTATGTATGGATCATCGATATCTGCTCCAATCACCTGATAAAGACCTGCTGCAACTGCGGCATCTTTGTCCATCGTCTTAACGGCCGCATAATCTGTTACTTTCTTCACCTCTGCCATAATTCCGGTATCATGAGGTGGCGTGATCTGTGCGCCATCCTCCCAGTATACTTTGTATCCATTGTATTCCGGTGGGTTATGGCTGGCTGTGATATTGATTCCTGCGGTACAACCTAACTTGCGGACTGCATAGGAAAGTTCCGGTGTTGGACGGAGCGACTCGAACACATACGCCTTAATTCCGTTTGCAGCAAGGCATAAAGCCGCAACATCTGCAAATTCCGGCGACATATGTCTGGAATCATATGCAATTGCTACCCCTTTCTCCTGTGCATGCACATTGTTGATATAATTTGCAAGTCCCTGTGTTGCCTTGCGGACTGTATAGACATTCATACGGTTTGTTCCGGCACCGATCACGCCGCGGAGACCTGCCGTACCAAACTCAAGATCCATATAAAAACGGTCTTCGATCTCTTTTTCGTTCCCCTCGATCGCTTTTAATTCTGCTTTTGTTGCATCGTCAAAGTATGGATTGTTTAACCATTCTTCATACATTTCTTTGTATCCCATAATTATTTCCTCCCTATATTGATCTCGTTTATAGTTTAGCTTTGTCAGCCGCTATTTTCAAGTTATTTTTTTGTAACTATTCAGAGCCAAGGCAGTTTTCAAAAATTTGCGAATCATGCTTGCATGAATGAGCATAATTTTGAAAATTTCTTTGGCGAAGTAACCACAATGAGCAAATAACAAGCATGCTTGTTATTCAAGGAAAGCTCTGAGAGAACGATTTTGCGAATGAGGTTCTGAATAGTTACATCTTCTTACTTATTCAACGACGTGATGAGATCAGAAAGTGTGGACAGATAATCAGATGTCACATCTTTGTCCGTGGACTTGTCTGTCGTCTCCGAATCTTTTTCTGTACTCTTTGTCTCCTCCTCACTGTCTTTTGTCTCTGTCTCAGCAGTTTCGGTCTCCTCCACAGACTCTGTGCCCTCTGTCATGTCATTGTCTGACGTAGTACCGTCTCCGGTAAGAGAGATATCGATATTCGCTGCCGCAGAGTTAACAAAAAGCTTTTTATCAAAATCGTCGTATCCCTCTGCCTCCGCATGCAATGTGTGCACGCCATAGGTCAGTACCACAGGTGCGCTGTAATCCACAGTATCCCCATCAATGGAAAGCGTTGCTCCCTCCACATCAATATAAAATATGATACTTCCAGTCTTAGGGCCCTCACCTTTTAATTCATCCAGATCAAGCGTGCAGGTCTCCCCTCTTGCGATCTCCACCTCTGTGCTGCCGCCATATCCTTCATTTGCAACGGTAACCGTATAAGTTCCCTCCGGGATCTCCAGCTTCATATTGTGTGTGATCTGTGCAAAAATCTTACTTCCCACCTGAATAAAACTTCCCTCAAATACGGATGTATTCTTTAACTCCAGAGTTCCCTGTCCGGTAGTGACGGATACGGATAATATTTTTGTTCCGATTCCAACGACACGGATCTCATCTTTTTCGTTCAGGTCGGACAGACGGATTTTTTCTCCATTCGATTCCACGAACAAATCTGCGTCATACGAATACTTGGAATCCGCAATTTTGAAAATCCCACGCTCTGTATCTACCGAATATTTTGTGATATCCGAATATTCCCAGACTTCATCTGCGATCTGTGCCTGCAAGAGCCGTCCTTCGCCATCTTTTTTTCCAATATGGATCACCCTGCCCGGCTCAAAATCCATCGTTGTTGCACTGTTTCCGTATTTATCCAGAAAGTCTGTAGACAATGAATAAACATACAGATACTGCTTTCCTGATGCAAGCTGCTTTAAATTCAACTGTTCATTGGTCATGTCATTGCCAATGATCAGATAGAGATCGGTTCCGATCGATGTCTCCGCCCCTGCGCCCTCTGCTTCCTCAGTATCTGCCGCTGTCTCTTTCGCCGGATTATAATACTGTGCAGTCGAGACCGGTCTTGTCTGCTGTCCACATCCCGCTAATAAAATCATACTTAAAATAATGCTATAATACATGTATCTTAATTTTCTCAACGTATCACCTCTTATGTAAATTGCGAAACTCATCAAAGCGTAAATAGAATTGTGAAAAAAAAGTTTCGCTGTTACCTAATTATATCCCATTTCCCACTTTCCCTGCAAGCGTCTGCAAAAAATGCTCCCTCGCCCCCTCCTGTGTGATCACCTTGCTGAGTTTTTCGGTGTTTCTGCCGGAAAGCCAGGCTTTGTGGGACTGGCTATAATGATTTGCAATTTTCCAGAATTTCTCGGGATACGCAAGGTAAAAATACAAATATGAAAATTCCTGCGGCTTTAGTTTCCGCACAGAATCATATGCCCCGATCAACTCCATTCCAAGCGACGTGTTCCAATTATTTTTTTCCATCATCTTCCGCACAAAATTTGAGAGGTCACTCACCCGGATCTGATAGGAAAAATTAAGGAAATTGACGATTGCCACGCCCTCTCTCGAAAAAATGACATTGTGCTGGTTATAATCCCCATGGCAGAAGCCAGTCAACTCCTCACGAATCTCCATATTTTGCAACTGCTCTGTGACAGCCTGTGCCTTTTCAAAAAAACCTGCAAACTGGCGCATGAACATTTCTTCAAACTCATTTTTCTGTTTTCTGCCACGGATATAATTGCGCACCTGCCGCAATTCACGGTTATGTTTTTCATAAAGCAAAAGCAGGGCGTTAGGATTCATTTTTACAAACTCAGGCACCTCGTCCGGATACTGTTCAGTTGCATTATGTAAACCAGCAAGCAATCTTACCGCATATACCATGTCCTCCCTGCTCTTCGTATCGCACTCGGCTCCACGGAAAACTGACAATAACAGATAATTCTGTTCCTCTTCGTCCCTGGCAAAAATTTCCCCTTCTTTTGTATAAAAGATCTGCTCTGCCACAATATTCTGCCCCTTCAGGAAATCAAGCATTCCAGCCAGAAATTCCGCACGCTCCACAGAGCCCCTATACTCCTTCAGCGCGCGCATTCCGAGATCTGTTTCACACAAAAAACAGTCCCTTCCCTTCGAAATAGACTTTACCTCCATCTCATATTGTTCTGCTATCTGTTCCGGCCTGATATACATGAAAATCCCCTCCATACGATGAATCTGCGATAAGAGAGCAAATGCTCTCCTGCCGTGTCAATTCATCATATGTGAGGGGATGCGATATTATGAACCTGTTCCATTAATTTTTCTTTCGTGTTGTCCTCCGGGTGTTCCAGCACATACTCCAAAAGCTGTTTCAGCGTCTCGCCGATTGCCTTTCCCGGCTGCATTCCATCTGCGATCAGATCCGTTCCCGTAACCGCAAGTTCCTTTATGGAAAGGCACTGCCGCTTCGCCATGATCTGTTCATATATTTCTTCGTATTCCTTTAAATACTCTGCTTTTTTCTCCCGCCTGTATGCACTCTGTGCCAGCATGTCCGCTCTTTTTACTGCAAAAAGCAACGGATACTGATCCACACCGTTCCGGTAAATCGCCCTGCGGACCGTCCGCTCCTGCAAAGGCGGATTATCGTCGTGGCATAAGATCAGTCTGCATACCCGGTCGGTTGTGTCATTGTCAAACTTCAGCCGCCGTAAAATCTTCCTTGCCACAAGACTTCCTTCCTGCGGGTGTCCATAAAAGTGATCCACGCCATGTTCGTCCGTGGTTCTGCACATCGGTTTTGCCACATCATGTAACAGCATTGTGATACGCGCCACTTTATCCGGCTGTATCTCCATCAGGGCATGCAGCGTGTGCTCCCCCACAGAATAGCAGTGATGCGGATTATTCTGCGGTGTTTTCATCATCTCATCAAATTCCGGCAGAAAAACTGCGGTAAGTCCTGTCTCATAGGCCGTGCGCAGCAATTCCGGATGTCCGGACGTGAGAAGTTTTACCATTTCAATCTGAATACGTTCTGCACTCACTTTTGCAATATTTGGTGCCAGGGAAACAATCGCCTCTCTTGTCCGGTCTTCAATCGTAAATCCAAGCTGCGATGCGAAACGCACTGCACGCAGCATACGAAGTGCATCCTCTGCAAACCGCTCCACAGCAGCTCCCACGCACCGGATCACACCGCGCTCTAAATCTCCCACGCCATCAAACGCATCGACCAGCCCATCCCTATCATTGTAAGCCATGGCATTGATCGTAAAATCACGGCGCTTCAGATCTTCTAACAGATTGGAAGTAAACTGTACCTCTTTAGGATGTCTTGCATCCTCATATTCCCCGTCAATACGGTATGTGGTCACCTCGAACCCCTCATGGTCAATCATCACCGTAACCGTTCCATGCTGGATCCCAGTATCTATGGTATGCTGGAATAACGCTTTTACCTGTTCCGGTTTTGCTGATGTCGTGATGTCCCAGTCCATGGGAATCCTCCCTAACATCGTATCACGGACGCACCCACCTACAGCATAGGCCTCAAAGCCATGCTGTGTCAGTGTGTCAATAATATAAGTTACTTTCTCAGGTAAAACGATTTTCATATACGATAGGTTCCTTTTGTCGTTGTTTTGATCGAATATAACAGATCATCCGCCTTCTTGATCATCTCTGTCATATCATTTTCCGTACAGATATGGTCTCCGGCTGCAATACCGATGGAGCAGGAGATCTGATGCTGTTTATCGATTGAGAATGACTGTCCGAGTTTTTCACTGATCTCCGCCGAAAATCCGTCTGCCTTATCAATAATCTGATAGATACGCTCTGCCTTTTCTTTGAAAATATCCCTGTCATCGGTATAAAGGAAGATCAGGAACTCATCCCCGCCGTAACGGCACACAAAACCATCTTTTCCACAGACTTCCGTAAAAATATCAGCCATTTTGATCAGAACGAAATCGCCCACATCATGTCCGTACGTATCATTATAGTGTTTGAAATTGTCCAGGTCAATAAACATCACTCCCAGCTTTGGTTTTCTTTTTCCCCCTGCAATCTCTTTCAGAAGTGCGTCTAATTTGCGGTAGAACCCTTCACGGTTATAGCATCCTGTCAGCTGGTCTGTAACTGCCGACATATACAGTTTTGTATTCATCTCATAAATCTTGTCATAGGCATCAAGCCTGTTCAATGCATAACGCACCTCACGGAACAGAAGCTGATAAAAGTTCAGATCGTCCTCATCAAGCATATAACGGTTCACCGAGGAATGCCAGTTATCCTTCATCAGCACATAGGTGATGACAATATTCTCGATTTTTGCGTTGTTAAAAAATGGGATCGCCACCATAGAACACACATCTTCATCACCAAAAATCGATGTGATATCCTGATGTTCAGAATAATTGCTGCTGATCTTGGAGATCACAAATCCACCCGCATTTTTCCGCATGGATTTTTCCATGATCTTCATGATCTCCGGCGTCATCTCTTTCTCTGTGTCATTGTAAAGTACCTGCGGCACCCTCTCGCTATAGCGGATATAGACTGCCCGGTCGACGTCAAAATGATTTAAAAATGTCTTCATGACCATATTGAGCATCTCTTTTGCAGTGATACCATTTACATCGATCAGTTTCTGCCAGATAGAAATAAAGTCGAGCTGTTCTTTCTTACTCTTATATGCCCGCTCCACGCTCTCCTGCTTTAACAGATCCTCGATTTCCCTGGTTGATAATTCCTCACAGTCGTCATCTACCGGTGGCAGAAGATCTTTCATATCCTCCGCGTACTCATGGAACATGATACGATGTGTCTCTTCATACTGTTTTAAAATAAACTCTTCCTGCTCATAAAGGATCTCTTTTCCTGCATTCCTGAAGCATTCCATCCTGTTCCTTCGGAACAGCACATAACAGAAAAACTGGTTTCCCTCTGCTCTCTTTAAATAAATATCTGCCTGCTCATATAATTTTAGCGCCTCCTCGTTGTCTCCGTCATGCTGTGCTAATAATGCCTTGGAAAACGTATAGAGGAACATATCATCATCTGCCTTTGCGTAGTCATGCACAGTGGCGAGGTTGTTTTCTGTCTTTTCCTTCTCGAAAATATAATTCAAAAACTGGCGGCAGCTATACAGATACCTCTCACAGTTAAAACGGTTTCCCTGTAAAATGGAAACCAGAGCAAACAATCCATACAGTTTGGACAGGTTGCAGACACGCAGACTGTTCAGATGCAGCTTTTCGATCGCTTTCATACACTGTGTCAGGTATTCCTGCGCCTTGTCATACTGCCCCAGCATAACGCAGTTCAATGACATATTATAATGTACTTCTGCAATATCCTCCGGCTTTCTCAGTTTACATAATATCTTAATTGCCTTGTTGTAATAGCTCTGGGCTCTCTCATTTTCTCCCATTGCACATAAATTATACGCAATACCGGAATAGATCCTTCCGCCCTCCACGCTGTCAACATCTTTCATCGCCTCATAGGTACGGATCGAATATAACAGGGAAACTTCGTACTCGCCATTTGTGGATGCTATCATGATATTTTTCCGATATGCAATGCTGATAAGCTGCTCATTGCCAATCTCTTTTGCAAGCGCAACGCCCTTGGAAAAATAAATCAGAAATGCTTCCGACCGGTACGCTTTTGCCACGATCTCCGGTTTATTGTCGTATGCATAAATATAAATATGCGCCAGATGATTTTTGTAATGGTACGCATTCAGCTTCTCGATCAGTTTATCGCTGATCTCAATATCCTGGGCACAGAAGAAAATATTGCACCAGCCGGACATCTGGTTCTGCGCTTTTAAAAGTTCTGCACGGAACACTAAAAAATCATCCCCCAGCGCTTCTCCGCACTCCTTTGCCTTCTGTACATAAATCATGGCTTCCTCTAACTTTCCAAGATACATGTAAGAAGTTGCCATCCAGAAATTATAATAAAATGCTCCCTCTTTCTCCTGATCCTGCAGTTTTTCCAGATCTTCGCAGGATTCCAGAGCCTTCGCAATATCTCTTTGCAACACCGACACCATAATCTGTAACAGCAAAAGCTGATAATGCTTTTTCTCAGAAATCGTAAAGTTATCAAACTTGATCCGGCGCTCAATCTTGCTCAGATGATGGTTTGCCTGATCAAAATCCAGAAAGTATACCAGATTATTCAGTTTCCGATAGCCATCGTCACTCTCATAATCAGAGTAATAGTCCATGACATCCGGTTCCATGTTCCTGCCTGCATTTCCGATATGGTACACCATGTTCCGGTCATCCATACTCTCACAGATCGCATCCCACTCTTCATGTGCAAATTCCGGAATCGACTGCACATCATTGACTCCCAAGACAATGCCGATATTTTTATTCTTCACCTGAAGCAGGCTGTTGGAAAGCTGCATGGTGCTTTTCGAAGCAAGCTGGAAACGGTTCAACACAATGACGACCGGACGGATCTCTGATAATTTCTGAAGCATCGTCACGATCGAATTGCGCATACGTTCCTGCTCATACTCTACCTCATCGATCAGGATCTGTTCCGTTCTCTCGCAAAATCCCTTTTCAAAATAACTTTCAAACACAGGTCTCTGAAGCTTGTAGACATCACATTCTTCCATAAACTCTTCCAATGTGCCGCTGCAATACTTATGGAACATCTGCCGGATCAGTCCCAGATATGGTTCATAAGCCTCTGCGATCTTGTTATAAGAAAACTCATGACAGGTAAAAAAGATATCTGTCTGGTCCTTATAATGATTGACACTCTCTAAATCCCATATGGAAAAATCATTGCTATACCGCACAAGGATACTGTTATGTTCTACATTCCCAATTCCACTTACAACCTGTTCAATAACCCCGTTATAATACTTATCTATCATACGATTCCCTTTTGCTCCCAAAACACGCTTGCTGTTTTGTCACATTCTATATCAATATCCCATATCCGTTAAACAATAAAACGTTCCACATTTTTCTGTAGTTTTTCAGCAGAATGATAGGTTGTCTCTGCCTTCTGTTTAATTGCCTCTGCCTCCTGCACAACGTTTCCTACTTTTTCAGCAATATCCGTTGTTCCGGTAGCTCCCTCTGTCGCAGTCTTGCTGACATCGGAGATAGCATCCATCACTCCGTTAATGGATGCGAGCAGCTGCTCCGATGACGCTGAGAAATCTGTTACAAGGGAATCTACATTGGCAGCATCACTATTATAGGAATTTGCCATTTCTGCAAATCCTCCAAGACTCTCCACAACATCATTTCCGACAAACTCCAGCAGCCTCTCTGCATCATTTGCAAGATTCTCAACGGCTGCGGTCACATTGCCAGTCACTTCCTGAATATGGGCAACTGCTGCTTTGGACTGCTCTGCCAATACTCGGATTTCATCCGCAACAACCGCAAATCCTTTTCCTGCCTCTCCCGCTCTGGCAGCCTCAATGGATGCGTTCAAAGCCAGAAGGTTCGTCTGTCCGGTAATATCCATGATTGATTTGGCAAGAACATTGATCTGATCCACAACCTTAATATCTTCGAGTGCTTTGGTCAGGCTCTCATTAATCTCCTCATGAATCGATCTGGTACGTCTGTCATTTTCGTCTGTATCTTTTTTGATTTTCACAGCACGTTCCCTGATCTCATCTGCCTCGTTAGCGCCATCCTGAGATCTCTCTGCAATACTCTTCGCAGCGCTCTCAATCTCATGTGACATTGCATTTATCTCTTCCGAAGATGCCGCTGTCTCCTCCATACCTGCCGCAAGCTCCTCCGTTGTCGCAGATACATTTTCAATCTGATCATCTAATGCCCGAATACTTGTATCAATCTCCTGCACCATGCCGGTGATCCCTAATGCTTCTGATTTCACCTCTCCAATCAGTTCCTTCATCTCAGAGCGCATTTTCTCAAGTGAATCTGCCAGTTGTCCAAAATCATCTTTTCTCTTTAACAGATCCTGTTCAAATTCTTTTGAAAAATCGCCCTGCGCTATCTCGTCAATATGGGTAAGACTCTTTTTCAATGGCTTCACAATGCTGACTGTGATCAGTGTCAGAACTAAAATTAAGATTACTTCCATGACAACAGCGATTCCGATGATCGCCATTCTGCTGTTGGATTCATAGGAAGAAAATTCATTTTTCACACCCAATACGTCCTCATCAATATCGTCCGTGTAGTTTCCGGTTCCAAGTACCCAGCCAAATGGCTCAAATGCCTTGCTGTAAGCACGTTTTGGAGAAGGTTCCGTCTCACCCTCTCTCGGGAATACATAATCCGTAAAACCGCCGTCTTCCTGCCTTCCTGCACTGATGATCGCCTGCATATACGCAAATCCATTGGCATCCACTGCATCCATACGATTTGTTCCCTCTGTGTCATTGCCGAGAAGGACTACGTTTGTTCCATCATAAGTATCTACCCAGAAATATCCATTATTACCATAACGCAGATCACGAATCTGGTCTGCTGCAAGTTTTTCTGCCTCATCTAAGGTATATTCACCTTTTTCATACCGATTGTAAATGCTCTGGCAAAGAGATATTACATTATCTACCTGTGCCTTGATCTGTTCATCATACGAAGAGCGCATATCATTCTCAATAATGTCTAACGCATTATCTCCGAGTCCTGACAGGCTTGTGCTGGAAACCATGGAGCACAGCGCCAGTGCGATCAGTGCGATCACCATTACAATGATTAATTTTGTTCTCACTTTTATATTGTTCATACCTGTACCTCCCAATCCGCTTGCTTTATTGTACGAACACAATTTTAAATCCTATTTGTATTTTAGCACATTATGCTTATTTTACCACTCTATTTTCGACATTTTTCGTGATTTTATTCTATTTTTCGCTGCTGTTTACTCATACTTCGCCCAGTAACGATTTACCTCTTACTTTCAGAGACATGACTGTCTATTTTTCTTTTTGTGAGAAAAAAACTCAGAAGTCCTTTGTAGCTCCTGCGTTTCTGTCTCAGATGAGAAATGGATTGTCAATTTCGAACTCAACTTTTTTATGTGTCTTTGGATGTTTAAATCCGATTTTATAAGAGCAGAGTAAAAGACCGTTTCCACTCCGTGTCATTGTCTCTTTAAAATTATACTTCGCATCCCCAACGATCGGGATTCCTGCATTTGCTAACTGTACCCGGATCTGATGATGCCTTCCGGTGTCTAACCGGATCCGGAGAATGGCGTTCGTTTTATTCTGTGCGGTCACTTCATAGTCCAGCCTTGCTGACTTTGCGCCCTCCGTACTTTTAGATACCACTTTTGAAGTGTTTGTTTTTCCATCCCGGAGCAGGTAATCTTCCAATGTACCTTTTTTCTGTTCCGGCACACCGTCTGTCACCGCATAATAAAATTTATCTGCCATTTTTGTCTGCACCTGGCGGCTTAAATCCGCCGCAGCTTCTTTTGTTTTGGCAAAAACCATCACTCCGCGCACCGGCTGATCCAGCCTGTGTACCACCCCGATATACGGCTGTTCTCCCTTTCCTGCCCGGTAATTTTTCAGAAGGCTTTCCATGTCCGCCTGTCCTAACCGTTTTGTCTGCGCCGCAACCCCCGCCGTTTTTTCGCAGACAATAACCTCCTCATCCTCATATAAAATATTTATGTCCATGGCTGATGATCTCCTTCGTTATTCTATGGCATTTCTGCTGTTTTTATCTTCCTTGGTTCATTGTAGCATGATTCTTTTGTTTGGGCTACTGTTGCGGAGATTTGAATGAATGCTTTTATTCATTTTTTTAGTACTCATAATATTTAAAATTTTACTATTTTCTCCATTGCATTTTCTGATGTTGGTAT
>ENA-USUM01001696-USUM01001696.1-human-gut-metagenome-genome-assembly--contig:-NODE-1696-length-13575-cov-10.486739_pt1 | contig 13575 bp, 11 predicted proteins | sample MGYA00250063_ERZ773402 | MGnify/ENA primary metagenome ERZ773402 (study PRJEB29103, sample SAMN06112030) | human gut metagenome | biome: human gut; feature: ankylosing spondylitis patient; material...
TAAGGTTCATGACCCCAAAGCCGGGTTTCTTTTTCTGTGCACAGACCTGCCTGCTAAAACAGGCAGTCTGCTATCTTATACGATTTTCTTATACCTCTACGGTAATTTTGTCTAAGTGCCAGATATCATCTACATATTCCTGGATCGTACGGTCAGATGAGAATTTACCGGCATGTGCGATATTTAAGATTGCACTCTTTGCCCAGCCTTCCTCATCTTTGTATGCTTCCATGACGCGTTTCTGTGCATCTGCATAGGAACGGAAATCTTTTAAGATGAAATAGGTATCTGCAAACTGTGTACACTGTGTATTGAGCAGTGAGTTGTAAAGGTCACGGAACAGCTCAGGATCGTTCGGTGAATAGAATCCGTTGATCAGCTGCATCAATACCTTGCGGATATCCTGATCCGTATTAAAGATCTGCATTGGATCATAATCACGGTTTCTCTCATGCGCAATGACTTCATCGGAACTCATACCGAAAATAAATGCATTTTCTTTGCCGACTTCCTCTACGATCTCAACATTTGCACCATCCATCGTTCCGAGCGTCAGCGCACCGTTTAACATGAATTTCATGTTACCGGTTCCGGATGCCTCTTTGCTGGCTGTGGAGATCTGCTCGCTGACATCTGCTGCCGCAAAGATCCACTCTGCGATCGATACGCGGTAATCTTCAATAAATACGACTTTGATCTTGCCGTTAATGCTTCTGTCATTGTTGATAACGTCCGCCACATTGTTGATCAGTTTGATCGTAAGTTTTGCGTTCTTGTAGCCTGCTGCTGCCTTTGCACCAAAAATAAAGGTTCTCGGATAGAAATCCATATCCGGGTGCTCTTTTAATTCGTTATACAGATACATGACATGTAAAATATTCAGTAACTGACGTTTGTATTCATGCAGACGTTTTACCTGCACATCAAAGATGGAACGCGGATCTACTTCAATGCCATTGTGCTCTTTGATATATTTTGCAAGGCGCAGCTTGTTCTGATATTTGATATTCATGAACTCCTGCTGTGCTTTTTTATCGGTTGCATAGATCGCCATCTTCTCAATATGGGAAAGATTTGTGATCCAGTCGTCACCGATATGTTCACTTACCCAGTCTGCAAGAAGCGGATCGCCATGCATCAGGAATCTACGCTGTGTGATTCCATTCGTCTTGTTGTTGAATTTCTGTGGGAACAGCTCATAGAAATCGTGAAGCTGCTCGTTCTTTAAGATCTCCGTGTGAAGTTTTGCCACACCATTTACGGAATATCCTGCTGCGATCGCAAGATGTGCCATTTTTACCTGACCATCGTAAACGATTGCCATACGTGCAACTTTACCGTTATCTTCCGGAAACTCTGCCTGGATCTGTAAAATAAATCTGCGGTTGATCTCCTCAACGATCTGATAGATACGCGGAAGCAGTCTTGAGAAGATCTCGATCGGCCATTTTTCAAGTGCTTCTGCCATGATCGTGTGGTTGGTATATGCACAGGTCTTTGTCGTGATCTCCCATGCCTCATCCCAGCTTAATCCCTCTTCGTCAAGTAAAATACGCATCAGCTCTGCCACTGCAACGGTCGGATGTGTATCATTTAACTGGAATGTCACTTTCTCCGGCAGCTTATGGATATCGTCATGATGCTTTTTGTAACGTGCTAATGCACGCTGTACACTTGCAGATACGAAGAAATACTGCTGTTTTAAACGAAGTTCTTTTCCCGCGATATGGTTATCATTCGGATAAAGTACCTCGACTAAGTTGCGGGCAAGATTTTCCTGCTCCACGGCTTTGTGATAATCACCTTTATCAAAGGAGTCTAATTCAAAGCACTCCATCGGCTCTGCATCCCAGATCATTAAGGTATCTACCACATGATTGCCGTAACCTACGATCGGCATATCATAAGGTACTGCTAAAACAGACTGGTAATTTTCCTGTACGAAACGTGTCTTGCCTTCCTCCGTCACTTCCGCACGGACATAACCGCCGAATTTAACCTCATAGGAATACTCCGGACGACGAAGTTCAAACGGATATCCGTTCTTTAACCAGTTATCCGGCACTTCCACCTGAAAACCGTCTTTGATCTTCTGTTTGAACATTCCGTAACGGTAACGGATACCGCAGCCGTAAGCTGCGTATCCAAGTGTTGCCAGTGATTCCATAAAGCAGGCTGCAAGACGGCCAAGTCCACCGTTTCCAAGTGCCGGATCCGGCTCCTGATCCTCGATCTCATCAAGGTTTAAACCGATCTCCCCGAGTGCCTCTTTTACCTCTTTGTACATTTTTAAATTGATCATGTTGTTGCCAAGCGCACGGCCCATCAAAAATTCCATGGACATATAATAGACCATCTTTGGATCCTGTTTGTCAAACGCTTTCTGTGTGGCAAGCCAGTCATCAATAATGACATCTTTTACCGTGTAGGAAACTGCCTGAAAAATCTCCTGCTGTGAAGCTTCCTCTAATGTTTTGCGGTAAAGATTTTTTACATTTTCCTTTACGTCCTCAATAAATTTTTCCTTGTTGAAAACATTTTCCTTCATCTAGTTTTCTCCTTTTTTGACTCCAAGCAATACTTTTTCCCCATTGATGTTCCATTCCTTGCAGTAAATTCCGTTTTCTCCGGAGTCAAAAGAATCAGCTTCTGCTACAACTTCAGTACCTAAAACATCACCCATGATGTCATTTCCGTACTTATGAAAGATATCGGCTACTTTTTCATCTGCATGATAGTAAATGGAGATTTTATCCATAACCTCAAATCCGGCTTCCTTACGCATTGTCTGGATCTTACTGATCAGCTCACGGACAAATCCTTCCTCTACCAGTTCCGGTGTCAGGTTGGTATCAAGCACAACGGTTACGGTATTATCACCTTCCGTTACATAACCTTCCATCTGTGTCATTGTGATCAGAAGGTCTTCTTCGGATAATTTTACATCATCACTGACTGTCGGCAATGCAAGCACACCGTCTGCTTTTAATTCAGCCATTGCTTTGTTTCCGTCTAACTCTGCAAGTGCTTTCTGGATCTGTCCTAAGAACTTGCCGTATTTCGGTCCGACGGTACGAAGCTGCGGTTTGAAGGTATAGCTTGTGTATGCACTGACATCCTCTGTAAAGTTTACTTTCTTCACATTCAGCTCATCCTCGATGATCTCTACAAAGTACTCAGATAAAACATTCGGTGCTTTGACATACATATTTCCGATTGGCTGGCGGTTCTTGATATTCGCTGAGTTACGGCATGCACGGCCCATAACAACGATCTTTAAGACCTCATCCATATTTTTCTCTAATTCTTTGTCGATCCATGCATCATTGACAGCCGGGAAGTCGCACAGATGGATGCTCTCCGGTGCCTCTGTATTGATGGAACGCACCAGATTCTGATAAATCTCCTCTGTCATGAATGGGATCATAGGAGCTGCTGCCTTACAGATCTCAACAAGTGCAGTATAAAGTGTCATGTAAGCATTGATCTTATCCTGCTCCATGCCCTTTGCCCAGAAACGGTCACGGCTTCTTCTGACATACCAGTTACTCATGTCATCCACGAACTCATCGAGTACCTTTGCTGCCTCCGGGATGCGGTAATTTGCAAGGTTCTCATCTGTTCCTTTGATCGCAGAATTCAGTTTGGATAACAGCCATTTATCCATAACGGATAATTTCTCATAATCTAAAGTATATTTCGTCGCATCAAACTGGTCAATATTTGCATACAGTACAAAAAATGCATAAGTATTCCACAGAGTACCCATGAATTTGCGCTGTCCTTCCTGTACCAGCTTACCGCTGAAACGTTTCGGGATCCACGGTGCACTGCTTGTATAGAAATACCAGCGGATCGCATCTGCGCCATAAGTCTCTAATGCATCAAACGGATCTACTGCATTTCCTTTGGACTTACTCATCTTCTGTCCGTTCTCATCCTGTACATGGCCAAGAACGATAACGTTCTCGTAAGGCGCTTTGTTAAATAACAGTGTAGATTCTGCCATCAGGGAGTAGAACCATCCTCTTGTCTGGTCAACTGCCTCAGAGATAAACTTCGCCGGGAACTGTTTTTCAAATACATCTTTGTTCTCAAATGGATAGTGATGCTGTGCAAATGGCATTGCTCCGGAATCGAACCAGCAGTCGATTACTTCCGGTACACGATGCATTTCTTTTCCACAATCCGGACATTTGAATGTAACTGCATCGATATACGGACGATGAAGTTCTACTTTGGCATCATTTGGATTACCGCTTCTCTCCGCGAGTTCTGCGCGGCTTCCGATACACTCCTGATGACCACACTCACACTCCCATACCGGAAGTGGTGTTCCCCAGTAACGGTTACGGGAAATACCCCAGTCCTGGATATTCTCAAGCCAGTCACCAAAACGTCCTTTTCCAATGGACTCCGGAATCCAGTTTACGGTGTTATTGTTGCGGATCAGGTCATCTTTGACTGCAGTCATCTTGATGAACCAGGATTCTCTTGCGTAGTAGATCAGTGGTGTGTCGCATCTCCAGCAGTGTGGATATTCATGTTCAAACTTCGGCGCATCAAATAATAATCCTTTTTCATCGAGATCTTTTAATACCATAGGATCGGCTTTCTTTACAAAAATACCGGCATATGGTGTTTCTTTTGTAAGCTCACCTTTTCCATCTACAAGCTGTACAAATGGAAGGTCATATTTTCTTCCGACAGCGGCATCATCTTCACCGAATGCAGGTGCGATATGAACGATACCGGTACCATCTGTCATGGTTACATAGGTATCACATACGATGTAATGCGCTTTTTTGTGCTGTTTTGCGATGATCTCTTTTGCACAGTCAAATAAAGGCTCATACTCTTTGTACTCTAAATCGCTTCCCTTGTAAGTCTCTAATACCTCATATGCCTTTGTTCCCTCTGCTGCATCCTTATCAAGCAGTTTGCCAAGAACCGTGTCAAGCAGTGCTTCCGCCATATAATAGGTATATCCGTCAACCGCTTTTACTTTGCAGTAAGTCTCTTCCGGGTTCACACAGAGTGCGACGTTAGACGGCAGTGTCCAAGGAGTTGTTGTCCATGCAAGGAAATATGCATCCTCTCCGATTACTTTAAAACGTGCAACTGCAGAGCGCTCTTTGACCGTCTTATATCCCTGCGCAACTTCCTGGGAAGATAACGGTGTACCACAGCGCGGGCAGTAAGGAACGATCTTAAATCCTTTGTATAAAAGGTTTTTATTCCAGATTTCTTTTAATGCCCACCACTCAGATTCGATAAAATTATCATCATAGGTAACATATGGATTGTCCATATCAGCCCAGAAACCAACGGTCTTGGAGAAATCTTCCCACATTCCTTTGTATTTCCATACGGATTCCTTACATTTTTTGATGAAAGGCTCCATACCGTATTCTTCGATCTGCTCTTTTCCATTTAAACCAAGGAGTTTTTCTACCTCAAGTTCTACCGGGAGTCCGTGTGTATCCCAGCCGGCTTTACGCGGAACGAATTTTCCTTTCATGGTCTGGTATCTCGGGATCATATCTTTGATCGTACGGGTCTCCACATGTCCGATGTGCGGCTTGCCGTTTGCAGTTGGCGGGCCGTCATAAAAGGTGTAGGTCTCTCCTTCCTTGCGGTGTTCCATGCTCTTCTTAAAGATGTCATTGTCATTCCAGAACTTCTCGATCTGTTTTTCTCTGTCTACGAAATTCAGATTCGCATCAACTTTCTTATACATTGTTAACCTCCATTGATTTAATAAAGAGTCGCTCGCGACTCTTTCGCGCCCGAGCGGTGCTGTTTACAGCAAACTTCTTCTCCGCGAAGTGCGCATCCCGCCCGGAGGGCTTTTTAATTCATAGGACGTAATTTCCTCTGAATTAAAAAAACCCTCGTCCTGTATATAGGACGAGGGCTTAAATACTTCGTGATACCACCTGATATACAAATGTACACGGAACTAATAAACTCCGGATACACGTTCCCTGTAACGCAGGAAATGCGTCAGCGCTTACTCTGTCACGGAAAATCCCAGTCGTGATCTGCCTTGACCATTTCAGACTGCGGCTTGGAAGTGATTTTCATTCAGCAGATACTCGCACCGGTTTCCACCTGCTCCGGCTCTCTGTTGCTTTTCCTGATGAACTACTGTCTTCGTCATTGCCTTTTGCCAAAAATCTAATCTTTAGTATAGACTCGGAAAGTGAGAATGTCAAGAGGGCTTCATGCTTTTCACAGAGCACGTTTTTTCACATCTGCGATCACGTTTAAAAACCGCTCCTTCATCTGTGCCTCTAACAGTTTTACATCCATGTCACTGCCCGTACACGGCACAAATCCTCCAGCCATCGATGCGTGGCCGCCGCCATTGCCAATTCCTTTCAGTGCCTCCGCCACAATCTTTCCTGCATCGAGCATACTCTTTTCACTGCGCACGGAAAGTTTGATTCCATCTGACTTTCTCGAATACACGACGGAAAATGACACTTCTTTTAAAGCAAGCATGAAATCGGATATATTTGCAATGACCGGACAATCCTTACCAGTATTGCAGAAACTGATGTCATCATATACTTCAATACTTGAAATCGCACTCGAATATGCCATCAGATCATCAAAACACAGATTACTGTTTTCTAACATATGGATGACCTCATAATCACATTCATCAAACATCCGGTAGAGCATCTCAATATCGAGTTTTGACACTCCACGGCTCAGATTATTGGTATCGATCCGTACACCGTATGTCAGAGTCGTGGCGATTCTTCTATCCATCGGGATATTATTTTCAAAGAAATACTGTGCAACGATCGTCGCACATGCTCCCACTTTCGGCCGGATGTCTTTAAACCGGTATGGAAACTTTTCATTTTCCGGATGATGATCGATGCAGATGATCTCGTCCCCCGTAATGTCAACGATGTTTGAATTACCCTTTTGTGCATCCACAAGGATCACTTCATCCTCATCTGTCAAAATGGTACTAAGATCCTCCACATTCAAAAGTTCGATCTCCATCAGTTCACGCAGCTTGTCGGTACTGTAACGGTCTATTTTTCCTTTATAACAGATCGTGGAAGAAATTCCATTGTGCTTTAACAGTTCCTGGATCCCAAGCGCACTCGCAATGGCATCCGGGTCAGGGAAATTATGCGTCTGGATATACACATGCTTCCGGTTGATCTGTTTTAGTAGTTCTTGTAATTTTGTCATATTAATCCTCTAAAATATGTTTCTGCCACCCGTTTTGTCACAAGTTCTGAAAATGCCTGTATCTTATACTGTGCTTCCGATACGATTCCAAAACCGTATGCAGCATGGATAAATCCAATGCCCGCTTTTCTGCTGGCATCATAATCTCCCTGGATATCGCCCACATAGACTGCTTCTTCTAAATGGTTCCGGTCTGCAAGCAGTCTGATATTGTCCCCTTTCTGTAAAAGATTATTTCCGTAACATTCGATATCGGAAAAATAATCCCAGAAATGATAATGATCCAAAAATGCCTCAATGTAACCTTTCTGGCAGTTGCTTACAATGTAAAGTTCATATGTCTTTTTTAATTCTTTGAATGTATCCTCAAGATCCGGATAAAGCACTCCGCCATGTTCTCTTAAATAATCGTTCTCGATCCTGCAGCACTCCGCTAAAAGTGTCTCCTGCTCTTTCTCAGAAATTTCCGGGAATAACAGTTTTGCGATCACATCCATGGTCTTTCCCATAACACCCTTGATATCGGCTTCTGTGAGTGCCTTATTTAACCTTCCATCCTGACGGATCGCTTCATTCCAGGATTCTGCCACATTGGCGGCTGAATCCCAAAGTGTGCCATCCATATCAAAAATAATTCCCTGTTTTTTCATATAAGTCCCCATTCCTGCGTGTAAAAATTCTCATTTTTCACACGATTCTGCTTCATTTATTTTAAATCGTAAACGCTGGCATATTTTTTTTCAAAATAACGCACCAATGGCTCTGCTGATACTTCTTTTCCACACACATTTGCAATCACTTCTTTTGGTGTGCGTGTGCTGCCATACCAGTGGATCTTTTCATTCAGCCACTTTGTGATTTCTTTGATTCTGCCCTCTTTTAAGATCTCATCTACCGGCCCTAACTCTTTTTCAAGCTCCTCTAAGTACATGCCGTCATAGATACTTCCTAACAGATAGCTTGGAAAATAGCCGAAGGAACCATCTGACCAGTGCATATCCTGTAAGATTCCCTCCGCATCATTTGCCGGAGTGATATCTAAATATTCCTTCATTTTCTGATTCCAGAGTTCCGGAAGTTTCGCAACCGGTACATTGTCACGAAAGATTGCCTTCTCCATTTCATAACGCAATATAATATGGAAGCAATAGGTCACCTCATCTGCCTCGGTACGGATCAGGCTGTTTCTGACATGATTGATCTCACGGTAAAACTCATCCAGCGAAATGTCCTTCATCTGCGGCATCAGCTCCTGCACTTTCTCATAGACAGGAATCCAGAAATTCTTATTGCGCCCTAAAATATTCTCATAAAAACGGGATTGGCTCTCATGCACGCCCATATAACGGCAGCTTCCTGCAGCCGTGTTGTCATATTCCGGATTGACATTCTGTTCAAAAATCGCATGACCACCCTCATGGATAGCCGAAAACATGGCAGAAATCGGATCATGTTCATAATAATGATTTGTCACCCGGACATCCTTGGAAGAAAAATTCAGTGTAAAAGGATGCTCTGTCTCTCCTACTGCACCGGCATCTTTGGAAAATCCGATGTAGGAAAGCAAAAGATCCTGCACTTTTCTCTGATCATCCGGATCAAAATAAACATGGAATTTTGTATCATCCGGCTGTTTTGCGGCAAGTATTTTTTTCACAAGCGGAATCAGCGCTTCCTTTAGTTCACCAAACAGACGGTCAATCATTGCAGAATCCATTCCCTCTTCATATTTATCTAACAATACATCATAAACTTCTTTGCCCGGATCCGTGTAACCTGCCATTTCTTTGGTAAGTGCAATCATTTTCTCCAGATGCGGTGCAAAAATGGAAAAGTCAGATGCATTTTTTGCATCTTCCCATGCATTTCCGGATTCTGCCTGCTCACGGACCATCACTTCATAACGGTCTTTGGGAATCCGTCTGTCTTTTTCCATATCGCGCTGCATGCGTGTCACGATAAATTTCATGGTATCTGACAGCTGTGCAAATTCTTCCGGTGTCTTTAAGGTCTCTAACATGCCGTAAAGTTCATCCGAAGTCGACATCGCAAAGCTCTCGGTTGAAAAATAAGTCAGTGCATTGATATGTCCTGCCTGCCCCAGTTTGGGTGCACAGGTTCTCATGTCCCAGTAAAGAAGCGTATTGATATGTTCATATTTTTTCATTTTATCGAGATACTGCTCGAATTGTTCTAATGTTTTACTCATAGTCGTCCTCCATTTTCAGAACGACGCCGGTCTGGCGTGTTACATTCCGTTCTTTCTGTTCCATATTAACACAGGACACCTGACCTGTCACTTATTTTTAGTATAACCAAAAACACCACGAACATGCGATTTTGCATGTCCATGGTGTTTTTCATAACAATCAGTCTGCCCGTAGTGCGTGCAATCTGTTTTTTCATCGGAACCCCTGACGCAACTACTTATTTTACCTCTACTGTCCAGCCATATTTATCCGGCAGTCTGCCCCACTGGATTCCGGTTAAGGTATCATATAATTTCTGTGTCAGTTCACCGATCTTGAAATCGTTGATCGTTACAACATCATCTTTGTAGCGGAGTTCTCCGACAGGGGAGATAACTGCTGCAGTACCTGTTCCGAATACTTCCTCAAGTGTGCCATCATGTCCGGCTTTCATCAGATCATCTACGGAAAGTCTGGTCTCATTTACTTTATACCCCCAGTCTCTTAACAGATGGATCATGGAATCTCTTGTGACACCCGGAAGAACAGTTCCCTCGATCGGTGCTGTGTAAATCTCGCCTGCGATCTTGAACATGATGTTCATGGTTCCAACTTCCTCTACATATTTACGATGTTCACCATCTAACCAGAGTACCTGGGAATATCCCATCTTCTCTGCTTTAACCTGTCCTAAAATAGAACCTGCGTAGTTACCACCGCATTTTGTAAATCCGGTACCACCTTTTACGGCACGAACCAGTTCATCCTCAACTAAGATCTTAACCGGGTTGATTCCCTCTGCGTAGTAAGCGCCAACCGGGCAGCAGATAATCATAAACTTATAAGCAGATGCCATATGTACGCCGAGTGCAGCTTCTGTTGCAAACATAAACGGACGGATGTAAAGAGATGTCTCCGGCTCTGATGGAACCCAGTCCTCTTCTACCTTTACCAGTGCTTTTACCGCCTCAACAAACATATCAACCGGGAGCTCCGGCATGCAGAGTCTTGCATTAGAGTTGATCATTCTCTTTGCGTTCATCTCCGGACGGAATAACTGGATCTTACCCTCTGCAGTACGGTATGCTTTCATACCCTCGAATGTTTCCTGTGCATAATGTAACGTTACACATGCCGGATCCATGGTGATCGGTCCTTCCGGAACGATTCTTGCATCTTTCCAGCCCTCTTCCTTTGTCCAATCCATAACAAACATATAGTCTGTCATATATTTTCCAAATCCAAGATGTTTCTGATCTGGTTTTTCCTTTAAATGTTCTCTTTTTTCAAATCTGATATCCATAACATATGCCTCCGACTCTCTATCGTTTTTTTCTGACCCTCATTATGATACTTTCTTTTTTGAGTGTCAAGATTATTCCAAAGGCTTATATTCGTCATTACTCAAATTCATATTAACGTTTATTTTTTATAATCATGCGTTATGATATGATTTTAAAATGTTTTGGAATTTTTGCCCTGAAAGTTTTTTAGTTCTGCTCTGCAATTACTTTTTTTAAAGGAATCCAGATAATAAATGCCAGCACACTTCCGATTACTGCTGTGATAAGCTGTGTCACGGAAAATGTTGTCTGGAACACTGCCATCTTTGGAACCATTGCTTCCGGAAGCAGGGACGGAATCAGAACCAGTGCAATCACGACTCCCATAAATAATGCCTTTACAATGCTGCCGGCTGCCATACCTGCGATCAGACCTGCATTGCCTTTGATTTTCTTTGCAATCAGACTAACTGCAACTACAAGAATGATATTTCCGATCATAACGCATGGGATGATCGCCGGGATCGCTGACATGATCGGGCTTCCTGTAATCAGGAATGATGTGACCGGTGTGATCACAGATAAAATAATTCCGCATGCCATTCCTGCACCCAGTGCCGCAATGATCAGACATGCATTGATGATCGGTCCTGTGATGTACACACTTGTGTTTTTAAAGAACTGGCTCACGATACAGATTGCCAGTAACACTGCTGTTGTTGTGATTTGTTTCGTTGTGATTTTCATAAATCCTCCTTTGTTTTGCGGAGCAAAATGCGACTGCCTTTGCAGGAGCAGAGGATTTTCCTCCTTTGTTTTGCGGAGCAAAATGCCTGCTATGCCGCCTTTGCATAGCATGTGCCCTTGCAGGAGCAATGCCCAACACATTGGGCAGGATTTTCCTCCTTTGTTTTGTACAATTTTCGCAACCATCATAGTACAACACTTATGAAAAGTCAATTTTCCGTACACGGCTCACTCTGCCCCCGCAAACAACCGCAATTTTCTCTTGTCATTTAAACCAGGGAATTTTATAATAAAACCAACATATAAATATTTCGTATAAATATAAGGAGATTACGTTATGCATACATTTCAACCTATGACAGCAGATATGATGGAATTTGATCCATTTACAAAAATTGGAAAAGAATGGGCGCTGCTCACCGCAGGTTCCAAAGACAAAGCAAACACCATGACCATAAGCTGGGGCGGTGTCGGCATCTTATGGGGCAAAAACGTTGCCTTTGTATTTGTCCGTGACTCAAGATACACCAAAGAACTGATCGACAAAAATGAATTCTTTTCTCTCAGCTTTTTATCTGAAAAATACCGTGATGCATTAAATTACTGTGGAAGTCACTCCGGCCGCGACGAAAACGATAAGATCTCAGCCGCCGGTTTAACCCTTACCTCCCGCCACAGCATTCCGTTCATCGATGAGGGAAATATGATCCTGCTGTGTGAGAAAATGTCCGCAACGCGACTGACTGAGGATTCCTTCCTGATGCCAGAGATTGCGCAAAAATGGTATGCAGATCATGATATGCACACGATGTATATTGCGGAGATCATTGATATTCTGGCAAGATAAGAAAAACAGGCAGGTGGGAGTTCATATACGAAAACTCCTGCCTGCCCGTTTTATGTTTTTCAGATATATAATCTCTTAATCATTTTTTGTTCCATACATTCTAAAATACTCATCCGCCTGCTGCATAGATATGTTTAATTTATCCTGCAATCTTTTTATAATACCCTTTTTCGGTATGTTCATTTCGAGACACATTTCTATCATTCCCTCTGCTTTGCCACGAACTTCTCCACGCGCTTCGCTCTCCGCAATTAATTCTTCAATCGCCTGACACATCTCTATCCCCTCCTTTTCCTCTGATATCTTAATTGGTGTCTTCGTGATGGTTTTTATAACTCTGGCTGCATTCATTTCTATACTTTTATGGGTATCTGTCCTCAAAAAATCCAGCAGTTTTTCTTTATTATTAGAGTACTTGATATATCCCATAACCTCTCTCATACTTGTTGAAAATTTGTTCAGTTCTTCTTCCGTAAGTTTTGCCGGATCGATCAGGTGTATCCTGTAGTTCTCCACATAACTTAAAATTTCCATATCCCTTATCGGCATCATTTCATGTAAAGATAACGGTCCGTCTCATTCCTCTGCCCCAAAATGAATCACAAGTGTGATAACTGGTTTAATGTGATCTTCCTTTAAAAATCCCGATAAATATTCTCCACCGGTTTTTCCTGAATAATCTTTTTGGCTCCGTCGGTGCCCTGCCGCTATATCTGACACTTGTTTTCCATATTGTAAGGCATCATAGATAGCGTTTCTGACCGGCATTGCATAATGGACATCTGTCTGATTCTCAACCCCTAATAAAACATACGACATCTTTTCATCCTGTTTGATGACTGCTGCTTTTAAAACATCACGGTATTTTTGCAGTGCATCTTTTTTACCCACTGCCGATGTAGCAGTGTCAATCTCTGTAAGTCCTGCCGGATCGATCACCTTTTTTCCACCATAGATAAGATAATTAAACGCATCTGCAAATATAGCATTCTCCCGCATATACTCTTTTGTTACAATATCAACCGTCCCCATTCATTTCTCCTCCTTTGTTTAATCCGGAAGCAATTCGTGGTTTTCAAGAATTCTCCCTGCTTATATGTGTGAATGATAAAAGCATTGGAAATTCTTAAGTTGACTGTATAACTTTTTATACATTTTTCACTATGATAAAAGAATGGTCTATAACCATGTAGATGATTTCAGAATATCATGCTTTGTCTGGATTTTAGCATACTGTTCTTATAATGTCATTAAAAAGCCGATATTCCAATGATATTTGTAAGTTTTGCAC
>ENA-USUM01001699-USUM01001699.1-human-gut-metagenome-genome-assembly--contig:-NODE-1699-length-13562-cov-33.116203_pt1 | contig 13562 bp, 10 predicted proteins | sample MGYA00250063_ERZ773402 | MGnify/ENA primary metagenome ERZ773402 (study PRJEB29103, sample SAMN06112030) | human gut metagenome | biome: human gut; feature: ankylosing spondylitis patient; material...
TTTTTTTTTTTTTTAATGATACGGCGACCACCGAGATCTACACTCTTTCCCTACACGACGCTCTTCCGATCTAATTTATCGGGTGTGTTGCGGGGCGGTAAAAATCTTCATGGAGAATAAATCATCGCTGCTCTGTACTTTTCGACGAGACCACGTTTGCGAAGCAATGAAAGCCCCGGTGGGGCTTTCAAGCGGCAGAGCGGTCCTGCACAGCAAGATGGAGGGGCATTGCCCCGACAAGCTCGGTGGGATTTGTGACAGAGAGTGTCAGGGTTTACAAGGTGCGTCAAGATGGTTTTGCAAATTTTATTGCAGGAATGCAGTGATAGTAGGACTTATAGCACGGCGTTCAAGCGCTTTCCCGTTCAATCAATGTATTTCTGCATTTTGACAACCTGCCTATAAATCCCACATGAACGTTGTGGAATCTTCCAAAGCATCCATGGATGGTTTCTTGTGCCGCATCAAACGTTCAGCTTATTGCAACGAAATTCCATAAAGGCGCATTGCATCTTGTGGAGGTTCTTGCTATACTCTGTATCGAACGCAACTTTATCCGATAAAAATGTTGCGCGATTTGCGCAACCAAAGGAGGCCGCTATCATGCAGCAGCTCAGATTACTTCATGGCGGAGACTACAACCCGGAACAGTGGCTGGACCGGCCCGATATTCTGGCGCAGGACATCGAACTGATGAAAAAGGCACACGTTAATACTGTGACGCTGGGCGTGTTCTCATGGTCCACATTGGAACCGCAGGAGGGGGTATTTGAGCTGGATTGGCTGGCAGACATCGTCCATAACCTGTATGCCAATGGAATCCATACGATCCTTGCAACGCCCAGTGCGGCCCGCCCCGCTTGGATGGCACACAAATACCCCGAGGTGCGCCGAGTCCGGGCAGACCGGGTCCGGGAGCTGTACAACCGGCGGCAGAATTACTGCTATACATCGCCGGTTTACCGGGAAAAAGTCCGCATCATCGACCAGATGCTGGCGCAGCGGTTCGGCAATGACCCGGCTGTCCTGCTCTGGCATATCTCCAACGAGATGAGCGGCGACTGCCATTGCGAGCTGTGTCAGGCCGCGTTCCGCTGCTGGCTCAAGGAACGGTATGGCTCTTTGGATGCCTTGAACAAGGCGTGGAACGCCCGGTTCTGGAGTCACGACTATACCGCTTGGGAACAAATCGAAAGCCCTGCCCCGCAGGGGGAAAATGCCGTGCAGGGCCTTGCGCTGGACTGGAAGCGCTTTGTCAGTGACCGGCATATTGATTTTTTGAAATATGAGCGTGATACCGTGAAAGAATTTGCGCCGGATGCAAAGTTCACGGTAAACATGATGTACCGGTTTGACGGCATCGACTATTTCAAAATGTCCAAGGAGATCGACGTGGCTAGCTGGGATAACTATCCCACATGGCACAAGCCCAGCGAAACAGTGGAAGAAACGGCGTTGGATACGGCCCTGATGCACGACCTGTATTACTCCATGAAGGGCAGGCCCTTCCTGCTGATGGAATCCAGCCCCAGCTTTACCAACTGGCAGCCGATCTCCAAACAGAAGCGCCCTGGCATTGCGGAGCTTGCGGCTCTGCAGACGGTTGCACATGGTTCGGACAGTGTGCTTTACTTCCAGTGGCGAGCCAGCCGCGGCGCGGAAGAAAAGTTCCATGGTGCAGTCGTCGGCCATGATGGGCGGGAGGATGCCCGCCCGTTCCGGGAAACGATGGAAGTGGGACGGAAGCTGGAAGTTCTTTCTGAAACTGCAACGACTTGCCGTGAAAAACAGGCGGCAATCGTCCACGATTGGGAAAACAAGTGGGCATTGGAAGGTTCCTGCGGCCCGCGCAATGCAGGGATGGGCTACTGGGACGAGCTGAAGCTGCACTACAATGCTCTTGCGCGGGAAGGCATTGCGGTGGAGTTCGTGAATCAGGAATCCGATTTGACGGGTTATGGCTTGGTCGTTGTTCCGATGGTTTATTTGCTGACCGATGCCTTTGCCCAAAAACTCTGTGATTTTGCCCGGAATGGTGGGACGGTCGTGGTTACATACTGGACCGGTGTGGTGGATGAAAGCGATTTGTGCCGTTTGGGTGACACGCCCTACGGCTTGACCGACCTGCTGGGCCTGCGCCGCACTGAGATCGACGGAATGTATGACGGCGAAACCTGCCGCTGCACCCCGATGGACGATTCCACTTTGCCGGAAACGAAGGCTTCGGTCCTATGCGAGGTCGCAAGTCTGAACGACACCGACCCTGCCGCACCGCTGAGCGTTTATGCCGAGGACTATTATGCAAACTGCCCGGCGGTGGCTGTCCACTCCTACGGGGAGGGCCGTGCCTATTATCTGGCAAGTCGGTTCGAGGAAGCGTTCTATCGCGCATTTTATCGTGCTGCTGTAAAGGAAGTCGGCCTGACCCCGGCCTGGCCGGAGGCACTGCCGGACGGCGTTCTGGCTGCGCGGCGCGGTACGTTCGTCTTTGTACAGAACTGCAATGAACATCCGGTCGAAGTAGGCGGTGTTGCGCTGAACCGTTACGGAACGGCCGTCTGGAAAAACGGCGAGCAGGTCCTGTAAGGCACAAAAATACCAGCTTTCAGCGTTCTGCCAAAAAAGCAGAACGCTTTTTGTTTGCTTTCATACTTGACAAAGCGGGCTTACCCCGGTATGCTGGGGTGGCGCATTGTTGCGCAGTTCTGTGAAAAGGAGAGGATATCCTGTGGCTGCAAAGGAAACCGAAAAAATGACGATCGAGCAGGTGGCCGATGCGCTTGGTGTTTCTAAAACAACGGTATCACGCGCACTTTCCGGCAAGGGACGCATCAGTGAGGAGACCCGCGCCAAGGTATATGCCTATCTAGGACGCACTCGCACCGAGCCTGCCGCCCCGCAGGGCGGCGAAAAGGTGCGCACCAACAACATTGCCATGATCGTGCCACAGCGCTTTATTACGCTGGATCTGCCCTTTTTGCGCAAGTGCATGGGCGGCATCTGCATCATGGCAGACCAGCGCGGCTATGACCTGATGCTTTGCTACGCCTCCAACACCGAGTATTCGCAGCTGCAGCGGCAGCTGGCCAACCACAAGGTGGACGGCGTGATCCTGACCTACGCCATGGCGGATGATCCCTGCATCGAACTTTTGCGGCAATACGAGACACCTTTTGTGCTCATCGGACGCAGCGAGGACAAGACCATCCCGCAGGCAGACAACGATCAGGTCGCGGCTGCCTGCGAGATGACACGCATCCTTTTGCAGCTGGGCGCCAAGCGGATCGCGCTGCTGGTGGGCAGTACCATCTACGCCGTCAACACCGACCGCATACGCGGTTATCTGCGTGGATTCGCGGAATTTGGTGTGCCAGTAGACCAGCGGCTCGTTCATTCCGGTGTGGAATCTGCCGGGCAGACGCTCGATGCACTGGAGGCTGCGCTGGAGCAGAAGGCGGATTGCATCCTTTGCGGCGATGATGAGGTCGCCTTTGAGGTCATGCGGGAGCTGCGGACGCGGCATATCCTCGTACCCAACGATCTGCGAGTGGCCAGCCTGTACGACAGCTCCATGCTGGCCAGCATCACGCCGTCTGTTTCGGCGGTGCAGTACGATGCAGAGCAGCTGGGCAAGACTGCCTGCCGGATGCTGCTGGACCGGCTGGCCGGAAAAGAGATCGTCATGCGGCAGCTGGAAGGTTATCAGGTCATTTTGCGGGACTCTACCAAGTGGAGGGAACGCTCCCGCAGCATCAAATAACGCGCTTTTTGTGCCTGCTCCTTTCCCGGAGCGGGCATTTTTGCTCTTTGCATGGCAAAGGTTGCGCTAAAGTTGCGCGCTTTTGCCCATGTATCCTAATTTTACCGTCACTTTTTCCAGTTTCGACTCAACAATACCGTGAATTTCGTCCATTGACGTGAGCAAAAGAATGCGGTATCCTATGGGTACAGAAAAACAGCTGCTCGGATGTGCGCAACTTATAAGCGCAACAAAGAGCACCCGAAGATTTCAGATTGAGAACGAAGGAGAACTGGATCATGAAAAAGCTGATTTCCCGCCGTAACTTCCTTGCAGCCATGGGCACTGTGGCTGCTGCCGGTGCGCTGACCGCCTGCGGCGGTTCTTCCTCTGGCACCGCTTCCTCTGCTGCCGCTTCCAGTACGGCTGCCTCTGCTGCGGAGAGCTGGGGCGATGTGAAGCTGACCATGTGGGGCGCAGAAGAGGATCAGACCATGCTGCGCGAGATGGCAGATGCCTTTATCGAGCAGAATGCGGACAAGGGCAACGTGACCATCGAGATCGGCGTGCAGTCTGAGTCCAGCGCAAAGGACACCGTTCTGGCTGACCCGGAGTCTGCCGCAGACGTTTTCGCCTTTGCAGACGACCAGCTGAACGAGCTGGTGAATGCCGGTGCGCTGCAGGAAGTGCTGCTGAACCCGGACGATGTGAAGAGCCGCAACCTGCCCGGCTCTGTGGGCGCTGCCACCATGAACGACAAGCTTTACGCCTACCCCATGACCGCCGACAACGGCTATTTCCTGTACTATGATGCAAGCGTTCTGAGCGCCGAGGATGTGCAGAGCGTGGACACCATGCTGGAAAAGGCTGCAGCTGCCGGCAAAAAGTTCATGATGAGTGTGAACGATGCATGGTACATTTACAGCTTCTACGCCGGTGCCGGTCTGGTGGCTACGCTGGCAGATGACGGTATCAACACCGTCTGCAACTGGAACGAGGCTCCCGGCGCAGACGTAACGCAGGCCATTCTGGATATCACCGCAAACCCCGGCTTTAAGTCCGGCGCAGATGCTGATATCGTTTCTGCCATCAAGGACGGCAGCTGCTGCGCTGCCATCTCCGGTACTTGGAACGCCAGCACCGCCGAGGAGGCTTGGGGCGAGGGCTACGCCGCCACCAAGCTGCCAACCTACACCCTGAACGGCGCACAGGTCCAGATGGGCTCCTTCTCTGGCTACAAGCTGGTGGGCGTCAACCCCCACAGCGCCAACGTGGGCGTTGCCATGATGCTGGCCGACTTCATCACCAACGAGGACAACCAGAACAAGCGCTTCAACGACCGCAAGCTGGGTCCCTCCAACATCAATGCCAATGCTTCCGAGGCTGTGCAGTCTGCACCCGCCATTGCCGCACTGGCCGAGCAGAGCTCTTACGCTACCCTGCAGCGGGTAGGCGCAAACTACTGGAGCTCCGCCGCAAGTCTGGGCGAGATCCTCGCCTCCGGCGACACGCAGGGCAAGACCACGCAGCAGCTGGTGGATGACGCTGTGGCCGGCATCACCGCACCTGTGGTACAGTAAGTTCCGGTTTTTCCCGGCGGGCACGCAGCAGAATGCGGTGTGCCCGCTTTTTATCGCAATACAAGAAATCGGCGTCAACCTAACATCCTGTTTGCTATAACCCCCTCTGCATACCAAGAAAGGAGTTGACTTCTGTGGCAGAAATGGTCCTTACACCACCCTTGCGGGCAGATGGCCGGGAGCCGAATTTCCTTCAGAAGTTCGGTCACGCATTTGTTCACGGAGATATTTTTACAAAGCTGTCCCTCTTTGTCTGGGGTCTGGGCTACATTGGCCACGGCCAGCTTATCAAGGCACTGCTGGTAACACTGGTGCAGGGGCTGGGACTGTATTTTCTGGGTACCTCCGGCATTCCTGCGCTGAAAAAGTTCGGCACGCTGGGCACGGTGCAGATGGAGATGCAGTTCAACCCCCTTACCTTAAAGAACGAGGTCAACAACTACGACAACTCGTTTGCCATCCTGCTGCTCAGCGTGATCGCACTGGTGGTCATTGTAACGCTGATCGCTGCTGCCATGCTGGTGGTGCAGAGCAATTACGCGTTACAGGCGCAGAAGGCTGCTGGCAAAAAGCCCAACAATTTCCGGCAGGATATCACCTTGTACCTGAACGAAAAGTTCTACGTTACCCTGCTCACCCTTCCGGTGCTGGGTGTGGTGGTGTTCACCATCATCCCGCTGTTCATTTTGATCGCTGTTGCCTTTACCAACTACGATCAGCAGCATATGCCTCCCGCCGCCCTGTTTACATGGGTGGGGCTGGCTAACTTTGCTTCTCTGTTTGGCGGGCAGTCGCTGAGCCTGACCTTCAGCTACGCCTTTGGCCGGGTGCTCAGCTGGACGTTGGTGTGGGCCTTCTTTGCCACCTTCACCAACTTCTTCGGCGGCGTATTTCTGGCCATGCTCATCAACAATAAAAAGACCAAGTGCCAAAAGCTCTGGCGCACATTGTTCATCATCACCATTGCGGTGCCGCAGTTCGTCACCCTGCTGCTGGTGCGCAACTTCTTCTCGGACGCCGGCATCTTCAACACCATGATGGCCAATGCAGGCGTGACCGATTTTTTAAAGGCCATCGGTCTGCTGGGGCAGAACATGAACCACATTCCCTTCCTGACCGACCAGCACTGGGCAAAGTTCATGATCATCCTCATCAACATCTGGGTGGGCGTGCCCTACCAGATGCTCATTGCCACCGGTGTGCTGATGAATATTCCCACCGATATGCTGGAGGCCTCCACCATTGATGGTGCATCGCCGCTGCAGAGCTTTATCCACATCAAGCTGCCCTACCTGCTCAGTGTGCAGGGCCCGGCACTGGTTACGGATTTTGTGCGCAACGTCAACAACTTCAACGTCATCTATCTGCTCACGCAGGACGTTTATATCACCAAGGATCAGGCGCTGGCTTCCTCCAGTGCAAAAGAGGTGGATCTGCTGGTCACATGGCTGTTCCGCCTGACACAGGAGCAGTACAACTACAAGATGGCCGCCGTCATTGGCATTATGGTGTTCATCATCTGTGCCGTGTTCACGCTGGTATGCTTCCGGTTCCTCAATAAAAAGGAGGCGACGTTCTCTTGACACAGACAACTGTTTCTCCGGCACGCCGGGCAGAGACCGCAGCGCAGCTGCGCCGCGGGCGTATCCTCCGCACAGTCCGCAGCATCCTGCGGCATCTGCTGCTGGCCCTGCTGGCAGCTATCTGGCTGGTACCCATTCTGTGGCTTCTGGTCACTTCCTTCTCCACAGACCGGGGCATCAATGTGCGACAGTTCTTCCCGACCAGTTACACACTGCGCAACTATGTCAACATTCTGTTCCACCCGGACTCTGTGGCGCAGTTCCCGCGCTGGTTTACCAACACCCTTGTGGTGGCCTGTTTCAACTGCGTTATCTCCACCTGCTTTGTGCTGATGGTAGCCTACGCGCTGAGCTGCTGCCGCTTCAAGGGGCGCAAGCTGATCCAGAACCTTTCTGTCAGCGTCAACCTGTTCCCCGGCGTGCTGGCAATGATCGCCGTCTATTTCGTCCTGAAATATCTGAATCTGACCAACTCCTATGCCGGTCTTATCATGGTCTATGCCGGTTCGTCCGGTCTGGGCTATCTGATCTGCAAGGGCTTCTTTGATACCATCCCCATCTCCCTGCGGGAAGCCGCCAAGCTGGACGGCGCATCCGACGCCCGTGTGTTCTTCCAGGTCGTTCTGCCCATGTCCAAGCCGATCCTGGTCTATACCATCATCAGCTCTTTCATGGTTCCATGGACCGATTTCGTGATGGCAAAAATGATCCTGAATTCGGGCGTCTCTGCCGACTGGACAGTGGCTATCGGTCTGTATAATATGCTGCAAAAGACCCTGATCAACAATTACTTTGCGCTCTTCTGTGCAGGCGGTGTGCTGGTGTCCATCCCCATCTCCATCCTGTTTGTCATCATGCAGAAGTTCTACGTCGAGGGCATCACCTCCGGCGCGGACAAGGGTTAACACGTTATTCTCTTTCTCCTTCACCATAAAAACAATCCCCACAGTCCTTTTTGTGGCTGTGGGGATTGCTTTTTCTCGATGGCGGCAGGAAAGCAGTTTGTTCATGGTGAACCTCATTTCTATATCAAACGGTGTCTGTTCGGTTGTCCTGAACCCTGTCATAAAACCGGCATCGAGTAGCTGACCTATCTCATGTTCATCCGGTCGCTGGACGAAAAGGAGCTTGCCACCGAAGAGTTTGAGAGCATGGCGGGCGAGAAGATGGAACACATCTTCCCCGCCAGTGCGGCAGGCCAGTCCATGCGGTGGAGCAAGTTCAAGGATAAGGACTCCAGTGAGATTTTCCTCACCATGCAGCAGCGGGTGTTCCCGGCCATCAAAAAGATGAAGTACGGCCGCCTGCCGGATTTTGACGAGAACGGTGAGCTGATGGAAACCATTGATGCCGTCCGGGAAAATGCGGTCCATGTGACGGCGTGATACGGCGGAATGCAGAGCGCAGCAAAAAATGTGACCGGGAAGAAGATCCACCGGCTTTACAATTGCCGGAAAAGGCGGTATTCTTTATTTATGACAAACATCCGCAGGAGGAAACCATGGACATCCGCCAGCTGCACTACTTTCTGGTATTGTGCGAAGAAATGAATTATACCCGGGCCGCACAGCGGCTGTTTTTGTCGCGGCAGGCGCTGCGGCAGAGCATCTCTGCGCTGGAAGCGGAACTTTGCGGGCCGCTGTTCCTCAGTGCCCACCACAAGCTCACCCTCACCGACCGCGGCATGAGCCTGCAGCGCCATGCCACCCCGGTGGTGGAGCAGTTCCAGCAGATGCAGGCCGCCCTGCGGGCCGAGATCCAGTCGGCCCAGCCGGTGCACATCGGCATCAGCGTGGCGCTGGTGCCGGACTACCTGCCTGGGCTGGAAACGCAGCTGGACAAGTTCCGCCAGCAGTACCCTCATGTGGAGATGCGGTTCCGCCTGCTGGACAACGACGCTGTGGCCGATGCCGTGGAGCAGGGCGAGCTGGACGCCGGTCTGGTCATCGACCTGGGCTGTGCGGCCCCGGTACTGGCCCGCACCACCCTGCGGGCCGACCCTGCCTGCCTGCTGGTGCCCCGCGGTCACCCCTTCTGGGACCGGGAGAGCATCCCGCTGGCCGACCTGCGGGGGCAGCGGGTGCTGCTGCCCAGCCTGCGGCAGGACCTGTTCAGTCCGCTGTGGTCGGCCTGTGCCCGGGCCGGGTTTGCGCCCAACGCCGAGATCGGCCCCAGCTTTTACCAGGCCTATTATCTGGTGCAGGAGCAGCTGTGCACCTGCCTGACCCGCTACGAGCCCGGTGCCCGGCGGGAGCTGGACCGGGTGCGGGATGTGCTGCTGGAGGATCTGCCCCCGCTGTGCGTGTCGCTGGTACAGCGCCGGGACTATACCTCGGCCTACATTGACCTGCTGCGCAGCTACCTGATGGAGGTGCTGGGCGGGGCCGCCTCGCTGCCGCCGCGCCGGGGCCGTCCGGCCAAGCCCTTCTACAACTTCCCGGTGCTGTCCAGTACGGCGGCAAAGCCTGCCGCTCCGGTGCACCCGGCCCCTGGCACCCAGCTGCCCTTTGCGGGTGCGACCAACTTCCGGGAGCTGGGCGGCTATCCGGCCGATGAGGGCAAGACCGTGCGCTGGGGCCAGATCTGGCGCGGCGTGTGCACCGCGCGGCTCACCGACCCGGCGGACCGTGCCCGGCTGGATGCGCTGGGCTTGCGGCTGATTCTGGACCTGCGCAGCACTGCCGAGGCCCAGGCCGAGCCGGACTATGTGCCGGACGGTGCCCGGCTGGTGCAGATCTGTGCCCTGTGCAGCGACGACGGCCATGAGATCAGCTTTGCCCCCGGTGACATCGAGCGCATGATGCACACCGCCCGGGAGGGCGAGAACATCCTGTACCGGATGTACCGACAGATGCTGTTCGGCAACAAGGCCTTCAAGGAGCTGTTCCGGGCGCTGGAAGCCGGCGAGACGCCCATCCTGTTCCACTGCTCTGCCGGCAAGGACCGCACCGGCGTGGCCGCCATGCTGATCCTGCTGGCGCTGGGTGCGTCCGACGAGACGATCTGCGCGGACTTTGTGCAGACGAATGTCTGCCGCAAGGCCGAGATCGACGCCCTTCTGGCGGGCCATGCGGAAGAGATCGCCGCCGACCCGTCCAAGCGGATGCGGTTCTGCACACAGGCGGGCGTGGATCCGGGTGCGGCACCCTATGTGCTGCAGGTCATCCGGGAAGCGTGCGGTAGCGCGGAGGAGTATCTGGCCCGGGAGTACGGCCTGACTCCCGCCCGGCGGATGCGCCTGCGGAGGATGTATCTGGAATAATGATGCAGAATGAGCCCCGGTGTATGCAGATGCACCGGGGTTTTTGCGGCATAAAATCGGCCATGTGCACAAAAAATATGCGGCGGGAACCGGTTTTCTCTTGACAAGCGTGCAAATGTTTCGTAATATAATTAGTAGTATGGAATAAAAGACGCTGTGTGCAGGTCGTCCCCGTGACCGGAGTTTCTCCACAGGCGAAGCGCGCCTGTTTTATATAAGCCAGAACCGGATAGAAAAAAGCCGCAATGCCCGTGCAGGGTCTGCCTGCGCGTGTGATTTTTGTTGTCACTTTTTGCATGGAAGGCTCCCTTATAGATCGTTGCCCACAGCCTGCCGCACAGCGTCTCCTGCTTGTTTGAACCTGAATGAAAAATCAGAACAAAGGAGAGTGAACACGATGACCGCGATCGAAGTGATCGTGGCCCTGATCGTGGGTGTTGTCGGTGCAGCTGCGGGCTATTTTGTTGGTTACAACAACCGGAAAAAGACCGCCGAAGCACAGATCGGCAGCGCCGAAGCCGAGGCGACCCGCCTGGTGAACGAAGCGATCAAGACCGCAGACCAGAAGCGCAAGGAAGCGGTTCTGGAAGCTAAGGACGAGGCCTTCAAGCTGAAGGCCGAGGTCGATGCCCAGAAGGCAGAGGCCGACAAGGAGATCAAACAGCGCCGTGCTGAGATCAGCCGTCAGGAAAACCGCATTGACCAGAAGGAAAATGCCCTGGACCGCAAGACCGAAGCCCTGGAGCGCAAGGAAGAGGACCTGAAGAAGCGTACCGCCGAGGCCGACGCCCGTCTGGCCGAGATCGACGCCCTGCGCGCCAAGGAGATGGAGCGTCTGGAAACGCTGGCCGGCCTGAGCCAGGAGGACGCCCGCGAGGTGCTGCTGCACAAGGTGGATGAGGAGCTCACCCACGAGAAGGCCGTGCGCATTGCCGCCTATGAGACCGACCTGAAGGAGAACTGCGACAACATCGCCCGCAACCTGATCGGTCAGGCCGTGAGCCGCTGCGCCGCCGACCACTGCAGCGAGACCACCGTGAGCGTGGTGCCGCTGCCCAGTGACGAGATGAAGGGCCGCATCATCGGCCGCGAGGGCCGCAACATCCGTGCGCTGGAAACCGCCACCGGTGTGGACCTGATCATCGACGATACCCCGGAGGCCATTACCCTGTCCTCCTTCGACCAGACCCGCCGCGAGGTGGCCCGCATGACCCTGGAACGCCTGATCGGCGACGGCCGCATCCACCCCGCCCGCATTGAGGAAACGGTGGAAAAGTGCCGCCACGAGCTGGAGCTGCAGATGAAGCGCGAAGGCGAGCGTGCGGTGATGGAGCTGGGCATCCACGGCCTGCACCCGGACCTGATCAAGCTGATCGGCCGGTTGAAGTACCGTACCAGCTTTGGCCAGAACGCCCTGACCCACAGCATGGAAGTGGCCTGGGTGGCCGGCCTGCTGGCAGGCGAGATGGGGGTCAACGTGACCATGGCACGCCGCGCCGGTCTGCTGCATGACATCGGCAAGGCACTGGATCACGAGATCGAGGGCAGCCACGTCCAGATCGGCGTGGACATTTGCCGCAAGTACAAGGAGAACACCCAGATCATCCACGCCATTGAGGCCCACCACGGCGACGTGGAGCCCAAGACCCCACTGGCCTTCATCATCCAGGCTGCCGACGCCATCAGCGCCGCCCGCCCGGGTGCCCGCCGCGAGAATGTGGAAAGCTACGTCAAGCGTCTGGAAAATCTGGAGGAGATTTCTTCCAGCTTTGAGGGCGTGGAGCAGGCCTTTGCCGTGCAGGCAGGCCGCGAAGTGCGCATCATGGTCAAGCCCGACGTCATCAGCGACGATCAGGTCATCCTGCTGGCACGCTCCATCGCCAAGAAGATCGAAGATACGCTGGATTACCCCGGCCAGATTAAGGTCAACGTCATCCGCGAGAGCCGCGCTGTCGAGTACGCAAAGTAAAAACCGGACAAGGCCGCTGCCGTTTGCAGGCAGCGGCCTTGTTTTTTGCCCGGAAGCATGATATCATGAACAAAAAGGCCCTGCCGGTCTGGGGCGGCGGGGACGGATGCAGCGTGAAAGGAGCTGATCAAGATGAAACACTGGAAAAATCTGCTTGTCTGCCTGCTGGCTGGGGTGCTGGCGCTTGGTGTGCTTACGGCCTGCAGCGGGCTGGGGAGCGTGAACACCGGCACGGACGCTGAAAAAGCCGCAGAGCTGGCGCAGCAGCTGGGCGTTGCCCATACACAGGAGCTGGATAACACGGCCAAAGCGGTGGCAGAATGGTTTGTACAGGAACCGGACAGCCTGCGGGTCAGCGGCCTGGATCTGGTGTACACCGTGGCGCTGGATGCGGACGGCAACATGGGCTATACGAATAATCTGAACGACTTCCTATACTGGTCCGGGTGCTATGGTGTCCCGAAGGATGTAACGGTGGCGCTCCTGCTGGATGACAGCGCGGCCATGACGGCCTGGCTGTATGCGCCGCAGGCCGACAGCGCGGCGGCAGAGCTGCTGGATGACGCGGCCGGTCACAACGAAATGGGCGCGGCCTTCATCGACTACAACGGCACCGCCTATGTCGTGGCAGTGTTCCGGTAAGCACAGGCGATCAAAGGGACGTTCCGTGGAACGTCCCTTTTTTGGAAGCGGTATCTCTACCGTCAATGCTCTGCGTTGCCTGACGTTTGAAAGGAGTGAACATATCCATGACTGAAAAGCAGGAAAATGACGTTTTCTATGTTTGCAGTCTGATCGAGTACATTGCCCGTAAGACGAAAAATCATCGGCAGGATGTGATCGCTTGCTTTTCCAAAGCCGATATCGAGCGGCAGCTCCGGCTTGCCGAAGTCAACCACTGCCTTTCCTTTGAGCAGGTTTCGGATGAACTGATCGAGGACTTCCAGATTGCAGAGGGAACATTCGACACGGTTTCGGAATGCCGCTATACGGTTCCTTCGACTACTTCCATCGGAATGCTGTATCAGGGCTTGGTACTGTCTACTATGAAAAACGACGATGCCGCACAAGGTATTCTGGATATTTTTTCCTCTTTTATCACGGATGAGATCTCTGACTTCAATTCCAACGTTTACTATACCAATCCCGACTACCTCCGCTGCTCCTATCTGGAGGGCAGGATGCTTGCCTGAATATAGTTTTTGCACCGATTGCCAATCAGCAGTCGGCATACAAAAAAAGAAGCACGAAGGCCGAAACCTTCGTGCTTCTTTTTTGTATGGGCCAGCCAGGACTTGAACCCGGGACCAAGCGGTTATGAGAACGTCGCTAATTTTGAAATCCCGTTTTTCTTGTGAAATCTTGTGGCTATCTGACAATTTCATAAAAGTGTCTTTGTGTACTTTGACGTAACTTTTAGTATCTTTTT
>ENA-USUM01001704-USUM01001704.1-human-gut-metagenome-genome-assembly--contig:-NODE-1704-length-13542-cov-113.356703_pt1 | contig 13542 bp, 9 predicted proteins | sample MGYA00250063_ERZ773402 | MGnify/ENA primary metagenome ERZ773402 (study PRJEB29103, sample SAMN06112030) | human gut metagenome | biome: human gut; feature: ankylosing spondylitis patient; material...
AACACTTTGAAAGTTTTTGTGTTGAATATGCGCGGGCAACCGCTCATGCCGTGCTCCCCGCCCAAGGCGCGTAAGCTCCTTCGGGCCGGGAAGGCCGTGCCTGTGCGCCGAACGCCCTTTGTGATTCAACTGACGGTGCCGACGGGCGAAACCAAGCAGCCGATCACCTTGGGTGTGGATGCGGGCTACAAGCACGTCGGCCTGAGCGCAACGACCGCCAAGGAAGAGTTGTTGGCTTCCGAGGTCGAACTGCGGCAGGACGTGACGGGCTTGCTCTCGGATCGCTTGGCACTTCGCCGCGCCCGACGCAACCGCAAGAGCCGCTACCGTGCGCCGCGGTGCACCGTCTGGACGGCACAAAGATTTCTGCCGGTATTTCGTACAAGAAACTTTCGCTTCTTGAGAAGCGAAAGACGTTTTTAACCGAACTGAGAAAGGAGGACCGCGATTCCTCCCGCGTCTGAAGACGCGGGTTTCCTCGCGGAATTTCTATGAGCGTTTTTCTCTCCCAGATCCCCTGCTACGGCATCACGGCTGAAATGACCGAAGCGGGCGCGGACCTTGTCCGCAAGGCGTCCGTCGTTATCCGCAGCTACTATCCGGCCCCGATCGGAGAGAAACTTCTCAAGGCCAAGAAACTGCGCATCGTGCATCACTTTGATGCGCTTCCGGCACGCATTAAGTACGCCGCCGACAGTTCGGGCTTTGATCACGCCGCCTGGTTTGATGAGGAGGAAGACGCCGTGTGGGTGGACGCCCGTCACGCCGACGCCCCGGACTTTATGGCCGAAATCACGGCGTGCGCGGCCTTTGCCCGAAGCGAGCCCGATGATCCGGAACTCTCCGAGAGCCTCACCCGGCATCTCACAACGGCCGATCTTCTCGACATTGAAGGAACCAGTACCAAAGAGGTCACGGTCTTTCATCAGGTGGAAAAAACGCTTGCGTCCCTGGAAGGCCTCACGCCCGCAGATGCCCCTTACTATCAGACGCTCAGAGTTTACCGGCTCGCGTTGATCGGCCTCACGGACTTTCAGATTCCGATCGCGGAACTCTTGTCCGACAAAAAAGCGGCTGCCTGGATTAAGTCCCGCAAGCCCCCGAAACTCTCTGTTTTTGAAGAACTGCGGTTTTCTGCGGCCCTGGCGCTCATGCGCGTTAAGACTTGGGCAAAAGCTAAGGACGATGATGCCCCGGTCTTTATTCACCGCCAAAAGGTGAGGCCCGATCCCCTGGCGATTCCGGGTGTCCCCGCCCGCAACGTCGCAAGCTTCACCCAATCCGTCTTTCCGGCGCCCGAAGCCTTTTTCGGCGAAAAAGCCGCGGAAGAAATCGCCCGGACCACGGACTTTGTGGCGCCCGGCATCCGTATGGGTGACCCGGTGAATCACTGTCTTGACGTGAGTGATGTCGACCTTGAGCCCGCCGAGATCACGGAAGCAAGTAAACCCCTTGCGGGTTTTGACGTGCGGCCTTGGGCCTACTTTAAGGGCGAGTGCTGCCGCGGAGAGAAACTTGCGAAGGACTCGTTTTTAGCAGCCCTTTTCGGGCGCTTTTACGCGCCGCAGCTCAATGAATACGCCGACGGCGTCATCATTCCGAGAGCCACCGCCAAAGTCAGACGCAAGGCCGTTTTGACCCACGTGCAGGTGGCGCCGCGCCTGGACTGGGCGGAACTCACCTTCAGCTCCGGCAGCAAAAAAAGTGCGGCCGGGTGCTTTTTCACGGCGTTTGCGGGCCTTTGGTGCATGCAGGCCGGGAAATTAAGAGCCCGCACACCGGTAAACCTTGACCTCATTGTCTGGGCTGAAAAAGTTGAGGCGGTTTCCTCTGAAACGGGACTGAAGGCCTTTGCCCCCGCTGCAGGCGGCAAAACGTCGGATGCGTACGTTGCGGGCATTGCTGAGGTCACCGCCAGCAGCACGGAAGGCATTTTGGGCGGCGAAAAGTACCTGAGGCTGACCTGTAAGACGCATGCGACGGGGCGTCCCGCCGTGATTGACGTCCTCGTGCGAGAAAGCCTTTTTGCTGCGCCGGTGACAGAAAAGATGCGCGTGAAAATCACGGGGTGGCTCATTGCCGGGGAAATGGAACTCATCGACGCCGTGCCCGCTCAACTGCGTGACTTTCCGGAAAAAGACGACATGGTTGCTGAAGGCCTCTCGCATCCGGGCGTGCGGCGCAGACTACGCTTAAGAGGCACAACGCTTGATGTTCTGAAACTCGCCGCCTCAACGTCCGCACGCAATGTGCTTCTCCGCAGAAAGGTTTACGAAGGGCTCACGCACATTGCGCAGAAGTCGCCCGCGGCCCTGGCGATGGCCGCCATCATAAACCACAAGCACCACGTTGATACGCTCATTAAGGATGAGTTTCATTCTTACCGGGAACTGGGTCGTGCGGTACTTGCCGCGGTCCCGCAGGCCGCGGGGCTCCTGGGCTTTGCCCCGGACGTAAAACTCGGATTAAAGCGCCTTATCGGCGCAAATCTTGAGCGGCAGCTTTTCCTCTGGACCCGCATGCCCAAGGCACTCCTTAAGTATTCCATCCCCTTTAAGGACTATGCGCCCGGCACGATGAGTAAAGAGGCACAGATTGAACTTAATATTCTCACGACTGCCGCGGGCCTGGGCGACATGTTTGTGCCGCGGGAAACCGCGCGCCGCATTGCGCTCGGAATCGGCACGCAGGCCGACAACGATCTTGCGCTTGAGATTTTGTCGCTTGCCGTTGAAACGCCCTCGGGGATGTTGGACGCCACAGCCTTTTCGACCCTGGGGCCCGAAAGCCTCTCAATGAGCGACACGGAGCTTGTGAAGCGCTTTAAGGCGCTCTGCCGGGAAGACGCTTCACCCAGGAATCTTCTGACGCTCGTTTTGGCGCTTGCGCGCGGCGGCCGTGAGGCCGATCCTCAGGCAATGCTTCTGGGGCTCAAAATCATTGAGTTCGTTTCGGAAAAAACGGCGCTCCCCGTGCTGCAGGACATCCGCTCGATCTTTGAAACGGGACTGACGCCCGAAGAGAAAAAAGAGTTCCCGACCTTTGACATCAAAGCGGCGTTAAATCTTGAGAGCCTGCCGGAACTTAACTTTGACAGCTTCACGACAACAGTGAGCGACCCCGCAGAGAGCATGCTCTTCAGTTACGCGGGGTTTGTCAAGGAACTCACGCAGGGGCGCGATGAGGCGGCGCTTTTTCAGTATCTCGACTTCATGATGGAGAACGCGGCTGCCTTTTCCGATCCCGTGATCCGACTGCAAAAAGAAGCCGAAGACTCTCCCTATGAATTCTGGCAGTGGGTGGACGCTGATACCGCGGAACATCCTGCGCCCGTGCCGCGGCTTTTGGTCGTGGCCGATAAGGTGCAGGGAGCTCACGCGCAAACCGGCGTCAAGGGCGCCATGCGCGGCATGTACCCCTTCTTTGCCGCGGGCACCGGGGCGCTCATCAAACCCATGAAAGCGATACAGACCGAAAACGAGGCAATGGGACAGTTTGTCACGGAACTCATGAGTCCCGCGGCCGATTCCGGCGCCGTGATCGTGCACGCTGTGGACGCCCTTTGGGCCGCCAACCGCCCGACCTATAAGCCCGGGACCTGGTGGCAGGCTCAGGTCGCGGGCATTGTCATGGACCTTGGCGCAGGGGCGGATGCCGCCGCCCGCAAAATGGCGGTGCAGGTCCCGAACTTCACGGAACTGATGCCCGGGATGCTCTTTCTGACGGGCCGCATCCTTGAAGTGAACGAACACTGGGCAAGCATTGCGGGTGTGGCGTTTGCGCGCATTTTGATGAAGCTTGAGGGAGAGCTCGCGTTTGACACCTTCCCCCTTTACTGCCCGCAGGCGATGTTTGATGAAAGCCGCAAAGTCGTCAAAGTCGCACCGGGCGAAATGTTCACCGCCGTCGCGATGCTGCAGCTTTATGTCACGCAGGAAGCCTATGCCGTTACCGATGCGAAGAAAACGCTGCATTAAGGCGCTTTCCGCGGTGCTTCTCGCGGCGTTTGCCGCAGGCAGCGCTTCAGCAATCGAAAGCCGCCTCACTGAAGCCTTAAGCGCACCGAAGCCGCTGCCGGTTTCTGCGGCAGCTCAAGACGCTGCCGCGCTGGTGGGGGCGGCGCTTGCCTCCTCGGGCGAAGCCCTCTGGCGCCGTAACCTCGCGTCCTTTTTATCGGGGCGCCCCGCAGACGGCGCAGCGGGCGGCATTGCCGCGCTGCGCACGGGGCTCACGACCTTCGGGTTTTCGCCCTCAGCCTTAACGCCCCTGCCGCAAACACTTAAGTCTGAGGACAAAGCAGGAACCCCGGTTTTGGCACTTCAAAACGGCGTCTGCGTGCGGCGGCCGGGAAAGCTCTCTGACGCCCCTGCCCTTTTGATTTCCGTTCCCGTGCGGCCCGGAACAGAAGCCGCGCAGGCCCTCTTATTTTCCCTTGCGCACGTCTGGCAGGAAAAGAGGGCGGCCGTGACCGCCTCACCCGTCTTCTTTTGCGGGTTTAAAGCCTCGGGCGACGCGGGCACGGCGGCCGCGCAGGAATTTGCGGAGGCAGCACAAAAAGCCCTCCCTGCGGGGCTTGCCGCACACATTGAACTCGCGAGCGACCCCCGCTGCTCATACGTGAACTTTTTGGGCTCTCATACGGTGACACTCACCCTTACCGACCGCAGGCTTCACTGGCAGGGGCGGGACACGGGTAAATCAACGGCCGCAGAGGCTCTGAAAAACCTCAAGACAACGCTTGCCTCCGTCACAACACCGTGGAGTGAAAACCGTGAGACGCCGCGCGTGGAAGTGAGGACCGGCGACGTGTCCTGCGCCGCAGGCGTCACACAGTTTGTAAGGCCTGTCTGTTCCCTCCCCGTGACGATTCTGTCGCGCTCGCGCGTTGCAACGGACAAAACCCGCGAAAAGCTCCTCGCCGCCGCCTTTGCCGCCGTGGAAAAAATGAACGAGATCCGCGCGGGACGCAGCGACTTTGTGCTCGGGTTTGACAATGTTTCGCGCACCCTTCCCGCGGCCGGCGATCCCGCGGGGCCCGCACTTACTGCCTGGCAGGCGGCCTTTGCCGCCGTTTCACAAAGCGTGGTGTCAACGCGCTTTGTGACGGGCGCTGCGGGTCAGAGCGCCCATCAGGGGATAGCGTCGATAAAGCTCGGGGATGCTGCCCATCCCTTAAAAGACACCGCGGCCGATGACGCTTCGCTTCTCAAAGCCCTCACCGAAACCGTGACGGGACTTGACGTCCTTTTGACCGCGGAGAAAGCCCCATGAAGCTTTTTATCGCGGAAAAGCCGTCGCTTGCGAAAGCCATTGCCGAAGAGATCGGCGTGAAAAGCCGCTCCGGGGGTTCGATTGCCTGCAATAACGACACCGTCGTCACCTGGTGCTTCGGTCATCTTTTGGAGCAGGCTGAGCCCGATGAGTACCTCCCCGACGGCATTCCGCTTACGAGCAAAGGGAAAAAACGCTGGCGGCTCAAGGACCTCCCGATATTTCCGAAAGAATGGGTGGTGGAACCCAAAAACGATGCGGGCGTCACGCGCCAGTTAAAGCTGATCGGGGAGCTGATCGGACGGGCTGAAACGGTTGTGAACGCGGGCGACCCGGACCGTGAGGGGCAGCTTCTCGTTGATGAAGTGATTGAGCATTTCGGCTGCACAAAACCGGTGGAGCGCTTCTGGGTTTCCGCCGTTGACCCGGCGTCGATCCGCAAGGGCCTCAAAGACCTCCGGGAAAACGCGCGCTACGCCGGCATGCGCGACGCGGCACGGGCGCGCTCCAGAGCCGACTGGCTTCTCGGGATGAATCTTTCGCGCGCCTATACGCTTTTAAATAAGGTTCCCCAGGGGGAAAACAACCTCATCACCGTGGGGCGCGTGCAGACGCCGACGCTCACCATGGTCGCGCGCCGCGACTATGCCGTCCGTAACTTCAAACCCATCCCCTACCTCGTGATCGGCGTGGTCCTCACGGCCAAAGACCGCACCTTTACCGCGCGCCACAAACCCCGTGACGACCAGAAAGGTTTGGACGCGGAAGGCAAGTACTTCATTAATCTCGATCTGGCCCGGGCACTTGCGGAAAAACTCAGGATCGAAACTACCGCTACGGTAGTCTCTGCTGAAACCAAACGCCGGAAACTGCAGCCCCCCAAAGCTTATTCGCTTGCCGACATCCAGGTCGAAGCCAACCGGACTCTGGGGCTTTCCGCCGAAGACACCCTTAACATCTGTCAATCGCTTTATGAAGTGCATAAGATCACGAGTTACCCCCGTACCGACTGCGGGTACCTGCCGGAATCCCAGCACGCCGAGGCCCCGGACGTTTTAAAGGCGATTGCAGCGACCTTCCCGGCGGCAGCCGCAGCCTGCGCCAAGGCCGATCCGAAACTGAAAAGCCAGACCTTTAACGACAAAAAGATCTCGGCCCACCACGGCATTGTGCCTGTAGCCAACACCGCGGACTGGTCGCGCCTTAACGACCGGGAAAAAGCGGTGTACCGGTTAATCGCCAAGCGCTACATCGCGCAGTTTTATCCAGTGCACACCTATGACGCCACCGAAATCGTCTTTACGATCGGCGGCGAAACTTTTACTTCCAAAGGCAAAGTCATTATCGACAAGGGCTGGAAGCTTCTTTACGAAAAGCCCGAAAAACCGGTGAAGGCTGAGGAGCCCAAAGACGCGGGGAAGACAGAATCCGCCGAAGACGATCAGACGCTTCCCAAACTCAAAAAGGGGGAAACGGCTCAAGTGAACGAAATCACCACGCGCGAAGACAAAACCAAGCCCCCGCTTTACTTTACGGAAGGTACGCTCATTGCCGCAATGGAAAACATCTGGCGCGCCTTTGAAGACGAAAATCTGCAAAAGCAGCTCAAAGACGCCGGAGGCATCGGGACACCCGCGACACGCGCCGCGATCATCTCAGAACTCAAACGCCGCGGCTTTCTCGAGACCGAAGGCAAAAAACTGCACTGCTCCACGGTAGGACGCAACCTTCTTTTAAAGGTAAGTCCCAAGATCCGCAGTGCGGTGATGACCGCGCGGTTTGAGGAAATGCTCAAAGAAGTTGAGGCCGGGAAGGCCGGTGTAAACGACTTTGTCGCACAGTACGAGGCCTTTATCCTCACGGAAATCAATGAGGCCAAACGGCAGGCCTGGGGTGATCCTTTTTAAAGGCGAATTCAGGCACGGCTTCCCGGCTTTTGTTCCTTTGAATTGCCTTGATTTTCCGTACGGCAGAATTTGCCCCGGACTGCATCCTTCCACTCTTTCGGATTGCTCGGAGCAACATCGGAATAGTCAATGTCTTCATCGCGTATGCTCTCAAGGCGCATACGCTCTTCCTTCGTCATGGGCTTGAGATTTCCTTTGTTGGGAAGCGTGCCGCAGACTGCTTGCTCTCTGGCAATCCTGAGCCAGTACGAGATCGTTGATTTGCCGATCGAGTACTGCTCCACGGCTTCAGAGATGCTGAGCTCCTTGCTCAGCAGGCGCGCTACGACGTTGTCTTTGAACTCCTGCGAATATCGCATGTTTTGCCACTCCATGAAAGGTTGAAGGGGTGGCGAAAGGTAGTATGACATCTAATGGTTACACGGCACGCGTTGCACGGGTGATTGCTGCCTCGACCGGCGCGGACGTCTTTGAAGTGGAAACGGCGGAACCCTATCCGGCCGGTTACCGCAAAACAACGGATGTCGTGCAGGACGAGTTTGACCGCAAGATTTACCGTGTCCTCAAAAAGCCGCTTCCGGACCTCTCCGCTTACGACACGGTCTTTATCGGGCACCCGATCTGGTGGGGGCGTATTCCGCCGTTTTTATACAAGGCACTGTCAGAGGCAGATCTCTCCGGCAAAACCGTCGTGCACTTCGTAACGCACGGCGGCAGCGGCTTCGGAAGTTCAGCCCGGGAACTGCGTGAGATTGCCCCCAAAGCCCGGTTTTTAAAGGGCCTCGCGCTTTACGGAGAAGAAGTCGAAAGCTCAGAAGCCGAAATCAAAACCTGGCTCAAAGAACTGAAATTCATAAAGTAAGCCCGGCCGCAGGCATGAAAAAAGCAGGAACAACGCCTGCTTTTTTCGCCCTTTAAGAACGCATCAGTCCGGAAGAAGTTTTCCGGGATTGAGAATCCCCTTGGGATCAAGCGCCTTTTTGATTTTCACCATCACCGCGACTTCCTCGGGGTTTTTAAGTTCAAGAAAGTGCACGCGCTTTAACTGCCCGATCCCATGTTCAGCTGAAATCGAGCCGTTATGCGCCGCAACGCGCTCGTAGACCGTTTCCCGGATCCCCTCTTCGTTTTCAAAGGCAAGCGGCGCGGGAACCGAGCCCACGTTAAAGTGCAGGTTTCCGTCCCCGAGGTGCCCGAAGACCGACGGATCCACCCACGCAAAGCGCTTTTGCAGTGCCGTGAGCGTCTCTTCCACAAAATCCGGAATCTCACTGATCTCAAGACTCACGTCGTTATGGAGGTTTCCGCCGACGTGGGCGTCTGCGCTCGGAATGGACTCGCGGATTGCCCAGAAGCTCTTGCTTTCCTTTTCGGACTGCGCAAGAAACGCGTCCACCGCAACGCCGTCTTCAAAGGCTTTTTCCAGCACGCTTTCCAGGGGATGGCCCTCGGGCTCACGGCTGTAACTTAATTCAATAAGACTCCACCAGGGAGCGCCCGAGACGTCCCCGGGAACCGTCACGGCGTCAATTTCTTTGCCGACGCGCTCAATGCATTTGGCCTGCATGAGTTCAAACCCGGTCAAAGCCGGGCCCGCGGCTTCTTTGACGCGCTTTAAGAGTTCACAGGCAGAACGCACGTCGGGCGTCCCCGCGAGCGCCGTAAAGCGGACCTTCGGGAGCGGAAAGAGCTTCACAACCGCGCGGGTAATAACACCCAAGGTCCCTTCACTTGCCATGAAAAGGTGCTTTAAGTCGTAGCCGGTGTTGTCTTTTCTCAAGCCCCGGAGCATGTTCAAAACCGTGCCGTCCGCAAGCACCACTTCGATCCCGAGCACCAGGTCACGGGTGTTGCCGTAACGGAGCACCGCCGTACCCCCCGCGTTCGTTGCGAGGCACCCGCCGATACAGGCCGAGCCCTCAGAAGCAAAACTCAGGGGGAAAAGCCGCCCGTGCGCGCGCGCCGCTTCCTGGGCCTTCTGCAAAATGACGCCCGCGTCCACGACCATCGTATCGTTGACGGCATCGATTCTCTCGACCTTATTCATGCGCTGCAGCGACAGCAAGACGGCCTTGCCGTCAGCCGTCGGAGTGCCGCCCCCCACAAGACTCGTGTTTCCTGACTGCGCCACCACCGGGACATTGTTGTCGTTAGCCCACTTTAAAACCGCAGAGACTTCGGCGGTATCAGCCGGTTTCACAATCGCCAGGGGCCTGCCGTGAAAGCGGTTGGTCCAGTCCGACAGAAGGTTTACGGAGGCAAAGGGCTCAACTTCCACCCATTTTTCACCCACGATTTCAGAAAGCGCAAGGCGCGCAGAATCAGCGGACATGGTCAACCCCATCCTGATTGAGTAAGTATTGAGAGAAAATCTGACGGTGAGCGGCACCCGCCGCCCACGACTGAGACGGGCAACTTAAACGTAGTTGCCCGAAAGCATGGCGAGCACGCGGTCGCAGTGCGACACGCGCGCGGTCTCCTGACGGCTGCAGGCCTTTGCCTGCACCTGACCTGTGGCACGAACCCGGCTCTTACCGGCGGCCTTACGAACCTTGACGCTGCCGTCGGCATCGATATAAAACTCGACGGCACTTGACCCCATCGTCAGGCCAAGGAAATCACGCACGTTCTTCGGAATAGTGACCTGGCCTTTGATTGTCAGACGATTGCTCATTTTGATGTTCACCTCTTTTAGCCTTGTTCGCCGACACGGCAGGTCAGGCAATTTGTGAGTTAAATCCACCTGCGGCACTTTGTCCTCTCCCGGCGACCGCCCGCCGATTTTTCTTCACTTCGAAAGTCAAAAAAACCGTCCGATCCATTTCGATACCGGACGGTCTCATCGACCCGCTTGGTTGTTTTCCGGCCGCGCCGGAAAGCCGCATCCGCTTGAGCGTTTCCACCTTGCCCGGGTAAGGCAGGTTGGCGTGAGAATCACTCTCACCTCGAAATGTCCGCTTATTGTGACAGGGACAAAGTGAAAACGCAATAAGGCAATGCGCCTAGCGAAAAAGCTTATTTGCCTTCGGGAACGAGTTTTTCAACGCCGTTCATGTAGGGGCGCAGCGCCTCGGGCACCGTGACCGAGCCGTCGGCGTTCTGGTAGTTTTCCAGAACCGCAACGAGCGTGCGGCCGACGGCGAGCCCTGAGCCGTTTAACGTGTGCACGTACTGGGGCTTACCGTTTTCATCCTTAAAGCGCGTGCCCATGCGGCGGGCCTGGAAACCCTCGCAGTTGGAGCACGAACTGATTTCACGGTACGTGTTCTGTGCAGGAAGCCACACTTCAAGGTCATAGGTCTTCGCAGAGGAAAAGCCCATGTCCCCGGTGCAAAGGAGCACCACACGGTAGGGAAGCCCCAGGCGCTGAAGAATGTCTTCGGCGTTTGCGGTGAGTTCCTCAAGGTGCTTGTAGCTGTCTTCAGGACGGACGATTCTCACCATTTCGACCTTATCAAACTGGTGCTGACGGATCATGCCGCGGGTGTCGCGCCCGTAGGCACCGGCTTCACTTCTAAAGCACGGCGTGTGCGCCGTCACAAGAATCGGGAGGTCCGAGGCCTTCAGCATCTGCCCGGACACCGAGTTCGTCAGCGTCACTTCGGCGGTCGGAATGAGGTACAGCGGATCGCCCTTACCCTGCTGACCGCCCTTTTTGGCGGCAAAGAGGTCTTCTTCAAACTTCGGCAGCTGCCCGGTGCCGCGCATCGTGTCGGCCGTGACGATATAGGGCGTGTAGCACTCGGTGTAGCCGTGCTCGCGGGTGTGGACGTCCAGCATGAACTGCGCAATGGCGCGGTGCAGATGCGCGACCTGCCCCTTCATGAAACAGAAACGTGTGCCGGAAAGTTTCGCGGCCGTATCAAAGTCCATCCCGAGGGGAGCGCCCACATCGACGTGGTCCTTGATCGGGAAGTCAAACGTGCGGGGCGTTCCCCAGCGGCGCTGCTCCACATTGTCGCGTTCATCGCGCCCCGTCGGAACGGATTCGTGCGGCAGATTGGGGATACTCATGAGGAGCTCATTTAACTGATCGCGAATCGTACCGAGACGATCCTGCAGTTCGTTTAACTTTTCAGGAATCGCTGCGGCTTCGGCCATCAGATGCGAAGCATCCCCGCCGCTTTTCTTGGCGTTGCCGATTTCCTTGGAAAGCTGATTTCTCAGAGCCTGCAGCTCTTCGGTCTGCGTCTGCACGGCCTTGCGTTCGTTTTCGAGCGCATTGAATTCTTTTTCCGGAAATGCAAAGGGACGCGTTGCAAGGCGTGCAATCACGTCCGGGAGCTGCTTGCGCAGCATATTGATGTCGAGCATGGTCTTCCCTTCTGAGCTCAGTAATTCTTTTTTGTTGAGACGCCGCGCAGGCGCTCAAACACAGTGAAACTGAAATTTTTGCGCGTTTAGCCTAAAAGTGCAACAAAAACGGGCAATATCCGCTGGTTATGAGCGCGCCTTGAGCGCTTTTTTTCGGGCTTCATCGTTAAGCGCCTTTAGTCGCTCCATCTTTTCTTTAATCTTGAGTTCCAGGCCCCGGTCCGTGGGCTCGTACCAGTGCATGTCCGCGATCTCAGGCGGCAGATACACTTCGCCCGCGGCAAACGCTCCCTCTTCGTCGTGCGCGTAGCGGTAGCCCTTGTGATACCCCAATTCCTTCATAAGTTTTGTGGGAGCGTTTCTTAAGTGCATCGGCACGGGGCGCGTGCCGTCTTCCTTCACGAAACTTCTCACCGCGTTATAGGCCGAATAAACCGCGTTACTCTTGGGGGCGACCGCGAGATACACCACGGCCTGTGCGATCGCCAGTTCACCTTCCGGAGACCCCAGGCGCTCATAAATGTCTGCGGCTTCAAGGGCCAGCTGCGTCCCTCTGGGATCAGCCAGCGAAATGTCTTCAATCGCCATCCTCACCACGCGCCGCGCGATGTAGCGGGGGTCGCAGCCGCCGTCCAACATCCGGCACATCCAGTAAAGGGCGGCGTCGGGGTCGCTGCCGCGTACGCTTTTATGCAGCGCACTGATCTGGTCGTAAAAGTTCTCCCCACCCTTATCAAAGCGCCGTACGGTTGACGGAAGCGTCTTACGCAGAAAGTCCGCGTCCACGGTTTCCATGTGGCGGTCTTTGGCCATGCCGGTCGCAACGTCAAGGGCATTTAAGAGCCTTCTGGCATCACCGTCCGCGAGATCAATCAGAATCTCCCGGGCTTCGGGCGTAATCGACACCCCCTTAACGACTTCATTAAGCGCCCGGTCGATGAGCTCATTTAACTCATCGTGCGAGAGGCTCTCCAAGACATAAACCGCGGAGCGTGACAAAAGAGCAGAATTCACTTCAAAGGAAGGGTTCTCTGTCGTTGCGCCCACAAACACAAAAAGCCCGCTTTCCACGTGCGGCAAAAACGCATCCTGCTGGCTTTTATTAAAGCGGTGCACCTCGTCGACAAACACAAGCGTGGGTTTGCCGGTTGCAGTCATATGGGCTTTGGCAGCCTCCACGGCCTCACGGATTTCTTTGACGCCAGAGAGTACCGCGCTGATCGCGATAAAAGGGAGCCCAAAGGCATCGGCCATCAGGCGCGCCAGCGTCGTCTTTCCCACCCCGGGCGGCCCCCAGAGAATCATCGAGTGCGGCCGGTGCGTTTCAAACGCCACTCTCAGAGGCTGCCCCGGCCCCAGAAGTTTCTTCTGACCGATCACCTCATCAATCGTACGGGGCCGCAGACGCTCTGCCAAAGGCATCATCGTATTTTCTACGGGCGCTTTTGTACTCCGCGGAGCTGTCACCGCAGGCATTGCGTCATCGCCAAAAAGATCACCGGTCGTCATAAGAAAAGAAAGTTACTCGCGCTGAGACTGAGCATCTTAACGAAAAGGCGGGCCGTGCGCCTGCCTATAAAACTTTCAGGCAAAGAAAAACCCCCGAGACCGTTTTGATCCCGAGGGTTTTAAATGGTAAAGCCCGGCAGTGTCCTACTTTCACTGGAAATACAACCAACTATCATCGGCCCAGAAGCGTTTCACTGTCCTGTTCGGAATGGGAAGGAGTGGTACCGCCACGGTATGGCCGCCGGGCAAAGCCTGTTGTCTCAGAAGTTCATCAATTGAACTCCCGTGACGAAGTCTTTGCAAAAAGAAGTAAGCGTCGGAACGCGATTATTTGCATTCACTGCGCTTCAAAATCCATTGTCCGTTTCTCAACTGCCTCACATTAGGCTAGGCAGCACGGTTATAGGATCAAGCCTCACGAGCAATTAGTATCAGTCAGCTCAACGCCTCACAGCGCTTGCACTCCTGACCTATCAACGTCCTGGTCTCGAACGACTCTTCTGGGAGGTCTAGCCTCCGGGAAGACTTATCTTCAGGCAAG
>ENA-USUM01001705-USUM01001705.1-human-gut-metagenome-genome-assembly--contig:-NODE-1705-length-13542-cov-33.296844_pt1 | contig 13542 bp, 6 predicted proteins | sample MGYA00250063_ERZ773402 | MGnify/ENA primary metagenome ERZ773402 (study PRJEB29103, sample SAMN06112030) | human gut metagenome | biome: human gut; feature: ankylosing spondylitis patient; material...
CATCTGCGACCGCGTGCTTGCCGACGAACTGTTTGCCAAGTATAAATTCGATTTAAAAAAATGAACATTATGAAAAAGTTATTATTCTTACTGCTGAGTGTATTCACTTTACAAGTAGCGCAGGCCGACAACGACAAACCCATCACTTTCGACAAGCTGCCGGCTAAAGCACAGACTTTCATCAAACAGAACTTCCCCACGGAAAAGGTGGCATTCACCAAAATGGAGAAAGGATTCTTGGACACGAGCTATGATGTCGTGTTTGTCAACGGCAACGGGGTTGAGTTCGACAAGAACGGCGAATGGACAGAATTGAACTGCAAACGCAGTAGCGTACCGACGAAAGCCGTTCCCGCCCAAATCACAAAGTTCGTAAAAGAAAGCCATCCCAATGCTACCATCCTCAAACTGGAGCGCGACCGTTACACCTACGAAGTGAAACTGTCCAACTTTTGGGAAATCAAATTTGACAAGCAATTCAATGTCATCGACATGGATATGGATGACTAAACAGAAAAAACTGTAAATCCGGATCCGGCACATTCCATCCCGAAAAGGGGGAATGTGCCTTTTTCGTACCTCTCCGGTTACCGGCTGCTTTTTTCAGTACGCATATCCCCAAAAACATATCTTTTCATAAAATAGGTTGTATCACGGCAAAATATTCAAGCAAGCTTAAGATTTTGCGTTCGATTTGCATTATCTTTGTGAACATGAACATCCGTAAACTTTTCCTCTTTGCATTTTGGACGGGTTGCTGTCTGACATCGACTTTATACGCCCAAGAACGCGCCAAACCTAAAAACGGAGAAGGCGTATCGACATTTCTTCAACGTTTTGGCTACACTTCCCGTGCAGCCCAAAAGGAGTTTCTGGAAATCAACAAAGGGAAACTGACCCGCGACGGAGGCTTGATACTGGGACGTAGTTACCGGCTTCCCACCGGTAAGAAGTCTGGGAAAAAAGCGCGGGCTGGCAGTCGTAAGACCAGCGTTGTAGAACCACTTTTCGGCCCGGCATACCAAAACGTATCCGTCCGTTCCCATGAGTTAGAAGGTGCTTGCTTGTATTTGGTCAGCGGGCACGGAGGTCCCGACCCCGGAGCCATCGGAAAAGTAGGAAACCGGGAATTGCACGAAGACGAGTATGCCTACGACATCATCCTGCGGTTGGGACGTGCATTGATGGAAAAAGGTGCCAAGGTACATATCATCATTCAGGATGAGAAAGACGGCATCCGCGATGACCGGTATTTGTCCAACAGCGACCGTGAGACCTGCCTCGGACAAACGATTCCGCTCGACCAGATAGCCCGTCTACAGCAGCGGTGCGATGCCATCAACCGCCTGACGTATAAGGATAAAGAGAAATACAAACGTGCCATCTTCATCCACGTGGACAGCCGGGGACATAAAGACCAGGTCGATGTATTCTTCTACCACTCTCCCGGCAGCAAATTAGGAAAACGGCTGACGGAAAACATTCATAAAACCTTTGAACAGAAATACGACAAACACCAACCGAACCGGGGATTCCGGGGTACGGTAAGCGAACGTTCGCTCTACGTATTAAAAAAATCCAACCCGGCGGCAGCTTTCCTGGAACTGGGCAACATACAAAACGAACGCGACCGGAAACGCCTCGTCATCCCGTCCAACCGTCAGGCCTTAGCCGACTGGATTTGCCAGGGTATCATAAAAGATTTCAAGGGACAACGGTAAAACCGAAGTCCCTATAAGACAAAAAGAACGCATAGAGGAAATCATTCCCTATGCGTTCTCCTTTTTAGTGCACGTGCTGTCGCAGCACACGCAACTACCAACCTATTATTTCATATAAAACTTCTTCACTGTTCCGTCGGAGTACTTGAAGATGTTGACTTGCCCTTTCAGCGGAGCAGCCACACGCTTGCCGCTTACGGTATAGATACCCAGCAATTCAGCACCTTCAGGACCTTTCACTCCGGCAATGCTACTTCCCTCATGGGCTTTTTTAGCGTCTGCCAATACCTTCTCGATTCCAGCTTCGATGGCCGTCGCGTCGATCTGGCTTTCTGCCGTCAGCTTCACTTCATCGTACAAGTCCTTCACCTCGTTACTGATGGAATCGATGTCTTCCTGCAAAGCGGCAATGTCGGCCGTGAACTGTTCTGCCACCTCGGCATAATCCGTTTCTATCGTAGTCTTCGCGGCATCCAACTTAGCCTGAACGGCGGCGATGTCGGCAGTCAAACGAGTATAGGCCTCTTCGTTGGCAGTAACTTTCTGCTGATAGTCCAACACCATCTCCACCATATCCACGATAGCCGTGTCGATTTCCACCACAGGAGCCAACACCTCATCATAAACAGTCGCGAGCGTTTCATTGGCGTAAGCCTCGTTCACAGACTTCTGCAAATCCTCAATACGGACAGCCACTTCCTGAACGGCATTCACGACAATCGCGCTGTCTTTCACGTTGGCTGCCTCAGTATTGATTTTCTCCACGGCAGCCTCATAGCGCGTACGCAGGCCCTGTATGGAGTCATTGGCAGGAGTATAGTAGGCGATGAAAGAATTAATCACCTTCATAACTAACTCACCCTCCATATTAATGCCATGTCCTGCATTATCCGACAAAATAATTTCATCCAATGAAAGCTCAGCAACCTCTTGGAAAGTCTCAGAAGCTTTCACAAAGAAAGAAAATACCACACCCGTATCTCCCTTCAGCGTTTCGCTCGTCAGACCACTCAGCACCAATTTGGTACGACCGTCTTCCAAAATACTGGAAGAGATAGACAAGTTCTGTGGTAAACGTTCACCATATTCAAACTTATGTGCACCGTTGGCCTCCGTATCCAATGACAGTCCTTCGGGCAACGACAACACAGCCTCCATACCACGGACACTCGTATAGTTACGCAAGCCCAAGCTTACTTTTTTAACACTACCGTCGTTCTTCACGCAAATAGAGTCTTCGGTAAGATAGAAAAAGCCCACGTTCGGACTCACATGTGCGGTATAGGAATCAAGGTGATACCCCTTGATGTTACCGGTCTCTTCGTCAAACTCCGAACTGCTGCCCACAATGTTATCCAACACGATTTCACTGGTTTCTACCATATTCTCATTTGCCCTTACTTTGAAATAAGCCACGGCACCGCGGTCGCCTGCAATATTATAAATCCCATTGGGCTGAATGAGAAGGCGCACCGTCTTGATACCTTTAGCCATATCGTCCATGGAACTTTGCACCTCATTCATATAAATGCTGTGCGAAGAACGGCTCAAGCGCACCTCATCGCGTTGTACACTATTCGGAACGAAATCCAAGCCTTTGGGAAGCTTGAAGTCCATCTGCAAACCCACCATAGGATCGCTATTCTCCAAATAGACAGAAATCGTCTTCTCTTCGTCCACCTTGATATTGAAATTATCAATGGTGACCTTGTTCTCAGCTTCAGCACTTGCCACAAAAGCCATCACCATGCCCCATATCCATAGGCACTTCGCCGCAAACCGTCGCATCGAAGTATTTGTATTCTTTGTCATACGTTCTGTTTTTATTATTCTACATTAAGCTCCTTTAGAAGGAAAGCGCAGCCACCTTACGTGGCAGCCACGCTTCCTACGCACAGAGACTTTATTCACTTACTTCTTCAAAACTTTCTTCACTGAACCGTCAGCATTACGGATGATGTTGATACCTCTTGTGAACTTGTCCATGATCTGACCGCCCACAGAGTATATCTTCTCTTTCATGCTTGGGTTGGCCTGCACACCGTTGATACCGGTTACGCCGCCTTCGCCACTGCCACCGATGCTGTAAAGTACGCCATCGACATCTGCTGCAAGCACATTGCCTACGGTCATCTTAGAAGCAGCACGACCCGATACTTCCAAATAAATCAGGGCTTCGCCATTTGCGTTAAGCTCTTTGTTCTGGAGCGAACTTACCACGATGCGGTGCGTCGTCCCATCGGCCAATGTATTGGAATACAACTGGTGGTCGTCTGCACTTCCGCCCAAAGATTCTCCCAACAAAGTTACGCCTGCGGGAAGCGTCACGTCCATCTGGCAAGCTACGTAGGGGTTCACGTTTTTCAGAAGGATGGCTACACGCTTCGTGCCTCCGACTTCTTCCATGTTCATCTCTACGCTTTCTTCGGTCTGCGTCATCGCAGGCTCTGCCAAACGTACACGAGGTGCCACTTGACTGACCTCCATCGTGTTGTAATCCATAATCTTGTTCGTGAGCTTCGTTAGATCGGCCACGTTGATCCGACCGTCGTCGTTCACATCTGCGGCATACCACTTGATCGTACCCGCGATAGCCTCAGCTTTAGACGGGTCGAGCACATACATCATCAATTCCGTGTAGTCGAGTACATCGACAACGCCGTCACGCAATACGTCACCCCGTATGAATGATTCGGTTTCTATCGTTTCACGTACGTTTGCCATCCGTTCTTCCTGCTTTGCAAGTGCGGCCTGAATTTGCGGAAGGGCTTCTTTTACGTAGTGAATTGACGTCGAAGTAACATTATTACCATTAATGTCCACACTGATGTAACCGTCATTGGTATCCTCATTATAGGATTTAATATTGCCTAAATCTTTCCTGACAAGCTCCAACGTATCGTTCAAGGCATCTTCAACTTCGACAACAAACGTATGACTGTTCACAGACTTAACAAGTTCAATCCTATCACTCAGTGCCTTATCAATCACGCCCGTATATTCTATGAAGGAAGCCCTGCAGTCCAAAGAGTCGATACGCTCCAACACTTTATCCATAATGGTTTTAAGATCATTTTCGGCGTCTACGTCAGTCAATTCGATATCAGCATAGTATTCATCCATGGCCTTACCGTATTTGCCGATATGGGCCGTAATGTCAGCTATACTTTCTGCATTAGCCTTCTCGTCTACCTTGTAATACTCAAAGCCGGTCAGCTTGTCTACTACAGTGGTGAGCGAGTCATTCAAATGAGCCATATCAGCCTTGCGGGCCTCGTAAGCCTCATCGTTGAGCGTATAACGTTCCTGATCTTTTGCGATGTCGGACAACAACGTCTTCAAATCAGACAAGATAACATCCATCTTGTGATTCAACTTGTCTTGATAGAACAACATGTTCGTCTTGTTCTGCTCTATACCGTCTTTCACGGCAACCACATCACTTTCAAGTCCGGCCATATCGCCCTCGAATTTACCCTGTACGTTGGCATGACATGCAGCAAGAGTCTCTCGGCCAGCCTTCACATCTCCTTCCACTTCGCCTGCACGGTCCATAAGAGCTGTGTAAGCATTCTCTGTGGCAGCAGCATCCGTGTAAGTTGCCAGTTTCGTACGCATGTCTGCAATCCAAGTCTCATAAGCCAGGAATAACGGCTGTTTGGCTTTAGTTTCTGCGTTGGTGATTGCACCGTCATTAGCGGTATCCTTCGTAAAGGCAGCCATTTTTTCCTTGATAGCTGTAGACAAAGCGTTTACTTCTGCCTCAGCGTCAGCATCGCCTTTCACCTTATTCTGTGCGTCGGCACAAGCGGCCTGCAATACATTGAATTCTGCCAGTATTTGAGCCTGTTCTTTCGTATTGGCCGATTGATAAACGCTTTCGATAGAAGTCGTGATACTCTTGCATTCATTCTCGGCAGTTGTCTTGTAAGCGTTATCCAACCCACCTTTGTAGCGTTTGGTCTCCAAATCGCTAATCAGCCTGTCGATACGAGCTTGCAAAGCATCCACACCGCAAGCGTCTGTCAGGATATAGGCATCGACATACTTCGCAGCCTCATCCAACGGTGCCTGCAAGGCTTCAACCTTCACAATAAGACCGTTATATACGTCATTATTGGTCACATATTCGTTATGTTCCGTCTTTCCGCTGACATAAGCATTATACATTGGAGTACCGAACTGTCCTAACTTCACATGCAACTCAGTCATGACATCACCATAAATATGACCCGTGTTATCAGCATACGTCTTTTCTGCTTCTGTCAACGTAGGCCGGGTTGCCTTGATATCATCAACGAATTTCTTTCCATCGACTCCTTCAAGATAAGCACCATTTTCATACCATTCTTCCAATTCTGCCAAATGGCTGTTGTATTGTTCAAGGGTATCGGTATGCAATGTCTCCCATTCGTACACTGCAGCAGGTTCTTTTCCATCCGCAATCCAAGCCTCAAAATTAGCGAAATCAGAGACGATGCCGTCCACTTTCGTGATATTGAACTGACCCGGAACGAAATCTTTGATAGCTTCTGCTTTTTCGAGAACAGCCTGAACGTTGGCAAACGCCTCATCAGCCGTAACATAATCGGCATCGACCAATTCTTGATAGGCAGCGTCATACAATCCCTGCGCAGTTGCATATTCACCGGCAAAGAACGTCTGCGTAGCACTTTGCACAGTTGCATCCATTGTATTCAATATCTGGTCTATCTTGCCTTCGTATGCCCGTACGTCGGCCTCATATTGTTTATCAGGGTCGAACAACATCTTGTCTGTATTTTGAGCCTCGCTAAAGGCAGCAAAAGCTTCGTTCTCGATGTTGTTGATTTCTTGAAGGTAGTTTTGGATACTTGTATTCGCTGTTTCTACCGCACTCTTAACGACATTAAGCAGTGCCGGAGTCTGTACCTTGCTAACCTGTCCTATCACATTCACAGCTTCGATGTAGCAATTACGCATATCCTCGACGGCACTGTTAAAGCTATTGTAACGGGTCTGGTTATCAGTTTTCACAGCATCCACGTAGCCCTGCTCACGACTTGCGCCGATCGTAACCACCTGCATTTTGATGGTTTGCAATACGCCATGTATGGTTCCATATTGTTCTTCGGATTTACCCTTCTCAAAAGCTGTGGCAATATCCTCCGCAACTTGATTTTCAAGTTTGCTCTTCTCCGCCTCTAATTGTTCGATAAAGGCTTTGGCCGCCGTAGTCGGGTCACCTACAGTCAATATGGTATACAAACTGTCCACGGAATTTTTCACAGTTGCGTATTCTGTATCCAGTGTGTTATCCACTTTGATATTTGTCTCAGCATCCTTAGATACCTGCTTTATCTTTTCACAAATATCAGTGTAGTCCTCTTTGAAGTTGTCTTCTCGCGTCTGGCAGCTTTCGGCACTATTGTCGTTGTAATGGCTCTTCCAAGCCGCATTCACGTTAGCCACCCAATTATCGAACTCTATCACATACGTGCCTTTCGGGTTGGTATTCTCGCCCAACAGGCCATTTACGTAATGGTTTTCACTATTGCCCAATGCCAAATTTGACAGTTCGCCCAATTCCGCTACTATCAAGTTGTGGATATCCGTCTTCTTGGTTTCTACGGCCAATCTTTCGTAAGCCGCCAAGTTCTTCCTGGCCACTTCCAATTCGGTCAATGTCGCTTTCACCTTGCCGTCAATAACCTTCATCGCCTCGTGAATAGCGGCACTGTCATTGTGCAATGTATCGACCTTATACGCGTTGTCCATCGCCGTCTCCTGCTTACCAAGCTCCGTGGTATAACTTCCCTTCAGGTCATCAAAATGCTTTTTCGACACATCCTTGTCATCAATAGGAGTCCAATTCGCATCAATCTTACCGATATTTCCCGCAATACCATCAGCAACCTTCGTCAGACTTGCCTGTACGGAGTTGTTCTTGGCGTGAATTTCCTTCGCCTCACCGACCTCATCAATGAAGGCACTGACATCCTCAAGAAGTTTCGCCATCTCAGCACTGGCATCAGACAAGGCAGCCAAAGTTTCAGCCTGCTTATCCTCGCTTGTGTAGTCCAAATCAGTTACCGTTTCTTCTATTTTATCTACAGAGTTGTACAATACCGTCTGCTTTTCAAGCAAGTTCTTTGCAAAAGACCCGTAAATCTCCGCAGTCACCGAAAGTCCATCCAAATCATCATTTACAGATTTGATATCCGCAGTGATTTGATTCTTCAAACGGTTGATGGTAATTACGACTACTTGCTGGTCATACCATTCTTTGTGCTTATCGAAAGTTCCCACCAAGGTTTTTACCTCGCCCGTGATACCTGTAGTTTCATTTCCCTTGGCATTGGTTGCCTCCGTCAAAACATTGTTCATGCCGTTAGCATGCGTATCCCCATCGGCATCCTTGGCAGCCACTGCGGCTTTCAAAGCTGTTTGAAGGTCGGACAATGTCTTGTTCATTTCGTCTAACTTGCCGCCATAAGTTGGTAAATCATCGATATTTTCGTCCGGTGTTTCCGTTCCGGTATAGACCGGTACATAACGTCCGTCGCCATTCCCGACCTTGTCCGAAAGCTTTTTGATTTCTGCTTGAATATCGGCGATAGTCTTTGCAGCGTTGTCATAAACCTTCACGACGGCTTTGGCAGCATTCACATAACCCTCGATTTTGCCCTTAAGAGATTCTATTTCAGTTTTCTTCGTATCTTTGTTATCGGCACAAGTCCCTTCATCAAAGCTTTTCTTTATATACGAAGAGAATGCATCTATCTCCTCTTGCAACTTCTTCTCATCGGTATCTTTATAGATGTCGCCCACCGACACGTCGCCATACTTCAGGGCATGCACTTCTGTCTTGGCCTTATCGAACGCAGCCGTTTGAACATCCAACGCAGCGGTCAATTCCACTTTAGCCTGATAGTTCGGCAAAGATTGGTATTCTTTTTCAATGATGGTATTCAGGCTCTTTGTCACCGGTTCCTTAGCCTTCTCGTATGCACCGCCTTTCTGGGTATAAGCATCCAACGTATACTTCTTGTATTGATTTACAACCTCGGTTTCGATTGCTTTAAGATTGGCTTCGGCTTTTTCCAAATCGGACTTATACTTTTCGGAAACCACCGCATCTTTTTTCAATTCCGCAAGCAATGCCCATGGACTCTTGCCGTCTGTCCTTTCTGCAATCAAAGCCTTGTATATATTGTCATTGTTTTGGATGCTGTCCGTATAGAATTTACACACCTCGTCTGTTTTCTCGTACAAACTGTCCAAAGCGTGCGTGTTAGCCTCATATCCCTCTTCTGCGGTCTGATGGTTCTCATTCGTTCCGTTTTTCCTCTCCACAGCTACAATGCCCAGGTTCACTTCGTTAAATGCATTGTGAGCCTCAGTACGCATCGTCTCATACAAGCCCGAGAAATCCTGAGGGTCTACCGCTACTTTCATGAAGGCCTGCAACTGTTCGTTATAATGAGCCTTAGTAGAGTTGATTTCCCCCAACACTTCGTCATAAGCAGTATGGTTCTTGTCGACATTCACCAACTTATCGGTGAATTTTTTTATTGCTTCCGATGCTTTTTTGGCAAATTCACTGTTGAATGCTGGCGTACATGCAGTAGCAGCAGTACCATTATCATAATAACCTTTAACTTCAACAAGGAAAGCATCGATTGTTTCCTTTGCAGCATTATATTCGCTCTGGGACAACACCTTGGCATAGTCCTGAGCACTTTGCTTACTGTTTACTCCGTCTGCATCACTCAAATTGCCAATATTTGTATCCCAAGCGCTTTTCAAAGCTGTATTTTGTTCTTCACCGACAGCCTTCGAAGCCGTATAAGCTCTCCAGTTGGCCAAATGCGCCTCGATATCCGTATCAAGTGCCTTGACCTCTAACATGAGTGTACTTCCTTCCACGCCATTGAGGTAAAACTTATACTCACCATACACCGTATAAGCAGCGAAATCACCGGCAGCATCATCTTTCACCCGATTGATTTTTACCGTTAAATCACTATACCGTTTATTAAATTCGGCATATTTATCCGCATCATCCTCTTGGCTCACTTTTGCAATAGCCTTCGAAGCTGCATTAAGCAATGTCCGTTGTGCTCCGGCAAAATCGAATACCAGTTCCAACTTGAAACCGCCAACCCGGAATTCCTTTCCCGTCTCGACAGCCTCAATGGCAAGAGTGACCTCGGATGCCGCAGTACCTTCCACTTTGAACTCGCCGTTTGTTAACGCCTTGCCGTTCACCAAGAACTTAGCATTCATCAAGGTAGTAGCCGACAACTTGTATGTACCAGGTAAAAGGGAACCCAAAGACTGAGAAATCGTGGTACCATTTGGAGATGTCAACACACCGTTCACCAACGATGGTTTTTCCGCTCCCACCCATTGATCCACTTCTGTCTTAATCTGATCCAAATTTGCATTGGCATAGGCTGCCATAGAAGCAGATGTCATTGCAAGAACAGAAACCAGTGTCTTCTTTTTCATACTTTTAATGTTTTAAATTCTATAAATTATTAAAGTCTCCGAACTGGCCGCCGGCGACATCGGCTGCACGGTGAAGCTCAAGGGCACGCGCACCAACGACACGCTCTCGACGCCCGGAACGCCCGTCACGATCGACCCGATCGTCTTCCCCGAACCCCGCTACCGTGCGGCGATTAAGACCAAGGACCAGGCCGACGACGAAAAACTGGGCAAGCTCCTGAACGACGCCAAATACGAAGATCCGACTATCCTGGTGGACTACTCCAAGGAGCTCAAACAGACCATCATCCAGGGCCAGGGCGAACACCACCTGAACATCCTGCGCTCGCGCATCGCCTCGGAGAACAAGCTCCAGTACGATTACATCGCCCCGAAGATCCCCTACCGCGAAACCATCACCAAGGTAGCCCAGGCGGACTACCGCCACAAGAAACAGTCGGGAGGCGCGGGTCAGTTCGGCGAGGTGCACCTGTTGATCGAGCCTTACACCGAAGGCATGCCCGAACCCAAGAGCTACAAGATCCCCGGCAAGGGAGAACTGGCGGTAAACATCAAGGGCAAGGAAGATTACGACCTGCCCTGGGGCGGCAAGCTGCAGTTCTATACGGCGATCGTCGGAGGCGCGATCGACGCCCGCTTCATGCCGGCCATCCTGAAAGGCATCATGGAGAAGATGGACGAAGGTCCGCTGACGGGTTCCTACGCCCGCGACATCCGCGTCATCGTCTATGACGGCAAGATGCACCCGGTCGATTCGAACGAGATCTCGTTCAAGCTGGCGGCCCGCAACGCTTTCAAAGAGGCGTTCCGCAACGCGGGACCGAAGATCATGGAGCCGATCTACGACGTCGAAGTCCTCACGCCGAGCGACTACATGGGCGCCGTCATGAGCGACCTGCAAAACCGCCGGGCGATGATTATGGGCATGGAGTCCGACAAGGGCTTCGACCGCCTGAACGCCCGCGTACCGCTGGCCGAACTGTACCGTTACTCGACGACGCTCTCTTCGCTCAGTTCGGGTGCCGCGACCTACACGATGAAATTCGCCTCCTACGAACAGGTTCCGGCGGACGTGCAGGACAAGCTGCTGAAAGCCTATACCGACACCGACGAGGAGTAAATCGGCGGAATTTTACAAAAGAGGGTTGTCTATATGTTAGACAACCCTTTTTCATGTCGCTGTGTACGCCGAAATTGCCAAGAATCGTATTTTCGAAAGGCAATCATATGTCCCAAGATGTCATTATCCGACGGTCGCCTATTCGCGGCTCATGGCCGCATTTGTAAATTCTACCCTTTCCCTGGCTCCCCTCCACGAAGGGAGCTTTGGACCGCTACACACCCAAAGAGGGCTACTAAAACCGCATTTCGGAAATGCAAAAGACGGATCGAACGGCATTTTTAGGGTACCTTACCGCTCCAATTTCCGGTTCGGCCGCCGACGGCCCCTCTTTTTCATCTTCATCGCATGCGAATCACTTTTCGGCTGCCGAGTCGTATTCGCCCGTACGGACCATCTCCAGGGCTTTTTCCAGAATTTCATCGCATCCGGTATGCAGACCTTCGACCGTGGCATGTACCGGTATATCGATCCACACACCCGGCGTGCGGGTGTGCGGATCGTCCGGATAATAAACTCCGAAACCGAAAGCACGTAAAAAAGACTCCATGTTAATTTAATGTTAACAATGACCGCCACAACCGGTCCATCCGGATTTTTAATGTAAATTTGTCTGAAATTTTGTGTAAAAAATCCCGAACATGAGCGAAATCTACACCGTTATCGTCGTTATTCTGGGAATCCTGGCCGTTTCGGGCCTTTTCGTGGGCGTTTCCAACGACGCCGTCAATTTCCTCAACTCGGCCATCGGTTCGAAAGCCGCCCCCATGAAGACCATTCTGCTGGTCGCCTCGATCGGCATCCTGTTGGGTACGGTCACCTCGAGCGGCATGATGGAAGTGGCCCGCAACGGTATGTTCAACCCGGGGCTTTTCTCCTTCCACGAAGTGATGATGCTCTATATGGGTGTGATGTTCGCCAACGTCATCCTGCTGGACCTCTACAACTCGATGGGACTCCCGACTTCGACGACCGTATCGCTGATCTTCTGCCTGTTGGGTGCCGCCGTCGCCGTTTCGATCTACAAGATCTCCAACGACGGGGCCCTCGGCATGGGCGACCTGAACCATTTCATCAACACGGGCCGCGCGATGGGTATCGTTTCGGCGATTCTGCTCTCCGTAGTGATCGCTTTCACGTTCGGCACCCTAATCATGTATATCTCCCGTCTGATCTTCTCGTTCCGCTATACGGCGATGTTCCGCCGCTTCGGTGCCTTCTGGTGCGGAGCCTCCTTCACGGCGATCCTCTACTTCGCCGTCTTCAAAGGACTCAAAACCCCGCTCGCCGGAAGCGCCGCGATCGAATGGATCGACCAGCATATCCTGCTCTCCCTCTTTTTGTGCTGGGCCGTCGGCAGCCTGCTGCTCTTCTTCCTGCAACGGCTGAAAATCAACATTCTGCGACTTACGATCCTCTCGGGCACCTTCGCTCTGGCTCTGGCATTCGCAGGCAACGACCTGGTGAACTTCATCGGCGTCCCGGTAGCCGGATTCGACGCATACAGCATCGCCCGTCATGCCGGCGACAGCACGATTCTGATGGAAGGGCTGAACGCCAGCGTTCCGGCCAATTTCCTGGTGCTGATGACGGCAGGCGTCATCATGATCGTCACGCTCTGGACCTCGAAAAAGGCGATGCACGTCACCGAAACCGAAATTTCGCTTTCGACGCAGGGCGAGAGCGAGACGCAGTACGGCTCGTCGCTCTTCTCGCGCACCATCGTACGGGCCGCCCTGAATGCAAGCAACGCGATCGACCGCACGATCCCCAAAAGAATCCGGGACAAGATCAGCAGCCGCTTCCAGTACGAAGACATCGAGCACAGCGGCGCCCCCTACGACATGATCCGCGCTACGGTGAACCTCACGACCTCCGCCATGCTTATTTCGGTGGCCACGTCGCTCAAACTGCCGCTTTCGACCACCTACGTCTGCTTCATGGTAGCGATGGGATCGTCGCTCGCAGACAAGGCCTGGGGACGCGAAAGCGCCGTGTATCGCATCTCGGGCGTCATGACCGTCGTGGCCGGATGGTTCATCACGGCCGTCGGCGGTTTCCTGATCGCTCTGGCGATGGGGCTCATACTGATCTACGGCGGTATCGCCGCTTTCGTCGTCACCACGCTGCTGTGCGGCTACATGCTCGTCAAGAGCAATTTCTTCAAGAAGAACAAAGCTGCCGAAACCGCCGCCGTGAAAGCTGCCG
>ENA-USUM01001709-USUM01001709.1-human-gut-metagenome-genome-assembly--contig:-NODE-1709-length-13518-cov-8.238003_pt1 | contig 13518 bp, 11 predicted proteins | sample MGYA00250063_ERZ773402 | MGnify/ENA primary metagenome ERZ773402 (study PRJEB29103, sample SAMN06112030) | human gut metagenome | biome: human gut; feature: ankylosing spondylitis patient; material...
TGCCGTCGGCAAGCGCGTGCGTACCGAAACAAAAATTGCCTACAGCAGTGTATCTGTTTCCAGTGCAGCTGTTGACCTGGCCATCAAAATTTTAGGTGACCTGAGCAAGGCGCAGATTTTGGTAGTCGGTGCCGGTCATATGAGTGAGCTCACCGCACAGCATCTGTTGGACAAGGGTGCGCAAACTATTTGCGTCAGCAACCGTCACTACGAAAGAGCGCAGAATCTGGCAGGCAAGTTCCACGGTACGGCTATTCCCTACCGTGCCATGTTCGAACATGCCGCCGATGCTGATATCATCATAACATCTACCGGTGCGCCGCATTACGTGCTTACCGTAGAAAATTTGGGACCTCTGCTACCCAAGCGCAACGGCAGGCCGCTGATTCTGATTGATATTGCCGTTCCGCGTGACGTCGATCCAAGACTTGCCGATGTTGACGGCGTAACCATTTATAACATTGACGATTTGGAAGGCGTTGTTGATACCAATAAAAACTTCCGTGAAAAGGAAGCTCACGTTGCCGAACAGATTATCAGCGAAGAGATTGGTGCCCTCAAGGAGCGTCTGCGTTATTACACCATGCGCCCTGTTATGGTACAGCTGCATGACAAAATGAATTTCCTGCGCCAGAAGGTTTTGAAGAAGGCCTTCATTAAAATGCCGGAGCTTACCGACCATGAAAAGCGCATTATCGACCTGATGACTCAGCGTCTGGAGCATAAATTCCTGCGCGAGCCCATGAAGGCTATGAATGCTGTAGCAGGTACTTCTGAGGAAGAACGCTATAAAAAAATGATGTGTGATCTATTTTTATTAAACGAAACCGGAGAGGAGTTTGGTGATGAAAGCAAAATTGACGATTGGGACTAGACAAAGTCTTTTAGCGCTTTGGCAAAGTAATCATATTGCAGCCTTACTGCGCAAGGAGTATCCTGAATGTGAGGTTGTTCTGAAAAAAATTGTCACCAAAGGCGACCGTATTTTAGACGTACCCCTAGCGCAAATCGGCGGCAAGGGTTTATTTACCAAGGAAATTGAAGAAGATCTTTTAAACGGTACTGTTGACCTGGCTGTGCATAGCCTGAAGGATATGCCTACCATTCTGCCGGAAGGCCTGTGCCTGACTGCAATTACCGAGCGTGCCAACGTCGGCGATGCTTTTGTCAGCAACAAATATGGCAGCTTCGAAGAACTGCCGCTCGGCGCTGTAGTCGGCACCAGCAGCCTGCGCCGCAAGGCACAGCTGTTAGCTAAACGTCCGGATCTGGAAATCCGCGACCTGCGCGGCAACGTTGATACCCGCCTGCGTAAGCTGGACGAAGGACTGTATGATGCTATTATTCTGGCAGCTGCAGGCTTAGAGCGTCTGGGTCACGGTGACCGCATCTCCAGCCTGATTCCTGCTGATGTCTGCCTGCCGGCTGTAGGCCAGGGAGCATTGGCAATCGAAGCGCGTACCGAGGATAAAGAAGTACGCGATATGCTGAGCTTCTTAAACGACCTGACCACCAAACAGGCTACCGATGCCGAGCGTGCCTTCTTGGGCTTACTGGAAGGCGGCTGTCAGGTTCCTATCGGTGTACATGCCGACGTTGAAGGTGAAAACATTCGCATTGAAGCAATCATTGCTGCCTTGGACGGCAGCACTATTCTGCGTGATACAATAAACGGCAAGGCTGATGACGCTGTCAGCCTCGGTCAACAGCTTGGCAAAAAAATGTTGGCTGCCGGCGGTCAGGAAATTCTGGCCTCAATTCTTTAAGGAGAGTGACATTATGACGAAACAAGGTAAAGTATATTTAATCGGTGCAGGCCCCGGCGACCCGGGACTTTTGGGACTCAAAGCTAAGGAATGTCTGCAGACTGCAGACGCTGTTGTTTATGACCGTCTGGCAGATCCGCGTATCCTGGCCTTCGCCCGCAAGGATGCAGAAATGGTTTACGTTGGTAAGGCCAGCGCTAACCACACCATGCGCCAGCCTGATATCAACAAGCTGCTGGTAAAACTGGCTGCCGAAGGCAAGGTTGTAGCACGTTTGAAGGGCGGCGACCCCTTTGTATTCGGCCGCGGCGGCGAAGAAGCCATCGAACTGCGTGAAGCAGGCCTGCCGTTTGAGTTCGTTCCCGGCGTAACCAGTGCTATTGCTGTTGCCGAATATGCCGGTATCCCTGTTACCCATCGTCATGTAGCAACCTCCTTTGCCGTTATCACCGGTCACGAGGATCCTACTAAAGGCGAATCCACCATCCATTGGAAGGGTCTGGCAACCTCTGTTGACACTCTCGTTTTCCTCATGGGTGTAGAAAATATTGAAAAAATCAGCCGCGAGCTCATCGCTAACGGCCGCAGCACCGACTGCCCGGCAGCCGTTATCCGCTGGGGCACTCATCCCGAACAGCGCACTCTGATTACCACCCTCGGCAAAGCTGCCGCTGACGTTAAAGCAACCGGCATGAAGCCGCCTGCTATCTTCCTCGTTGGCGAAGTTGTACGCCTGCGTGAGCAGCTGCAATGGTTCGATAACAAACCCCTCTTCGGTAAAACCGTTATCGTTACCCGCGCACGTGCACAGGCAAGCGCTCTCACCAAAAAGCTGGAAGCACAGGGTGCCAAGGTTATCGAAGCTCCGGCTATCAAAATTGTTCCGGCTGCAGACTATGCTCCGCTGGATAATGCTATTGCCAACATCAATGACTATAAATGGCTTGTCTTCACCAGCGCTAACGGCGTAGATTACTTCTTCGAGCGTCTGGGTGCAGCTAAGAAGGACGCACGCGCCCTGGCTAACGTTAAGCTTGCCGCTATCGGCAGCGCCACCGCCAAGGCTCTGGCAGAGCACGGCCTCACCGCCGACCTCATTCCTTCCGCTTATAAAGCAGAGGAGCTGGCTGAAGCACTGGCAGGCGAAATCACTGCCGGCGACAAAATCCTGCTGGCACGCGCTAAGGTTGCACGCGAAGTATTGCCCGAATCTCTGCGCAAAATCGGTGCCATCGTTGACGTCGTAACTGCTTACGAAACCGTTGCCGACTGCGAAAACAAGGACGAGCTCATTGCAGCCCTCGAAAGCGGCGAAGCAAGCATCGTAACCTTCACCAGCAGCAGCACCGTAACCAACCTGCTGGAAGTTCTCGGCGACAAGAAAGAACTGCTGAACAAGGCTGCTCTGGCTGCTATCGGCCCCGTAACCGCAGATACCCTGAAAAAGCATGGCTATACTCCGGCTATCAATGCCGCTGAATATACAATCGACGGCCTCATGACCGCTATCACAAATTTTTATAATAAATAAGGAAGTGTATCAAGATGAGTATTACCGGTTTTCCTGTATACCGTCCGCGCCGCACACGCGCTACTGAAAATCTGCGTGCAATGATCCGTGAAACCGAGGTTTCCGTAAAGGACTTAATCTATCCGCTTTTCGTCGTTCCCGGCGAAAACGTTAAACATGAAATCGAATCTCTGCCCGGCAACTACCACTGGTCCATCGACCGCGTTATGGAATGCGTTGACGAAGTGGTAGAGCTGGGTATTCCCGCTGTCCTGCTTTTCGGCGTACCGTCCTACAAGGATGCTGTCGGCAGCAGCGGTTGGGATATGAACGAGCCTGTACAGCAGGCCTGCAAGCTGATTAAGGAAAAATATCCCGAGCTGGTTATCATTACCGACGTCTGCCTGTGCGAATACACCGAGCATGGTCATTGCGGCGTGCTGCAAAACGGTTGCACCGTCAACAACGATGAAACTTTGCCGTTGCTGGCTAAGGTTGCCGTATCCCACGCTCAGGCCGGCGCTGACATGATTGCTCCTTCCAACATGATGGACGGTTATGTTAAGGCTATCCGCGAAGCACTAGATGCAGCAGGCTTCAACCATATTCCTATCATGGCTTATTCCGCAAAATTTGCTTCCGCATATTACGGTCCCTTCCGCGCCGCAGCAGACTCTGCTCCGTCCGCAGGCGACCGCAAAGGTTACCAGATGGACCCGGCAAACAGCGACGAAGCTCTGCGTGAGGTTGCTCTGGATATTGAAGAAGGCGCTGACATCGTTATGGTTAAACCGGCGCTGGCCTTCCTCGATATCGTTCAACGCGTACACGAAACCTTCAACCGTCCTCTGTGCGTTTATAATGTCAGCGGCGAATATGCTATGGTTAAAGCTGCAGCTGAAAAAGGCTGGATTGACGAAAAACGTATCGTTATGGAAACCATGCTGGGCTTTAAGCGTGCCGGTGCTAAAATGATTATTACCTACCATGCGCTTGACGTAGCGAAATGGCTGCAAGGCAAATAAGGAGATATAACAATGGAACATACAAAATCTCAGGCTGCTTTTGAGGAAGCACGCCAATATATCCCCGGCGGCGTTAACAGCCCCGTGCGCTCCTTCCGCAGTGTCGGCGGTGTACCGCCGTTCATTTCCGGCGGCAAGGGCAGCAAAATCTATGACATCGACGGCAACGAATACATCGACTACGTTATGTCCTACGGTCCGCTGCTCATGGGCCATGTTCCCGACTGCGTAACCGACGCTATCAAGGCTGCAGCTGAAAAGGGCACCTCCTACGGCGCTCCGACCGTTGCCGAAACCGAGCTGGCAAAATTAATATGCCACCTTGTTCCGTCCATGGATATGGTCCGCATGGTCAACAGCGGTACCGAAGCAACCATGAGCGCTCTGCGCTTAGCACGCGCCTACACCGGCCGTGACTGCATCATTAAATTCATCGGCTGCTACCATGGTCACCATGACAGCCTGCTTGTAAAAGCAGGCAGCGGCGGAGCTACCTTCGGCGTACCTGACAGCCCGGGCGTCCCCAAGGCAGTAGCAGCAACCACTATTACCGTACCGTTCAACGATCTTCCTGCTCTGGAAAAGGTTTTTGCCGAGCGTGGCGAAGAAATCGCCTGCGTTATCATGGAGCCTACTCCGGGCAACATGGGCCTTGTACTTCCGCACGAAGGCTTCCTGGAAGGCGTGCGTGCGATCACTAAAAAGTATGGCGCTCTCCTCATCTGTGATGAGGTTATGAGCGGCTTCCGCAGCGCTCAGGGCGGCAGCCAGTCCCTTTATGACATCGACCCCGATATCACCTGCCTCGGCAAGGTAATCGGCGGCGGTCTGCCTGTTGCTGCTTACGGCGGCAAGCGCGAAATCATGCAAATGGTTTCTCCTGCAGGCCCGATGTATCAGGCAGGCACCTTAAGCGGTAACCCGCTGGCTATGGCTGCAGGCATTGCCGCACTCACCTACATGGAGCAGAACGATGTCTGCAACCGCGCAGAAAGCCTTTGCGCTATTCTGACTGGCGGTTTGGAAAAGGCCGCAGCTAAGGCTGGTGTGCCTGTACAGATTCACCGTCTCGGCAGCATGTTTACCGTCTTCTTCAGCGATAAACCGGTAACTGATTTTGACAGCGCTGCAGCCAGCGATTTTGATAAGCATTCCCGGTTACTGCATTGTACAAAGATAAGAGATTCTCTTTCTCTGAAAACAACATGCGGAATACGGTGTCTTTGTACTGACGGTTGGCTGCTGGTATCTTTTCTGATACCTGTGTACCCTTCTTCATATTCAGTTCCTCCTATGTGCAGGAGGCTCATCCAGATCTCCTGCTTTTCATTTTTGTGGATAAAAAGCATAGATTTCTGAAATGTTTTTTGAAATGTAGACGGATGTGTCATCCTTATGGTCATGTAAAGCAAATGCAACTGTCTGAATAACGCTGTTCACATGGTAGAAATATGCTTTGATTTATCTTAGCATACGTCATTCTTCGTATGCAACTGATTTGAAATTTCTTGTGCAGTCTGCACAAAAAAGAAGTCCGATTTTTAAAGAAAGACAGTGCCTAGACTGAAACAGAAGAAAATCTTCACCCAAAAGATTTTCTCCTGTTTCACGATTACGGTGCTTGTTGATTTAATATAGTCTGGATCTGCTCTGCATTTTTTCCAGTTACTTCTGCAATTTTTTCTATTGAGAAGCCATACTTAATCATATTGCATACAAATTCTGCCATGGCTTTATCTCTGCCGATTTCAATGCCTTTGCTTTTGCCAATCTCAATGCCTTCACTTTTACCGATTTCAATACCTTCACTTTTGCCAATTTCAATGCCTTCGCTTCTGCCAGCCTCATACTCTGCCTTTCGGAGTTTTTTCTCTTCCCACTCTTTATCATATTCCAAAATACTCACCATCTTTACCTCCGAACGATTCTTCCGAAGAAATTCCACCAAAATTCCTTCTTTGATACATTCATCGATTGCCCGTGCAACTGCATCGTTTAAGTTCATTTCTGATGTATATTTGCGGACTCTCGCTACATAAATGGCATATTCCTTCAATGTCTGACACTGCTCCATCAGCTCTTTGTTATGTCCTTCATTGACGTTTAACATCAGGACTTTTCACTCCAGGTCCGGCTCGCCAGCCAGATGCTCATAAGCGTTTGACAGTCGAAGTTCCACCCGGTCATCCACTGCATCCGTTCCATTATAAAATACCATAAATTTCGGTGCCGGTATCTTCTGCAGGCGGGACGAATACAAGGACTTATCATCAACATACTGCTGATATTCGATTCCTATGTAAATCAGATCCCGCAGCGGTATGTTGGGATTTAACGTGGACTGGTGCTCGTAGAGATAAATATTCGTCTCTAACATAAATGCCAGGTCGTTTTTCATCCCCATGTAGATTGCATTTTCCAGCGTGACGATTTTCAGATCATCTGCGTTCTGATAAGCATTCCCGGTTACTGCATTGTACAAAGATAAGAGATTCTCTTTCTCTGAAAACAACATGCGGAATACGGTGTCTTTGTACTGACGGTTGGCTGCTGGTATCTTTTCTGATACCTGTGTACCCTTCTTCATATTCAGTTCCTCCTATGTGCAGGAGGCTCATCCAGATCTCCTGCTTTTCATTTTTGTGGATAAAAAGCATAGATTTCTGAAATGTTTTTTGAAATGTAGACGGATGTGTCATCCTTATGGTCATGTAAAGCAAATGCAACTGTCTGAATAACGCTGTTCACATGGTAGAAATATGCTTTGATTTATCTTAGCATACGTCATTCTTCGTATGCAACTGATTTGAAATTTCTTGTGCAGTCTGCACAAAAAAGAAGTCCGATTTTTAAAGAAAGACAGTGTCCGACTTGAACACCGCCTCTTTTTTACACTGCTGTACACACCTGTTGTGTGACCGGCAACATTACACCATGCACGCCCGTGCATTATAATTTCCCGATATTTCCGGCAGCTCCGACATCACAGACAGTTCTAAAATATCTCCCGACGCCCACACAAGGATCGTTTCTCCAGAAATCGAAGCCATCCCGGTTTTTGAAACATTCATGGAATATTCTTTGACGACTTCCATGGAAGATCTCATAGAATGCTCCATAGAATATTGGTTTCCACCCTGACTATTGCCCACGTTCCGACTTTCAGGCGGCATTTCAACATTTATCCCAAGTCCCGAACGCCCCTTCTGTAGCCGCTCCGCCGGTTCATTGGACAGTCTTATTTCCGGCATGACCTGCATATCCTGCACATTCTGTACGGACTGCACAGACCGCCCCCCGGATACCGCCGGTTCTTTTGGCCTATGCTCATCACAGGTTTTTGCGACAGGTTCATTTTGCTTTTCCATCACGTTGCAATTTTTCGGATCCGGCTCTTTTTTTCTCCGCTTCACCCGCACAACCCGCGGCGCCCTGACTGACTCAATGTAGAGGACATCCTCTTTCCGCTGCATTTTGTCTAAGAGGATTTCAAGGAAGATCGTTCCATAATAATTTCTACGGTATTTTTCCTGTTTTCTGAATTCGGACTGTACCCAGCCTGTCTTTGCCGTCTGCTTTATTTTGATCGATTCTTCACCGTAAAACTGATCTGTCATTATGCCTTACTGTTATAATAGCTATTGTTATAATAACTGCTGTTATAACTCTGTGAATTATTCACGTAGCGTGCATAACGGTTATAATTACTGCTCGCCTGCGCACTTGATTTCTCGAGTTCCGTCACCTTTTCTTTTGCATATTTGCCGATCTGGCCTGACAGATTCGACACCTTTTTGGCAAATCCATCTTCACCGGTAAACAGTTTCTTTACCTGGCTGATATCGGCTGCCTTTAATTTGTTTTCGTCCAGTTCTAATGTCCCGTCACCTTTTATCGTAATTCCGATCTCACGGAGTTCCTTGTTTTCCGCATTTGCATAATTTTTCAGTTTTTTGGCATAATTTGAATCAACAATATCGCCGGACTGTGCGAGACGCTTCATCAGATAATTATAGTCATTCACAAACGACTCTATATTATCCGCCACATTTTCCTTCAGCTTTGTCTCATCTTCCTCGTCAAATACGGAAGTACCATCCGTTTTTAAAAACCTTCCCAACCGTTTTTCCACACGTTCCGCAGCCGTCTCCATACCACTGTACAAAAGCGTCTGCGTCCGGTTTGCAAGTAACTGCTCCGCAGATGACGTCTTTCCACTGTTTGCATTTAATTTTGAAAGAAGCTGACTGATCGACTGTCCGGAACTCCCGGAAGTGCTCTTTTGTGTTCTCTGCCGTTTTGTCGTAAATGTCTTCGTCTTTGCAATACGTTTCATCCGCGCACGCACAATGGTGCTGTTTAGTCTGTTTCCAACTCTCATACTCATTTTCCCCATTTCACAACTCATTTTATGACAACAGTTAAGTTCTTCCCGTTATACAGCTGATTTTTCATCCATATAACAAAATGGCGCCTGTTTTTCCGGGTATTTCATTCCTTGAAAATCAGACGCCATCCTTAGCTTTCTCCTGTTATGTAATTTATATCGTCATAAAATCAGAATACTTTACAAAAAAATCTCTTGACACTTTTCTTGTATCATTGTATTATTTCACTAGTACAAAGAAACGAGGTGATACAATGGCATGGAACCTTAATTCCGACCGTCCTATTTTTATACAGATCGTCGAACGGATCGAAATGGATATCATTTCGGGCAAATATAAACCCGGAGACAAACTGCCTTCTGTCCGTGACCTTGCCGCCGAGGCAGCGGTAAATCCAAACACGATGCAGAAAGCTTTCACAGAACTTGAACGAACCGGTCTTGTTTTCTCACAGCGGACAACCGGACGATTTATTACGGAGGACACTTCCATGATCGATGAATTAAAATCAACACTTGCAAAAGATAAAATTACAGAACTGCTCTCATTTATGCAGCAGCTCGGCTTTCAGGAAAATGAGATTCTGGCTATGATCGGTCAGACCATGAAAGGAGAAAAATGATGGGCACATTACTTGAATGCAAAGATCTCACCAAAAGTTTCAGTGGAAAAACAGCGATCGACCACATTGATCTTTCGATTGAGAGCGGACATATCATTGGTCTGCTCGGTCCAAACGGCAGCGGAAAGACAACACTGATCAAAATGATCAACGGACTTTTAACCCCGACCTCCGGCACCCTTTATTACAAAGAAAATCCGATCGGTGTCGAGAGCAAACGCCACATTTCCTATCTGCCGGATCATAGTTATCTGAATATGAACCAGCGTGTGAAAGAGATCATCGCCTTCTTTCAGGACTTTTATGAAGATTTCGACAGCGAACGCGCCTATGATATGCTGCAAAAACTAAATATCAATCCAAATGATTCTCTAAAAAGCATGTCAAAGGGAACGAAAGAAAAAGTGCAGCTTATCCTCGTCATGAGCCGCAAAGCAGAATTATATATTTTAGATGAGCCGATCGCAGGTGTCGATCCCGCTGCGAGAGATTACATTTTAGACGTGATCTTAACCAATTACGATCCGTCCGCTTCCATCCTGATTTCAACGCACCTGATTGCAGATATCGAAAACATTTTAGACCAGGTTATTTTTATTCAGAACGGACAGATCCGTCTCTCATCCTCTGTGGACGATATCCGCGCCGAGGAGGGGAAATCCGTCGATGCACTGTTCCGGGAGGTATTCAGATGTTAGGAAAATTATTTAAATACGAATTTAAAAACACATACAAGTTAATGTTCATCATCTATGGCGTTATGGCGTTTGTTACCATCCTTGGCTGTATTGCCATGTACGGTGACAGTGATCCTGCCGGCACAGAAAACCAGTTACAGGAGATCTTCTTTACAGCAGCTATGGTATTTTATGTACTCGGCGTATTTGCACTTTTCGTGGTAAGCTATGTATATATGTGTGTACATTTTTATAAGACAATGTATTCTGATCAGGGATACCTGACACACACACTGCCGGTTGGCCAGATGTCAATTTTTAATGTAAAACTGCTCGTTTCCCTATGCTGGCTGATGCTCTCCCTGATCATTATGTTTGTATCGATCTTCGCCCTGGGCTGTGCGGCAAACAGAGGATTTTCCTTTGATGCAGATTTTGATATGCTCATGGTAGATTTCCAGAATCTGTTTGGCATGTCTCTCCATACGTTTAGCATTTATATGATTTTTGCCATGATCTTATCCTGCCTACAGTACCTTTTGATGGTATTTGCAAGCGGTTCTATCGGTCAGCTCTTTACAAAACATAAAGTAGGAGCTTCCATCGGTGCCGGAATCGTCTTTTACATGTCAGGTCAGATTGTATCCTCGATCATCCTGGTACTTACCGGATATTTTGGTGTCATGAACAACGTCAATGTTGTAACTTATAATGCCACTGAAAACGTTACATTCAGCACAACTGTTTCCTCTATGCTGTTTTCCGGATCGCTCTTTTCGATCATCGAATGTGTTGTTTTCTATATCGTGTGCATGGTTATCATCAAAAAACACCTTAATCTGGAATAACTACAACATTTCATTTTCATAAAAATTGATTGCTAAACAGCCGCTCTGCTTTAAAAACGGAGCGGCTGTTTTTTTATCCGGTTTTTATCCTTACCGAATACCTGTCCTCTTTCATGCTGTTGCCTGATGTATTTTCTTTTTTAACACTAAAAGACTTTCCCGCATCCACTCCACAAATTTCGACAGATACCGCAGAATGGACTCCGCTGCAACCGTAAATACCGCAGTCAGCATCATACACTGCCCTGAGATATCCCTGATTGCAAATAAGTGGCTGACAAATATCATGCAGAACAGCCAGCCGGCGACCATTCCAACCATCAGTACCCGGTGTCCGGCCGTCATCGGTTTTGCGATCTGATATAAGATCATAAATCCAACAATAGCAACAAGTATCGTACAGGATGTCGAAATGTCCTCTTCGTTCACACCAAATACCTGACAAAACAATACCAGACTGCTGACAGCAAAAAAATCGGTAAGTCCGGCAGGCAATGCCTTCAACAATACATTTGTCATAAAATGTCCCTGTATACGGTCTTTGTTTGGCTCTAATGCAAGCACAAAAGACGGAATTCCAATCGTAAACATACTGATCAGCGAAATCTGTGACGGTTCCAGTGGATAATTGATCATAGAGATCATGGAAAATACTGCAAGCAGCATGGAAAAAATATTTTTAACCAGGTATAAGCTTGCCGAGCGCTGGATATTATTTACCACTCTCCGCCCTTCCATCACTACAGAGGGCATCCTTGAAAAATCATTGTCCAAAAGAACAAGCTGTGCCACCTGCGATGCAGCCTCGCTTCCCGATGCCATTGCGATACTGCAGTCCGCATCTTTTAATGCCAGCACATCATTGACACCGTCACCCGTCATGGCAACCGTTCTTCCCTGTGCTTTCAGCGCTTCCACAAACTTTAACTTCTGATCAGGTGTCACCCTGCCAAAAATCTGATATTTTGCTACAGCCTGTGCGATACTCTCATCTGTTGTCAACGTGGATGCATCCACATAATTATCTGCGCCACAGATTCCCGCTTTTTCCGCAATTTCAGCAACAGTCTTAGGGTTATCCCCGGAGATAACCTTGATCTCCACACCACGCTCTGTAAAATAGGAAAAGGTTTCCTTTGCTCCTTCCCGTATCGCATTTGTCAGCATGATAAACGCGATCGGCAATACTTTTTCCGTAAGCTGCTGTCCGTCTAAAATTCCCTCATATCTGCCATACACAAGGACACGATACCCTTTCTCACTATACGCTTCTATTCGGTCTTTGTACTCTGCATAATCCTCCCGAAGCACAAATTCAGGTGCCCCGATCACATAACTTTTTCCCTCTGAAATGATTCCACTGTACTTTGTCTTTGATGAAAATGCAAATACCTTTTCTGCTTTCTTTATCTTTGTTAAAGTATCCGGCTTAAAATATGTCTTTAATGCCTCCATTGTTGCATTATCGGCATCCATGTCTGCCGCAAACTCACCGATCATACCCTTTATCTGCGCATGTTTTTGTTCCTGTTCCTCACCGCACTTTACATCGACATATACTTTCGTATCACCGTCTTTCTCATAAACTCTTTTCGTCAGGTCTTCTGCAAGAATAAACTGATCCACTTCCATCTCCGGCACTGTAATTGTTCCTGTCTTGTCCACACAAAGTACATCTACGCGGGCTAACGTTTCAATACATTTCATATCATGGATCAAAACCTGCTGCTTTGCCAGACGCATGGCACTTACCGCCATGGCAACGCTCGCTAACAGATAAAGTCCCTCCGGTATCATTCCAATGATCGCTGCGACCATACTTGTCACACTGTCCCGCAAAGGGGTTCCCGCATATACAAACTGCTGTATAAAAAGAACCACACCAATGGGAATGATCACAATACCGACTGCCTGCACCAGCCGGTTCAAAGAGCGGATCATCTCTGACTGTTCTCCCTCTTTCGTCTGTGTTGCACGGTGGGTAAGTTTTGATATATAAGACTCTTCCCCAACTTTTGTCAGCTGTGCCAGACAGCTGCCGGACACCACAAAGCTGCCGGATAACAGCTCATCGCCGCTTTTCTTTACGATTTCATCCGCTTCTCCGGTAAGGAGTGATTCATTCACATTTAACTGCCCTTCTAACACAACCGCATCCGCCGGTATCTGCCCGCCCGCAGAAAGCTCCACGATATCATCCATCACCAGTTCTTCTGCCGGTATTTCTTTTTTACTGCCATCCCGGATTACCCGTGTTTTCGGACTGTTTAAGATAGACAGATCATCCAGAACCTTTTTCGAGCGGATCTCCTGCACGATTCCGATCAGCGTATTTGCAACAATGATTGGAAGAAATGTCAGATCCCGGAAAGCACCAACGCCGATTAACAATAACGCGATCACTAAAAATATCAGGTTAAAATATGTAAATACGTTTGATTTTACGATCTCTTTCGTCGTCTTTGTCGCCGACTCCGCTTTTTTATTCCAGAGACCCTTTTCTTTCCGCTCTGCCACCTGCTGTGCGGTCAGTCCCCGGATCGTTTCTGTCTGTTCCAAGTTTGCATTTTCTGCCACTTCTTTTCCCGTCTGATTCTGTTTTTCGTTTTCTGCCACTTCTTTTCCCGTCTGATTCTGTTTTTCGTTTTCTGCCACTTCTTTTCCCGTCTGATTCTGTTTTTC
>ENA-USUM01001715-USUM01001715.1-human-gut-metagenome-genome-assembly--contig:-NODE-1715-length-13481-cov-16.642047_pt1 | contig 13481 bp, 7 predicted proteins | sample MGYA00250063_ERZ773402 | MGnify/ENA primary metagenome ERZ773402 (study PRJEB29103, sample SAMN06112030) | human gut metagenome | biome: human gut; feature: ankylosing spondylitis patient; material...
TTTTTCTTTTTTTTTTTTAATGATACGGCGACCACCGAGATCTACACTCTTTCCCTACACGACGCTCTTCCGATCTAACCAATGCCCTCAGCGAAGCACATGAACTGCTGGAACGCATGGCAAAACAGGAACCGGACCATACCTCCACTTTCCTCACCCTTGCCAACGTATGTTACCTGCAAGAAGACTATCAGGCAATGGCAGACGCCGCACAAAAAGCTATCGAAATAGAAGAAGGAAATGCCATGGCACACTATCTTCTGGGCAGAGCCAAGCAAGGTATGGACGACAGTATCATGAGCATCGCCCATCTCACCAAAGCTATCGTACTGAAAGACGACTTCACCGAAGCCCGCCTGCTGCGTGCCGAAGCCTTAATCAAGATGCAGCAATACAAGGAAGCTACCGAAGATATCGACGCTATACTCTCCCAAGATCCCGATGAAGAAGCTGCATTACTGCTCCGCGGTAAAGTGAAAGAAACAACGGGACAGCAGGAAGAAGCCGAAACCGATTATCGCTATGTAACAGAATTGAATCCATTCAACGAACAGGCTTTTCTTTGCCTGGGACAACTTTATATCGTCCAGAAGAAGTATCCCGAAGCTATCGCACTCTTTGACGAAGCCATCGAACTGAATCCTAATTTCGCACAAGCCTATCATGAACGCGGTCGCGCCAAGTTGCTGAATGGTGACACGGTAGGCTCTGCAGAAGATATGAAGAAAGAATTGGAGTTGAACCCCAAAGAAATCCAAGGAATCAGCGGACAATATGACAATCAGCCAAGACAAACGGACGTTTTAGGATTGTAGCGCCATGAAAAGCGGCCTCTTTATACTCATTGTATGCCTTCTTTTTCCTGCCTATGTCTGTGCGGACACTTCTAAACATGCTTTAGAAGAAAACAGAAAATTGCTTCACTCTTTAGATAGCCTGCTGGAACAGCAGGATCTATTTGTCAGAGTAAAAGAGGAGCGCATCAAGCAATTGAAAATGCAGTATAGCCGGGTCAAAGATGTAAAGGAACTCTATGCCATGAATAGAATGGTCTATTTGGAGTATCGAGTTTATGATGCGGATTCCGCCCTACATTACATCAACAAGAACATACAACTGGCACAACAGACCAACAACCGTACCTGGGAAGTGGTCTCTTTGCTCGAACAATCATTTGTCCTCACCTCCTCCGGGCTACTGACCGAAGCCTTGAAAGCCGTCAGTGACATCCAACCGGAAGAATTACCCCAAAATCTCCGTTCCGAGTATTTTGGCAGGTTATGTACACTCTATTCCCGCCTCCGGGATTACTCCAGTGAGAACTCCCAACTGTCGGAACATTACAATAATCTCCAAAAGGCTTTCCGAGACTCGGTATACCTCACAGCCACTCCCGACGAATTGCGCTACTGGAACTGCCGGGCATGGCTCTACATGGGAACCCCGGAAATAGAACCCGTCAAACAAGCATTTGAGGAAAACAAGCAGACATTGTCTAACGACAGCCGCAAGTATTCCATAGCTACCTACAATCTCTCCGCCATCTACCGGAGTGAAAATAACGAGAGCAAATACCTGGAAAACCTCATTCTTTCGGCTATGGCAGACATACGGTCTGTCAACGGAGATATCGGCTCTTTGCAGGAAATAGCGGAATACCTATTTAAGCATGGAGAAATAGACCGCGCCTATAACTACATCCTCTATTGTTCCCAAAAAGCCATGCTTTTCCACAACCGGGTACGAATAGTCAAAATGTCTCATTTGCAAAACCAAATCTACAAAGCGTACCAGGAACAGAGCCGCACACAGCAAAAACGTCTTCAAGCCTCCCTGATTGCCGTCAGTTTCTTATTTCTCGTACTGATCGGCGCCTTCCTGTTCATCCGCAAGCAAATGCGCCGGCTAAAAGAAGCCAACTTGAAGTTAGACAGTACAAACCAGAAGCTGTCTGTTAATATGGATGCCCTCTCTACGGCACATCAACGCCTGGAAGAAGTAAACATACAGCTAAAAGACTTGAATACGCAATTACAGGAAGTCAATGACCAGTTGCGGGAATCTAATTACGTAAAAGAAGAATATATCGGCTATGTATTCAACATCTGTTCCACCTACATCAGTAAGCTGGAAGAGTTTCGCAAGAACATCAACCGGAAACTGAAAGTAGGCCAGATAGAAGATGTAAAAGCAATGACAGACTCTTCCGCAACAGCCTCCAACGAACTGAAAGAGTTCTACCAGAATTTCGATACCATCTTCCTGCATCTCTATCCCGATTTTGTAGGTGACTTCAACGCCTTACTGCTACCCGAAGAGCGCATCGAACTGAAAGAAGGCGAACTGCTTAATACCGAACTGCGCATACATGCCTTGATAAGACTCGGCATCACAGACAGCGTGAAGATAGCGGACTTCCTCCATTGTTCCGCACAAACAGTTTATAACAACCGGCTTCGTACCCGGAATAAATCCATTATCCCGAAAGAAGATTTTATAAATGCTGTGAAAAAGCTCGGAAAATACAAAGCGTAAGCCCTGCTCTCTACTACCGATTCCATTCAAAGAGTTTACTTCCGAGCCTCTCATTTTCAGAAAGCAGCACTAATAATCAAGCACTTATCAGTTTTAACAGTTTACTTTGCCTGTTTACCTCGCAGAGTAAGTAACCCTTATTGCGCATACCTTTGCCACAGAGATCCAAACTAAAAACTTATGTTAACTATTAAACGAATCATGAAAAGAAAAGAAAAACGCTCATGCAGACTCATTCTTGCCTGCTGCGCTTTGTTACTGTTCATTTCGGTAAATGCATTTGCACAACAGCAAGTCACAGTCACCGGAAATGTGAAAGATGAAAAGGGCGAACCCATCATCGGAGCTAATGTCATTGTGAAAGGCACTGGTACAGGAAGTGTCACCAATGTAGAAGGAGACTTTTCATTAGCAAATGTACAGAATGGCAGCACTCTTGAAATCTCTTTTATCGGCTATCTGAACCAGGATGTGAAAGTCAACGGCACGAAACCCGTCAGCATTATCCTGAAGGAAGACACTAAGATGCTGGATGAGGTAGTAGTGGTAGGTTATGGTGTGCAGCGCAAGTCGGATATGACAGGTGCAGTTGCTTCCGTAAATACCAAAACACTGGAGAATCGCCCGCAAACCAACATCATCCAATCTTTGCAAGGTGCCGTACCGGGCCTGAATATCTCAGTGACCGGAACCAATGCGGAAGGCTCTTCCACCAAGACCCGCATCCGCGGCGAGAACTCCATCACGGCAGACAACAAACCACTGGTTATTCTGGACGGTATTCCCTTTGATGGTCCCTGGTCCGAAATCAATCCGAACGACATCGAATCCATTGAAGTATTGAAAGATGCTTCTTCGGCTGCCATCTACGGTGCCCGCGGTTCGAACGGTGTCATCCTCATCAGCTCCAAGAGAGGTGAAAAAGGCAAACTGACCGTATCTTACGACACCTACATCACCATTGACAATCCTATCAACTTCCCCAACCTCATGAATGGAGCTGAATTCTGGAAGTATAAGACGGAAGCATTGAAAGATGCCAATACCACCCCGCCCACAGAAAGCAATCCCGAACCGTGGATGGGATCTATGACCGCCACAGAATTGCGTATGCACGAAGCCGGCATGGATACCGACTGGCTGGAGCTGGCAACCCGCACCGGTTTCAAGCAGCAGCACAACATCTCCTTCCGTGGTGGCGTCAACAAAACCAACTATTTTGTCTCGCTGAACTATACCGATGTGAAAGGTACTGCCGTAGGCAACCAATTCAAACGCTACAACATCCGTTTCAACCTCGATCAGGAGTTCACTTCCTGGTTTAAGTTCTCTACCAGTACCCAGTTGGGACGCTACGACCGAAGCGGCAGCAGCGCTTCTTTCTCCAGAGCATTCCGTATGAATCCCCTGGCAGAAGCTTATGACGAAGAAGGCAACATCCGTTCCGCCGCCTGGGAAGATTCCAGCGAAGCTTTCTCTGTAAACCCTTTAAGCAGCCTCAACAACAAGAGCAACGACATACGCTCTAAAGTCATCACCAACAACGTGGTAGAAATAAAGTTGCCGTTCGTCCCCGGACTCAGCTATAAGCTCAATACCGGCTATACGTACCAAAGCAGCAGCTGGAAACAGTACCAAGGAATGGACACTTACTACGGCGCACGCTCCAATGGTATTCTGAACACCGACGACTGGCACTCACAAGAGTGGATTCTGGAAAACATCATCACTTATACCCGTGAATTCGGCAAGCACCGCATCTTCTTCACCGGTCTGTATTCTGCACAAAGCTACGAGAAAGAAGGCAACGGAATGGAAGGCAAAGACTTTCCGAACGACGTGATGTACTATTACCAGATATCCAAAGCCGCCACCATGTCCGGCAGTTCCAGCTATACCAAGCAAAACCATATCTCTCAGATGGCACGTCTGAACTACTCATACGACAGCCGTTACCTATTGACACTGACTGCACGCCGTGACGGTTACTCCGCATTCGGTAGCCAATCCAAGTTCGGTATATTCCCTTCCATGGCTATCGGCTGGAATATTTCCAATGAACATTTCTTTCAGACAAGCCCGTTGGCAAAAGTGGTAAGCAACCTGAAATATCGCCTGTCATGGGGTAAGAACGGTAACGAAGCAGTAGGCGCCTACACTACATTGCCTGACCTTTCCACCTTCAATTATCTGAAAGACGACCATACCCCAAACTACGGTTTCTATCCTTCCAAGCTGGCTTCTCCTTCGTTAGGATGGGAAACTACACAATCCATCAATACCGGTATCGACTTCCAACTGTGGAACGGACGTATCCAAGGAACATTCGACATGTACTGGTCGAAGACAAGCGACCTGTTGCTGAATCGCTCCATCCCCACCATCAACGGTACGGGAAACATTACCGAGAATATCGGTGAGACCAAGAACCGTGGTTTAGAGTTACAAATTACTTCCAACAACATTGCCAAGAAAGATTTCGACTGGTCCACTACTTTCAACCTGTCGCACTACAAGACAAAGATCGTAAATGTAGGTCTCTACGATGCCAACGGCAACCCTATGGATGATATCGGTTCCAGGTGGTTCATCGGCCAGCCCATCAACGTGAACTACGACTACCGCTTCATCGGTATCTGGCAGATCACCGACCCGTCTAATCCGAACGGACAGCAAGACCCGAACTATCGCTACTCCATCCCCGGATATATGAAGTACCATGACAAGGATGGTGTAAACGACATCACCCCAGCAGACAAGGAAATCATCGGCTCGGCAATTCCTAAAGTAACAATGGGTATGACGAATACTTTCCGATACAAGAATGTCAGTCTGAGCGTATTCCTCAATGCCCAACTGGGACAGACAGCCAATAACTGGCTTTACGACGTATCTCACAACTCCTATCGCCAGAACCGCCTCATGGTAGACTTCTGGACACCGGAGAATCCTACCAACAAGTACCCGAAAAACTCACTGGATACTTCTGTAAACCCGATGAGCGCAGGTTTCTACGAAAAGACCGACTTCCTCCGTGTGCAGGATGTCACGCTGGCCTACCGTGTTCCTCAGCGTTGGTTAAAGAAGATTTCCCTGAACCGCCTCGAAGTATATATGAACATCAAGAACCTGGCAACCTGGACAAGCTGGACCGGCCTCGACCCGGAATTTATCAGCGACCAACAGTCCACTCCGCAGGTACGTTCATTCACATTCGGTCTGAAACTTGATTTATAAACCGCTAAAACAAAGAGAAACAGTATGAAAAAGCTAAAATATACACTGATAGCACTACTCGTGCTCTGCATGACCGGATGCAATGAATCCAGCTTCCTGGAAGAAGATCCGCGTGCTTCACTCTACCCTGAAAATCTGTTAGTAGATTACAGCGGGTTCCAATCCATGGTAACCAGCCTCTACGGAATGATGCGTAACGAATACCGCCGTGCCGATGCACTCGGTGGTGGTCTGCCGCTCGTTCTGCACTCTGCATGGGGTTGCGGTGTGGACAATTCATGGAGTAATAACTCACACAGCGACTTTAAATACATGTACTATCCGTCGCAAATCAACCAGACGGACTTACGGATATTTCAGAACATCTTCCAATGGTGTTACCGCATCATCAATACGGCAAACATGGTGATTTCACGTGCCGAAGGCAGTGGTATCGACTGGAAAGGAACCGAAACCGAAGCTGCCGCCCACAAGAATAAGATCATCGCACAGGCCCGCTTCTTCCGCGCATGGGCTTACCGTCATCTGACGTATTCATTCGGTGCCGTACCTTTGTCCACCGAAGAAATTACAGGTATGAACTACCGTAACGACTGGGAGCGCAATTCCGTAGAATCCATCCGTGAAGTCATGGAGCAGGACTTTGTTTTCGCCATGAACAATTTACCGTTGCGTGAAGAAAGCAACAGCAAGATTTCAGGAGCCATGGCACGCCATTATCTGGGTGAACTATACCTGGCAATGGACCAGCCCTCCAAGGCAGTCGAAGTTTTGAAGCCGCTGACAGAAGGTTCCGAATACAGTTTGATAACCAACCGTTTCGGCAAGAACTCCGCCAATCCAGGCTGTCCGTTCATCGACGTATTCCGCACACCGATGTATGCGGACGGAAACACAGAGGTTTTATATGCTTTTGTCAACACGGAACCGGAAAACAGCGCGTTCGGTACAGCCGAAGTTTACATGAAGAGTACATATAAAAATTATTACTCCAACGATGGTGTCATCAACAAGAGCAACAAGTACGATCCCGACTATACAAGCGGTGCAGCCACTTGGCCTCAGGTGTTCTGGATAAACAACGGTGGTAAAGGTGCCGGACGTTGCGTGCCTTCAAGAGGTGCTTTCCGCCTCTACAACTATAAAGATCAGGGAACTCAGGACGACCGTGTATCCGATCATGCAGTGGTATGGACTATTAACGAAAAGGGTGCCGACGGCAAGATTACGGAATTCCTTAATAACGGTAAGATGGTGGTAGACACCACTGTAACCGCCGCTATGCTGGATGATAATAAGACAACCATCAAGAAGTATAACTGGCCCACTACCCGCAAATGGGATTACGTGGCACCGTTGCTGGCAAATGGTGACAAGGATGGATGTTATCAGGATATTGTTTATCTCCGCCTCGCCGACACGTACTTGCTTTATGCGGAAGCCTTACTGAAAAACAACCAGGCAGGTGAAGCCATCAAATGGATTAACAAGGTACGCAATCGTTCCAATGCAGTCAGCATCACAGAAGCTGAACTTACCGCAGGAGGTATGGATTTCATTCTGGACGAACGTAGCCGTGAACTTCTTTCCGAAGAAGAACGCCGTCACACCCTGATTCGCGTAAGTCAGGAGAAAGGTGGAGATGAACGTGATGTGAACAATTACTTCAAACGCCGTATGCGACAGTTGAATGAGATTGCAGGACGCGATGCACGAGGCATGAATTCGTATGATACGCCTGTGTTGTTCCCGATTCCGCAAGAGTTCATAGATTCCAATACAGGTCGCCAGTTGGAGAATAATCCGGGGTACTTATAAGACAGTAGAACAATGATTAAATAGTGCTATCCCAATTCTCCTCCTTTTGAGAGGAGGAGAATTGAGACACTTCATTTAATGCATTCCTGTCCCATCTCCGATCACTCCTCAAAAAACAATTTATAACACAGAACCAATCAGATTATGTCAGTCGTAGCCTTCCTCCTCTGTATATTGGTGATCACCGTCACCGCTATTTACCTCTACCGGAAACTGAATCCGCAAGGAGTTCTGATGCTGGCCGGACTTGTGATGTTGACATTCGCCCTCATTCTCAATGTCCAACCCATCATTCCGGATAAATCCACCGGTAGCGTTGTTTTCGATTTGGTGAAAGTGGTGGAAGAAACATTCATCGGCAACCTGTCCCGCGCAGGACTGATGATTATGACCATTGGCGGCTATGTAGCTTTTATGAATCACATAAAAGCCACCAATGCCCTGGTACACATCTCCATGAAACCGTTGGGTTTCTTTCGTCGTTACCCCTACCTGGCAGCTACCGTCACCATTCCCATCGGCCAGTTGCTCTTTATCACTACCCCCTCGGCAGCCGGATTAGGACTCTTGCTTGTCGCCTCCGTTTACCCCGTCCTCATCGGATTGGGAGTAAGCCGCCTCACCGCATTATCCGTCATTGCCGCCGCAACGCTGTTCGACCAGGGGCCCGGTTCGGCAAACACAGCCCTTGCTGCCGAACTTATCGACCAGACCAACGTAGCTTATTTCATTACCCACCAACTCCCGTTGGTTATCCCTACCACCTTGGTAGTCATGACCCTGTTTTACTTCAACAATAGATATTTCGATAAAAAAGAAGCCGCCAGGCAGAGTACGGAAAACCATGAAACAGCAGAAGTCCCGCAGACCTCTACCCAACCGGATATTCCATTGATATTCGCCATGCTGCCCGTACTTCCGCTTGCGCTTCTCATTATATTTTCACCCTATGTGGGGCTGTTCCAACCTCCCATAGCACTCAATACAACGACCGCCATGCTATTTTCCCTCTTTGTCTCACTTGTATTCGTAGGCTGTCATATACACAATATACGGAAAACCTTTGACGCCTTCTCCAGCTTCTGGAAAGGGATGGGAAATGTCTTCGGAAGTGTCGTGACACTAATTGTTGCCTCCGAGATATTTTCCAAAGGACTGATTAGCCTCGGTTTCATCGACTCACTGGTAGATTACTCCACACATATAGGACTTTCCGGCATTGCCATCGCAGCAGTCTTCGCCCTGATAATCTTCTGTGCGGCCATGTTGATGGGAAGCGGAAACGCGGCCTTCTTCTCGTTCGGTCCGTTGCTACCCGGAATTGCCGGACAGTTGGGTATGCCTGCCTATTCCCTCGTGCTTCCTTTGCAGTTATCCGCCAGTATGGGGCGTGCCGCATCTCCCATAGCGGGTATCATTGTCGCCATTGCCGGCGTGGCGGGTGTATCGCCCATTGAACTGGCAAAGAGAAATACCCTGCCCCTTATAGGCAGCATTCTATTCCTGATAGCTTATCATTTCATAACACTATAAAACAACTCCGAATCATGTTCACACTCATTAAAAATGCAAACTTATACTCTCCGGAACATCTTGGCATGAACGACGTTCTGCTGGCAGATGATAAAATAGCCCTCATAGACCGGAAAATAGAACTGACCGGTATTCCATTTGATACCATAGACGCCGGCGGGTGCGCCGTCACCCCCGGCTTTATCGACCAGCACGTCCACATCACCGGTGGCGGCGGACAAACCGGCTATGCTTCCTTAGTCCCCGACGTCTCCATGAGCGAACTGGTGGCTTGCGGAACCACCACCGTGGTAGGACTACTCGGCACGGACGGTTTCGTAAAAGAACTGACCACCCTTTATGCTAAAACCAAAGCCTTGGAAGATGACGGCCTCAGCGCCTACATGCTTACCAGTTTCTACGGATTGCCTCCCAGAACACTGATGTCCTGCGTAGCCGACGATCTCATCTTCATCGACAAAGTGATCGGTTGCAAACTTGCCATGAGTGACGACCGCAGCGCTTTCCCCACCGAACTGGAGATACTGCGCCTCATCAACCAAGTACGCCTCGGCGGTTTCACTTCCGGCAAAGGAGGTATCCTGCATATTCATCTGGGAGCCTTACCCGACGGTATCACCCCGTTGCTGGACATCGCCCGCAAATATCCCACGCTGATTCCCTATCTCTCGCCTACTCACCTGATACGCACGGAAGCCTTATTCTGGCAAGCCGTAGAATTTGCCTGCATGGGTGGTATGGTAGATTTCTCCACCGGAGGAACCAAATTCGACGCTCCCCATCGCTGCGTCATGAAAGCCCTCGAAGCCCATGTACCCCTCGACCGCATCACCTTCTCCAGTGACGGCCGTGGCGGAGTGCGCCGTACCAATCCCGAAACCAAAGAAACGACCTATCGCCCCGCTCCCCTGCACCTCAACTTGCAGGAGATGAGATTGCTCGTAAAAGAAGGTCTGTTGCCTCTGGAACAGGCACTGACCCTTATCACCAGCAATCCGGCACGCAACCTCAAACTGCGTACCAAAGGCAGAATAGACATCGGTTTCGATGCCGACCTCTGTTTCCTCGATTCCGAGCTTCAACTGACACACGTCATAGCACGCGGCAAACTCGCCCTAAAGGATAAAGAAGTCATTAAAAAAGGGAGGTATGAAGAATGAAAAGACTGATTCTATTTTTTGCCATTGTCTTTCTGGGCGCCGGACTCCGTGCCGCCTCCGTGCTTCCCGTGGGTGAAGGCAAGTTCACCTACAAAGACTATCCGCCTTTTGCCGACCGTCCGGTAGATGTGCACTATTACATTCCGGCTTCGGGCGATGTACGCCGGATGCCCATTGTCTTTGTCTTTGAAGGTGCCGACCGCGGTTTCACTTATCTGCTCAAAGCCTGGAAGCAGGAGGCAGAGAAGCATAAATTCATGGTTTTCATTCCCCACTTCGATCTGGAAAGGTTTCCTTTGCCCGATTATCAGGAAGTCGGTGTCATGAATGACAAAGATCACACGATACGTCCGGCCGAAAAGCAAACGCCGGCACTGGTTGATAAAATCTTTGAGTACGTCCGCCAATCTTCAGGTAGTGAACGGAAAGGATATATGATTTACGGTCACTCAGCCGGAGGGCAGTTTGTGCAGCGTTTCATGCTTTTTTATGACAGTCCGTATGTGGAGAAAGCCGTTATCGGCAGTCCGGGATGGTACACCTTCCCCGATGCTTCGCAAGATTTTCCCTACGGAGTACGCAACATTCCGTATGTCACCCCCGAAACAATCAGGAAGTACCTTGCCAAACCGATTATCCTCCAATTGGCTACGGGAGACACCATCCGCGAATCGTATTTAAGAAAGACTCCCGAAGCCGAAGCACAGGGACGCAACCGCTACGAGCGTGGCAATCAGTTCTACCGATACCTCCACCGGATAGCAGCCGAACACAACTGGCCCTGCAACTGGCAGAAAATAGAAGAACAGGGCATCGGACACCACTCCGCCGGAATGGGCAGACGTGCCGTTCCTGCCATGTTGGGAGACTCCCTACGTGCACTGTTCATAGGCAACAGCTACACACAATACAACCGTTTAGTCCGACAAGTGCAAGCTCTTGCCGCCTCCACCGGCCACAAGCTTTCTGTAAAATTGGTGGAACACGGTGGCTGGACATTGAGGAAACATGCCGCCAATCCTGAAACCCTGGATGCCATTCGTGAAGGAAACTGGGATTTCGTCATCCTGCAAGACCAAAGTAAAGCGCCTGCCCGCGAAAAGGAATGGGTACAGGAAAATGTATACAAGCCTGCCCACTCCCTCGACAGCCTGCGCCGCCTTTACAATCCGAAGGGAAAAACCGTTTTCTACATGACCTGGGGACACGACATCGACACATATACCGAAATGCAGCAACGACTGGCTGAAAGTTATTTGGAGATGACTGTTCAACTGAATGCCTGGTGTGCCCCCGTCGGCATCGCTTGGAAGCGTGTCCGCACGGAGAATCCAAGTATCACGCTTTACAACAACGATCACAGCCACCCTTCCCGACAGGGTTCTTATCTTGTCGCCAATGTATTCTGTAGCGTATTTTTTCAGAAACCCTATACAAGTACTTATTATGTCGGACTGCCCGAAGAGGAAGCACTCTATCTGCAACGTATTGCGCAAGAAACCGTATTCAGCAACCCTTCTCTCTGGAATATCCAGCCCACGGTGCAGCCGGAAGAGGTAACCCGCCGTTTCTATCCCGAACCGGAACAGCAATATTCCACTCCCACCCTCGGCAAGCCGCTTGAAGAAGGTCTGGCTTCCTTGTTCGAGATAAACAGATATTTGAAGGATTTAACCGACAAGCATCCCGGTAAGGTTACGCTGTCCGATATAGGAAAGACTCCACAGGGCAGGGATATCCCCGTGCTCTATTTCGGAACTCCCAACGAGAAAAAGAAAATAAGAGTCTGGATACAAGCAGGACTGCACGGCAACGAACCTGCCGGGCCGGAAGCAACCTGTATGCTTGTCGATTATTTACTGAATACGCCCGAAGGTACTGAACTATTGAGAAAGGTTTCTCTTGCGCTTGTACCCATAGCCAATACGGACGGTTATGCCATGCAAAGCCGTAAATCGGGCAGTGGGTATGATTTGAACCGGGATCAAAGTAAACTTGCCGATCCGGTGACTCTTCTTCTTAAAAAAGCGTACAAGGAATGGAATCCCGAAATAGCGCTGGATATTCACGAATTCAATCCGTTCCGCAAGGAGTTTGAATTGCTCCGGGGTACTAAAGTAGCTACGGCCCCCGATGTCCTTTTCTTACCCAGCGGGCATTTGAATATCCCTGCCGGAATACGTACACTTTCCAACGGCTTATTCCGTGAAGAAGCAGAGAAGGCATTGGAAGCTAACAGTTATCATTCAGGCTTTTACTTTACACCCAGTGTCAGAAATGATAGCTTGTATGCAATGAAAGATGCCAAGAACCCGCAATCCAGTTCCACGTTTCAGGGACTCACCAATACGGTATCTCTATTCATAGAAATCCGTGGAATAGGATTGGGAAGAGCGTGTTTTGCCCGTCGTGCAGAATGTGGTTTTCTGGTATCCCGCAGTCTTTTGGAAACGGCGGCTCTTCATTCAAAAGAAGTAAGAAGTGAGATACGAAAGGCCGTAAAAGAGACTTGCAGTGGAAAGAGTGATATATCCGTCACTTTTCAATCCGCACGGACAGAGCTTCCCGTTACTTTTATTGACCTTGCCAAGAACGAACGTTTTACGGAACCTCTGCCTACCTTCGATGCACTTCAACTGAAAGCTGAGTTAGTACGCAAACGTCCCAAAGCATATATTCTGCCGAATACCTGCCGGATGCAAGCAGAGAAATTGCGGGCTTTAGGAATAGAAGTAGAAGAGATAGGAAAAACCTTCACAGCCACCGTAGAGAAGTATATAGTTACCGGATACAAGAAAGTTACCAAGGAATGGGAAAAGATTTATCCGGTCACAGTCTCTACACGGACGGTAAAGGAAAAGAAGAGCTTCCCGGCAGGTTGTTTCATCATTCGTCTTTCACAGAAGAATGCAAACCTTGCGACAACGCTGTTAGAACCGGAGTCCGTGAATGGCTTTGTCAATTTCGAAGTGGTTCATACGGAGTTTGGGAAAGAGTTGCCGATATACAGGAAAGGTTTCTAACTCCATTCCGATTAATTACACATCAAATCGATTAATTCTTTTTTGACAGGATATGAACATAATTTCCCCTCCTGATTCGCATGAATAATATAAGTTTCAGAGGTTAAGCCGCCGCATCGCCACTTTTATCTCTTTTCGCTACGACGGTTAAGGAAAATTGTAGTAGGTACTTATT
>ENA-USUM01001716-USUM01001716.1-human-gut-metagenome-genome-assembly--contig:-NODE-1716-length-13480-cov-110.911214_pt1 | contig 13480 bp, 7 predicted proteins | sample MGYA00250063_ERZ773402 | MGnify/ENA primary metagenome ERZ773402 (study PRJEB29103, sample SAMN06112030) | human gut metagenome | biome: human gut; feature: ankylosing spondylitis patient; material...
AGAGTGGTTGTTTCGCGTGCAGTGCCGAATACGGGGAGTGTACGCAAGTCGTTGATGCGGAAAGAGTCGATAGTTTTATCCTTCAACAGAATGGGAAGTACCTGGTCTCCTTCCCTGTATTCTCCAAGTGTCATGCCGTTCGTACCGATCTGGATACTCTGTGCCATGCTTTGACGGGAGATACCCAACGGTTGTGCACGCTCCTGACTGTAAACGGGATGCCATACCGGTATCTTATTGCCCCAGGAGTTGCGCACGTTGATAAGTTCGCCGTCACGGTGCATGATGTCCAGAGCCTTGTTGGTCAACATGACCAGCGTATCCGTGTTATTGCCGATGAACCCGATTTCAATGGCGGCATCTACAGCAGGAGAGAGCTTGAACAACATGGTACGGGTGATGGCATTGGGATAGTTGGCCTTCATGTAGGCATCAAGATTCTCTTCCTGCTTCTTGGTATATTTGCTGTCCGTTACTTCCACCAGGATATTGGCGAAGTTAGGTTTGGGGCCGACGGAAGTGGAGGCCAGATAGTAACGCAACGGTGTGCTGCCGAATGTGACGGATACCCGTTTCACTTCCGGCTGCTGCATCAGATGCGCTTCCACCTTTTTCATTTCGGTTTCTACTTCGCGGATGCTGTACCCGTCCGGATAGAATACATCTGCCCGAAAGTAGGGCTTGTCCAGAGAAGGGAAGAAGTTCTGGGGCATCAGCCCCATGACGATGAGGGAGAGGATGAACAGTGCTGTAATGCTTCCAAGGGTCAACGCCTTCTTGCGTATCAGTGTGCCGAGGATGGAGGCGAATTTATGGTAGAAAGGCTTGTCGTATGGGTCTTTACCACCATCTTTAGCCTTTGCTTTCAGTATGAAGTTGCCGAATGTAGTGGTTTGTGTCAACGCCAGCACCCAACTTAATCCCAGGGAAATGGCCAGCACTACGAATAGCGGTTTCACGATTTCGGCTACGGAAGAGGGAGCCAGATACAGTGGCAGAAACGAACAGATGGCAATGAACGTTGCTCCCAGCAATCCCCATTGGGGACCGGTGGCACCGTCTATCAGCGCTTTCCGGCGGTCGATGCCGCGGGCAATGGCAATTTGGGCATTATCTGTCACCACGATGGCATTGTCCACCAGCATTCCCATGGCTATGATGAATCCGGCGAGGGAGGTCCGGTTCAGACCTACGCCAAGAAACGACATAATGAGCAGTGTGCCTCCGATAGAGAATATAAGGGAAGAGCCAATCAGTACTCCTGCACGCATGCCCATCACCAGCATGATGATTACAATCACAATCAGGATGGATTCTATCAGATTGATGATGAACCCGTTGTTGGCTTCTTGGGCAATCACGTTTTCGGGATACAGACTTTCCAGTTCCAGTCCCACGGGGATGAGGGGCATGAGTTCGGCAAGCCTCCGGTCTACCAGTTCACCGGTTTTTACCACATCCTTTGTCGGGTCGGTGGAGATGCCGATACCGATGGCGCGCTTTCCGTTGACGTGCATGATATTGCCGGGAGGTTCCATGTATCCCTTTTCAATGATGGCGATGTCACCCAGCTTGACTTGTCCGCCGGAGGTAGTGATAACCTGGTTGCGGATATCATCGACAGTCGTGTAGGTACCGTTGGCCACAATGCGTAACTGTTGTTCTCCGGCGCTGATTTCACCCGTATTGATAATCTGGTTCTGCGATTGTAGCAGGCTGGCCAGCTGCTTGGGGTCGATACCCATTCCTGCCAGCTTGTTTACGGAGATGAATATATGGATGACCTCTGTCTGTGTACCGAAAAGGGCTACCTTCATCACACCGTCTGCCGTGATGACTTGTGTCTTGATTCGTTCCGCCCAGTTTCTCATTTCTTCATAAGAGAAACCGTCGTCACCCACCAGGCCGTAATAGATGCCGAAAACGTCTCCAAAATCATCCGAGACGGTCGGTACAGAAGAGCCTGCGGGCAGTTGGGGCTGTATGTTGAGCACTTTACGCCGCAGTTCGTCCCACTTCTGCGGAATGGATGCGGCAGAGAGTGACGGTTGCAGTTCGAAGGTTATCTTGGAGAGTCCGTACATAGACTCTGACTTTATCTTGTAGACGCCGCTCATCGACTGTATTTCTCGGGAGATGGGTTCGGTGACGAGCCGTTCCACTTCTGCCGGCTCCGCTCCCGGGTAGCGTGTCATGATGACTGCCGACTTGATGACGAAAGGTGCGTCTTCCTTCTTTCCCAACCTGCCGAATGATAGTATGCCGCCGATAAGCAGCACAGCCAGAAAGAAGTAGACTATCTTCGTGTTGTCTAATGAATATTTGGCTAGATTCATAATGAATATTTTTTAGATAAATGGGGAATGTAATGTGCCAATGTGATTAATCACATTAGTACCTTTATTGCTTCTCCTTCTGTCAGCTGGTATACTCCGGCCGTCACAACGGTTTCTCCCGGTTCCAACCCTTTAGAGATAAGCAGGTTTGCCTCTCCCGTTGGAGAATAAACGGTCACTTCGCGGCGACTGACTTTATTACCTTCCACCACCCATACATACGTTTTCCGGTTTTCACTGTCGCCAAATACGGCGCTTAACGGTACATTCATCAGCTTTTCTTCCAGAAAGGGAGCGACATCCGATGCTAGCTTTATTTTGCATGTGAATCCCGGTTTTACGTCATAACGTGTACGGTCAAAGTGCGGGTCGTCAATTGTTATTGTCACCGGAATACCCGTCCCTGCTGTGGAGATGTCAAGATACTCTTCCAGTCTGGCATCGAAAGCCTCTGCAGGGTAACTGTCGAACACCACCTTGAACTTTACGTCCTTGGCACGGAGCAGATAGAGATAATCATCCGGTACGGTGAACTTGATTCGTAGCTTCTGTGTATTTACCAGCTGTACAACCCCTTCTCCTGCATTGACACGCTGATAGTTCTCTACCAGCCGTTTTTCGATGGAACCCTCGAAAGGGGCTGTCAGCCGCGTATCCCGCATATTGTTGCCGGACAACTCGTAAGTGGATTTTGCTTTCTGATAGTTGGCTACGCTGATTTCGTATTCCTGCACGGAGATAGCCTGGCGGCCAAGCAGCCGTTTGTTACGTTCCACTTGTGCGGCAGCTGTTTCGTAGGCAGCCTTGTCGGCTGCATATTGCAGGGAGATGTCGCGTGGGTCGATGGCGGCAATCAGTTGCCCCTTTTTTACCCGCTGTCCCTCTACAACCGGGAGGCTGATGATTTGTCCGCTGACGCGGAAGGCAAGTCTCACATATTCCACGGCTTCCACTATTCCGGAGAAGTCTTTGCGGATAACCGACTGTGAACTGATTTGCGCAGTCTTCACCGGTCGGATAAGGGTATTGCTACCCTTTTGTTTTTGCCCGCACGACGTGATGAACAACGTCGTAACCAGGGCGAAAAGAAACATTTTTTTCATTGGTAAACAAGTATATAGTTATTCGTTCAGGTATATATAAAAACATAAAACCGGGAAAACAACCAAATGTTCTCCCGGTTATAGGATAAATGATGATTTAATGTGCCAATGTGCTAATTGGCTGCGCAATGTTTATGCTGCGCTATCACGCCGCAGGTCATTGGCACATTGGCATATTAATTTTCAATTCCGTCCCCCGTTCCAGCGTATATGGGTGTCCGTAGACTTGTATGTCCACTTTGCTGCCTGCTGTAAGCGAGATTTCGATTTCTTTTCCTACCCGTATGTGAAGTGTGTTTTTCAGATAATTCACCTTGAATGAATAGCTGTCCCATTTTTGCGGTATGACAGGGGAGAAACACAACGTCTCCTTCAGCACCTGCATACCTGCAAATCCGCGTACAATGGCCAGCCAGCTGCCGGGCATACTGGTTATGTGCAGACCTTGGTCCGCTTCGTTGTTGTAGTCGTCCAGGTCAAGCCGCGTGGCATGCAGGAAAAGCTGGTAAGCTTTTTCCACTTTGCCGATGCGTGCAGCCAGGATGGAATGGATGTGGGGAGAAAGGGAGGATTCGTGTACGGTCATCGGCTCATAGAACTCGAAATTGCGGCGGACGGTTTCCGTGTCGAAATAGAAATAATAGAGGTAAAGTCCGAGCAACACGTCGCTCTGCTTGATGTAGCAAGAGCGCAGAATGCGGTCCCATGACCAATGTTGGTTGATGGGGCGTTCTTCGGCAGGAATGTTATCTGTACTTTCCAGTACTTTATCCATATAGCCGTCATTTTGGATAAAAATACCCCGTTCCTTGTCTTCCGGCAGATACATGTGTTCGATGATGTCTCTCCACCGGGCACTTTCCTTCACTTGGTCGAGATTGGTGATGCGGCGTATGTGGGCATATTCATCCGGATATTGCTGTGCCACCATTTCCAGAAAACGGAGGGTCATCTTGAGGCACTGTATACAGGAATAGTTAGTGTACCAGTTGTTGTCCACATTGTTTTCGTATTCATCCGGGCCGGTAACCCCCAGTATGACATATTTCTGTTTGGGTTGGGAGAAGGATACCCGTTGGCTCCAGAAACGGCTGACGGCAATCATTACTTCCAGGCCATATTTAGCGATATAGTCCATATTGCCCGTCAGCGCTGCATGCTGAACGATGGCATAGACAATGATATTGTTACGGTGGATTTCCTCGAAGGTTATTTCCCATTCACTGTGGCATTCCTCTCCATTGTTGGTTACCTGCGGAAACAACGCTGCACCGTCCTTGAAACCCAGTTTACGGGCGTTTTCGATGGCTTTGGGAAGCTGGTTGTACCGATATGCCAGCAAGTTCTTTGCAATCTCTTTGGGAGTGGAGAGCAGAAAAAACGGTACACAACACAGTTCCGTGTTCCAATAAGTATTTCCGCCATATTTTTCTCCGGTGAATCCTTTGGGGCCGATGTTTAGGCGCGGATCATCTCCCCGGTAAGTCTGATACAGCTGGAATATGTTGTACCGGATACCTTGTTGCGCTTCCGGATCCCCTTCGATGACGACATCCGTTTCGTCCCAGATTTCCTGCCAGGCCCTTCGATGCTCTTCTACCAGCGTATTCCAGCCTATGCTCTTGGCTTCGCGTGCCTCGGCCACGGAGTGTTCCACCAATTCACTCCGTTCGTGGTAGAGAGAAGAAGCGATGGCGGTGTATTTGATGAGTGTCACGTTGTCTCCGGGTTTCACGTCGGCACCTACGCTGAAACCGGTCTGCTTTTCCTTTTCTATCCGTATGGGGTTGGCAGTGGTTTCCTTGTTGTTTTTGAAGAATTGGTAAGTCATGGCGTAGCACACTTGTGCATCTTCCCGGCGGGTCTGTGTCCAGAGATAGGCACAGCTGCTGGTAGAACCGGAACGCAGTATGTTCCATATTTTCAGGTTTGGCAGATCGGCATCGTCTACTATATTCCCGTCAAGGATGGGCACGAGTGAGATTCTGCCGGTATAGTTGATGGAAGACACGCTGTACTTGATGAGACAGAGGTTGGGTCTTGCCATATTTGTGATATGCTCTACATGGATGCGGAGCTGGTTTCCGCGAGGAGACGTCACCTCCATGTCCCGGTAGGAGATACCTTCCTTCATATCCAGGCGGCGGTTGAAGCTATCGACATCCCAGCCTGCCAAATCGAGTTCCTCATCGATGAGGCGCAGGTTGATGCGGCTCCAGTCGGCAACCTTGGGTATACGGGTGTAATATGGTGGAAATCCGTTCTTCCACCATCCTACGCGGGTTTTGTCCAGGAAAGTGATGCCGGCCACAAATGAACCACGGTAACTGTCACTGCTGTAAGGCTCCTCAAAATACCCCCGTTGTCCGAAACGTCCGTTTCCGAGGCTGAATATACTTTCCGACATCCGTTGACGGTCGGGGTGGAATTGGTCTTCGATGATGTTCCATTCATCGGTCTTGAGGTATTTTTTCATGGCGACGTGTTTTCTGTAGTTATCGCCGTAAAGATACGCAATATGCGGAAATAAAAGAGAAAAGTGAGGACAAAAATAGTGAAAGGGGAAGGGAGGGGATTAAAAAAGATAATATAGCACACAGATGACACAGATAAGGCAGATGAATACGGATTATTAGACAAACTTATCCGTGTTCATCTGCCTTATCTGTGTCATCTGTGTGCAGAAGTAGGAGCTTGATTCTATTTCTCTCCCTTAGTCTCTTTAATTAAATATACACAGAAAGCACCTATTATCAGCATCACTCCTGCCAATACAAGCATATTGATTTCGGGGGGCAGTACTCCTTTTGGAGTAAACAAGGACAGAATACTGCCGCCCAAAGCTGCCGCAATAATCTGCGGAATACAGATGGTACCATTGAAAAGACCTAAGTAGGTACCCATATGTCCTCCGCTCAGTGCATTGGTCAAGATGGTGAACGGCAGTGCCAGCATGGCAGCCCATGCACAACCTATCAGCAGGAAGGAAATGAACAACATATACGGATTGTGCATAAAATAGGTGGAAATGAAACCTATACCTCCCAGAACAAGACTGAGTGAGTAGACCCGGCGACGGTCCTTGAACATCGGTATGCAGATGGCCCAAAGCACAGAGCCGATGGCTTGTACGGCAAACAGTACGCCTACCCAGTCGGCGGCATTCTGATATTGCAGGCTCTTGGTGTCGAGTACCACTTTGGTGACACCATCTACCAGGTGCTCTACTGTAGGAGCGTCAAAAGCATTGGCAGCGATGCTGCCGTTGGTATAAGTCCACATGAACATAAAAGCAAACCAGCAGAAGAACTGTACCAGTCCGATAGTCCAGAATGCTTTCGGAGCCTTGATGAGCAGCTTCAGCATGTTGGTCTTTTCATGTTCCTCTTCTTCGGTGATGCCGTGATACTCTGCATATTCGGCAGGCGGCATCTCTTTTACTTTGACCGAAGTGTAGATGACGCAGAAGATAAGGATGGCCGCTCCGATGTAGAATGAGTAAATCACCGAGTCGGGGATTACTCCTTGGGGAGCTGTATTGCTGATGCCAATCCATGCAAAGATGAACGGGAAGAGATATCCCACCAGGCTGCCTGCATTGCAGAGAAAACTCTGGATGGAGTAGGCGAGCCCTTTTTGTTTCTCATTCACCATGTCGCCCACCATCATTTTGAAGGGTTGCATGGCCATATTGATGGAGGTGTCGAGGAACATCAGCGATACCAGTCCGAAAATCATGGCTGTACTTACTGCCATGCCGAAGCTTCCGGCATTGGGTAGCAGGCACATGACGAGTACGGCCACCAACGAACCTATAAACAGATAAGGGATGCGCCGCCCGAAGCGTGTCCAGGTCTTGTCACTGGCGGCTCCCACGATGGGTTGTACAATGATACCTGCCAACGGCGGTAATATCCAGAAATAACTCAAATTATGCGGGTCTGCACCCAAAGTGGAAAAGATACGGCTGATGTTTGCACTCTGCAAAGCATATGCAATCTGTACGCCGAGAAAACCAAAGCTGATGTTCCACAGCTTCCAGAAACTTAAATCGGGTTTTACTTTCATGATGGTTTAATATGTTTTATTATTTCGTAGTTCCTCTTATCACCAGATTGGTACGTACTATCTTGTTGTTGCTTTTCTCTTCTCCCTCCAGCTTTCCGGTCAGAATGCTGAAAGCGCTTTTACCTACTTCCTCGCCATGCTGCTCCACGGTAGTCAGCTTCGGGTCGGTGCTTTGGGCAATGGCTCCGTCGGTGAATCCGCAGATGGATACTTCATCGGGAACTTTTACGCCGACCAGTTTGCAGGCATACAGTATGCCCGAAGCTGTCTCGTCGTTGATGGCAAAGAAACCGTCAGGGCGGTTTTCGCTTTCCAGCAGGTCGGGAGTGATGGAGATGGCGCGTTCACGGGTGTCGCACAACAGAATCATGCTGTCGTCCACCGGAATTTTATACTTCTTCATGGCATCCAGGTAGCCGTTCCGGCGATTCTTGGTAATCTCCAGGTGGGGAGCCGCACCATAGAAAAGGATACGCTTGCATCCGGTCTGTATCATGTATTCCACGGCTGCAAAGGAGCCGGCATAGTCGTCCACCACCACTCGCTCGGTTTTCAGCCCCGTACATATACGGTCGTAAAAGACGATGGGAATATCGTTGTTCAGCAGCTCCTGGTAATGGTCGTATTGGGAAGTGTCCTTGGCAAGTGAAGCGATGACTCCGCAGACACGGGCGGCAAGGAACGAATGTACAATTTTCACTTCCTGCTCGTACGATTCGCTGCTCTGCGCCACTATGATATTATATCCGGCATCCGCCGCTGCTTTCTCAATTCCGCTCAATACGCAGGAAAAGAAGTGGTGTACCAGTTGGGGGACAATGACGCCGATGGTATTGCTGCGGCTTGCGCGGAGATTTACGGCAAGTACGTTGGGCTTGTAGTTATGCTCGCGCGCATAGGCATGGACAAGGTCACGTGTTTCCTTGCTGATGTCCGGATTGTCTTTCAGCGCCCTCGACACAGTGGAGGGGGAGACATTCAGCGCCCGGGCAATATCCTTGATGGTAATCTGCGGTTTATTCATGGTATAGTTTTGAGGACAAAGATAAGGTAAACTTCCCTAATCCGATTGCAAAAATAACGTAATAAGGTAAATTGTGCTTATCTGTTGAGGTTTATCGGGTTGTAAGTTTGTGCAAACGATTGCAGATACCCGTATTTTGACAAATTAAGGTGATATATAGTTCTATATTCCCTAAATGCTTATATTTGCAGTACGCAATTAATGATGATAACGCCATGAAACACATGAAGTTTTTGACTTTCTTTTTTTGTATTGCCTTTGCAGTATTTGCATGCAGCAGCAATAATGAGACAGACCCCAATGCTGGTGGACTTCCCGATAAGGAGGAACCTCTGGCTACAGACTTTGCTAAAGGTGCCGACATCAGTTGGGTGACGGAGATGGAACATAAGGGTATGAAATTTTACAATACCTCCGGTGTGGAGACCGATTGTTTCCAGCTGATGAAGGATTTGGGCCTGAATGCGGTTCGACTCAGAGTATGGGTCGACCCCAAAGAACACGATAACTGGTGCAATACGGCCGATTTGGTGACGAAAGCCAAGCGTGCCGCAGAGCTGGGCATGGACGTAATGGTAGACTTCCATTACAGTGACTGGTGGGCCGACCCTGGACAGCAGCATAAGCCTGCTGCATGGAAAGGACTGAACTTGGCCGACTTGAAGAAAGCCGTCGCCGGTCATACTGCCGATGTACTTAATGCGCTGAAAGCGGCAGGAGTTACTCCCAAGTGGGTTCAGGTAGGTAATGAAATCCGTTCGGGGATGCTCTGGGATGAAGATGCTGCATTGAGTGGTGCGTCCTATGATGTGAGGGAATGTGATGTAAAGGGTTCCAACAGCACTTCCGAGAAAGTGAAATACCGTAAGAACTTTGCCAATCTGGCTGCTTTTATCAATGTAGGATACGATGCGGTAAAGTCCGTCTTTGACGATGCTATTGTCATCGTCCATCTGGACAATGGATATGACAACGAATTGTATACCTGGTTCTTTAATGAACTGAAAGCCAATGGCGGTAAGTGGGATATGATAGGCATGTCGCTCTATCCTTACTGGACGATGCTCGAGCACAAGGAATATACAGCTGATAGAACTATCACCGAGTGTATTGCCAATATTAATAGTGTAGCCCGGAAATACAACTGTGATGTGATGGTGGTGGAAACCGGCATGGAGTGTGCCGACGACAAAGGGAATCTGGCAAGTGCTTCCGTGCTGGCAGAAGGGAAACGCCAACTGGCACGTATCCTGAAAGAGTGCAAGGAGAATACCGGCGGACGCTGCAAGGGCGTGTTCTACTGGGAACCGGAATGCAGGCCGAACCAATATCGGCTGGGGGCATTCACTGAAGACGGCCGCCCCACTGTGATAATGGATGCTTTTAAATAATTATATTAACAAAATCTTTTAAAGAAGAATGAGAAAGACAATACTTATCTTTTCCTGCTGCGCTTTTTTTGCCTTGGCGGCAATGGCGCAGCGTACAGAAGCATTGTTGGAAAAGAACTGGAAGTTCACCAAGGGAGATGTTCCCGAAGCAACACAAACAAATTTCGACGACAGTAAGTGGGAAACAGTGACCATTCCTCATGATTGGGCCATCTTTGGTCCGTTCGACCGTAACAACGATTTGCAGGAGGTAGCGGTTACGCAAGACCTTGAAAAGCAAGCTTCCGTAAAGACCGGGCGTACCGGAGGGTTGCCTTATGTGGGTGTCGGTTGGTATCGTACGGCTTTTGATGCTTCTGCAGACAAGCAGGTCACTCTGGTTTTCGATGGTGCTATGAGTGAGGCTCGGGTCTATGTCAATGGGAAAGAAGCTTGTTTCTGGCCTTTCGGATATAACTCTTTTCATTGCGATGTTACCGGTTTGCTGAATGCCGACGGTAAAAACAATGTGCTGGCTGTCCGTCTGGAAAACAGACCCCAGTTCTCCCGTTGGTATCCGGGGGCGGGATTGTATCGCAATGTCCGCCTGGTTACTACGGAACGTGTTCATGTTCCGGTTTGGGGTACACAGCTCACCACACCGCATGTTTCTGCTGAATACGCTTCCGTGCGTCTGCGTACTACAATACGGAATGCCGGTGATGCGGATGTTCGTATTTCTACTGATATTATTGCGCCGGACGGTAAGATAGTAGCCCGTAAGGATAATAGCCGGAAAATTAATCACGGACAGCCATTTGAGCAGAATTTTCTGATAAATGCTCCGTCTCTGTGGTCCCCTGAGACACCTTATTTATATAAGGCAGTATCTAAGATTTATGTAGATGGCAAACAGACTGACGAATATACCACGCGTTTTGGTATCCGCAGCATTGAGATTATAGCTGATAAGGGATTCTTCCTGAATGGTAAGCACCGTAAATTCCAGGGGGTATGCAATCACCACGATTTGGGCCCGTTGGGTGCGGCTGTCAATGTGGCTGCTCTTCGCCGTCAGTTGACATTATTGAAGGATATGGGATGTGATGCAGTCCGTACCTCCCACAATATGCCTACACCCGAATTGGTGGAACTCTGTGACGAGATGGGCTTTATGATGATGTTGGAACCTTTCGATGAATGGGATATTGCCAAATGTGAGAATGGTTATCACCGCTATTTCAACGAATGGGCAGAAAAGGATATGGTAAACATGCTGCATCATTATCGGAACAATCCTTGTGTGGTAATGTGGAGTATAGGAAATGAGGTTCCTACCCAATGTAGTCCCGAGGGCTACAAAGTGGCTTCTTTCCTGCAGGATATTTGCCATCGCGAAGACCCTACACGCCCCGTTACTTGCGGTATGGACCAGGTAACTTGCGTGCTTGCCAACGGGTTTGCGGCAATGATTGATGTACCCGGTCTTAATTATCGGGCTCACCGTTATGTGGAGTCTTATGAGACTCTTCCACAGAATATTGTGCTCGGTTCGGAGACGGCTTCCACTGTAAGTTCTCGTGGTGTCTATAAATTTCCCGTACAGAAGGGTGCCAGTGTGATGTATGATGACCATCAGTGCTCCGGTTATGATGTGGAGTGTTGTTCCTGGTCGAATCTTCCCGATGAGGATTTTGCTTTGGCTGATGATTATGACTGGACAATCGGACAGTTCGTCTGGACGGGCTTTGATTATTTGGGTGAGCCTTCTCCTTATAGTACGGATTCCTGGCCCAGCCACAGCTCCGTTTTCGGTATCATAGACTTGGCAAGCCTCCCCAAAGACCGTTTCTATCTGTACCGCAGCCTATGGAACAAGCAGGCAAATACCTTGCATGTCCTTCCGCACTGGACGTGGCCGGGCAGGGAAGGGGAGAATACTCCGGTTTTTGTTTACACCAGCTATCCCAGTGCCGAACTGTTCGTCAACGGAAAGAGTTATGGCAAACAACGGAAACTTACTGCTGATGAAAGCCGTGCTTTGGAAGGCCGGGACTCCCTTGCTTTGCAGCGTCGCTATCGCTTGATGTGGATGGATGTTCCTTATGAACCGGGCGAAGTGAAAGTGGTGGCTTATGATGCTTCCGGCAAGCCTGCAGAAGAAAAGGTGATTCGTACCGCTGGCAAGCCCCATCATCTGGAGCTGGTTGCCGACCGCACCCGCTTGTCTGCCGATGGTAAGGACCTGGCATATATCACAGTCCGTGTCGTGGATAAGGACGGTAACCTTTGTCCGGCAGACAGCCGCATGGTAAATTTCTCGGTGAAGGGTGCCGGAAAATATCGCGCTGCTGCCAATGGAGATGCTACCAGCCTCGATTTGTTCCATTTGCCCAAGATGCCGGCTTTCAGCGGTCAGCTGACGGCTATTGTGCAGAGTGGCGAGCAAGCCGGTGAGATTGTGTTTGAGGCAAGGGCTAAAGGATTGAAGTCCGGAAAGCTGGTACTTTATACTTCAGAGAAATAAATAGCACTATTTGCTTCCACTCTACCACACCTGCTCTGTACCCCTTTGTTCATCGGTGTTTGAGGTGCGGTGGAAGCAACAGAAAAAGGTGGAAGCAAATTTTGCTTCCACCTCTGTTTTTAGGGCCGATATGATGTTAACTTGTTGTAATGTAACAAGTTAATATCATGTCGGCCATTTTGTTAATATCGTGTTAATGGCATATTAATATTGTGCAGACACGTTATTCATATCCTGAAAGTATGTTGCTTGGTTTATACATGCATGGCATTTCTTCAGTAAAAGCTTTGTGTTTCTTTTGTTTTGTCTTGATGTTGTGTAGTGCTTAACGGCCATCATCCGATCTGTTGACGGCCGTTAGGCGATTTGTTGACGGCCGTTGGCAGATTGCTTTACGGCCGTTAGGCGGTGAAAAGTTCTGTGGTTCAGTTGAATAAACATATGCATAGCATGCAGGAATGCCGTATGTGGAGTGTACAGATGCATTGTATGATGGTGCAAAGTAGCCAAAATCAAATGACTTTTTCGTATTGTGCAACTGCATGCAATCGTTTGCATTGTGAGAGTGGAGCAGTTGTTTCATCCAATGATAACACACTTGTAAAGAGAGTTGTCTCGGAAGATGCGAGCAAACTTATAAGAAAATATCTTGAAAAGACTGTTGAGGATGACGAGGGTACGGCAAGCCCTGCAAGAGTAAAAGGGTATGTTATAGGCGGAAAAACGGGTACGGCTGAGAAATGGCCGAGAAATGAAGGAAAATATCTTGTTTCATTTGCAGGCTTTACACCGACGGATAAGCCGGAACTTATGATATATGTTGTTATTGATGAACCTCATGTTTCAGACCATCATCAGCTGATCTCTTCCTGGCTGATGATACTGGGAGTCCAGGAAAAAACAGCGATTCATGATGCCTGCAGGATCGAGCACATAATCAGTGAGGAGAGCTTTCAGGCATTGAAAAAGGCAGTTTATGAGCTGAGGGAGCAGCAGGCTGTGCTCCATGGAGAAACTGCGGATCAGGTTTGATCCCAGCAGCAGAAGCTATC
>ENA-USUM01001718-USUM01001718.1-human-gut-metagenome-genome-assembly--contig:-NODE-1718-length-13474-cov-23.972233_pt1 | contig 13474 bp, 10 predicted proteins | sample MGYA00250063_ERZ773402 | MGnify/ENA primary metagenome ERZ773402 (study PRJEB29103, sample SAMN06112030) | human gut metagenome | biome: human gut; feature: ankylosing spondylitis patient; material...
GTAATTGCAATATTAATCAGGACTCTGCCATACACAAGCAGATATTTTGATAACGCAGTACCTTGTGTTTCGGATTTCTTTTTGTATTTTTATGATTTTCCAAACAACATTTTTCTATGCAATCTCGAACTTGTTGTTGCAGCTTTCATGATTATATCCATTATCAGATATGAAATGTCTGATTTCAGGGTTGTGCTGTATTCTTCAATGTCGAAGCTGTGGCTTAACTGTGTAAAAAAATGTGCCTGGATAAGTATTGTATTTCCTCTGATTAATTCAGTGGTACTGACAGGCTGTGCATTATCTTATACTTCAGTTATTAACTGTAACTGGCTGGAAGAGGGCAGTGTTGCAAGAAATTTTATTCCTAATGGAAATATTACGACTGAGAACACATTTGTAATAATTCTTATCTGCTTCCTGCTTGATATTCTGCGTGTCCAGGTCACAATTCTTACAATCTGTGCGCTGCACTGGCTTATAAGAAATCCGGTTGCTGATTTTATTATCACTTACGCATGTATATTTACTACTTATGTATCTGTTCTGCCTTTTGAGAACTTCTATAGAAAGATGTGTCTTAACCAGTCAGATGTGTACATATCCGGTATCTATTATGCTGATGATGTTATAACTCCGTTTATTATATGGATTGATATGATTCTGATAAGCTGGGCTGTAATTAAATTCTATAGAAAGGACATGCTTAAGAATTAATGAATACTTTCTTATGTATTTTAAAGGCTGATATCAGACGCTTCTGGTCGATGTGCTGGAAATTCTATATGGTTTTCTATATATATTGCATATTTCAGGCTGTATCGTACTTTTCAAATGTATACAGATGTATTAAGAATTCCAGAATCAGCAGTATTTCTCTTGGAGATTCCCTGCTGTATGTATTCAGAGGTGCAAAGGAATTCTCTCCCGGCATGCAGATTGACATTCCGCTGTTTGAGATTCTTATAGTGCTGTATATCACATTTATAATAACTTATTACATAACGACTGACCAGAAAGCTGTCGGAAAGAATATTCTTGTTATCTCAGGTTCAGCTTCCGGCTGGTGGCTCAGCAAATATATCACTATGTTACTGGCTGTAATTATATATATGGCAGGTATATTTGCTGCTAACACAATTGTTGGTCTGATTATGACTGGCAGCAGATTTTCAATGTCACTTAACATTACAGGCACCGAAGCAGTAAGAATATTTTTACAGACTAAGCTTGAACTTGATTTCAATATGCCTCTGGTTATTATACTGTGTTTTGTGTGTCTCGTAACTATGACGGGCATAAGCCTTCTGCTTGCTTATATCAGCAATGCGGTATTCGGATTTGTTGTTAATCTGTTCTTCTTTATTGTGAGTATATGCAGTATGAAATGGTTCTTTTTCTATAATTATTTCATGACTATCCGCATACCTCATGTATACAACAGATGGCCGTACGGTCTGTGCTTAATGCTGGCAATCAATATATTACTGGTTGCAGCCGGTATTATTTATTCAAAGAAAAAAGACTTTATCTAAGGGGGATTAATATGTATATTCAGCTTACAAATGTTTCAAAGAAAATTAAGAGCAATGATATCCTTAAAGATATCAATCTGCGCATGGAATCAGGCAAAATATATGGTTTCAAGGGAAAGAACGGCTGTGGTAAAACTATGCTTATGAGAGCTATATCAGGTCTTATCAAGGTTAAGGGTACTGTTGATATTAATGGACAGATTATCGGAAAAGATATTATGTTTCCGCCAAGTATCGGATTATTAATTGAAAATCCGTCTTTTATTAATAATTACACTGCATTTGAGAATCTTAAAACACTTGCATCTATCCGCAGGCGTATTGATGATAACCGCATACGCGAGACTCTTACCGAGATTGGTCTTGATCCTGATGATAAAAGAACTTTCCATAAGTTCTCACTTGGTATGAAACAGAGACTTGGAATTGCTGCTGCCATCATGGAGAATCCTGATATTATTATCCTTGATGAACCAATCAATGCACTTGATGACACAGGTACAGAGCAGATTCGTGACATACTTATCAGACACAGGGAAAGAGGTGCTTTAATTATAATTGCCTGCCACGACGCAGACGAGCTTAATTTCTTATCTGATGAAATTATCGAAATCGTTCAGGGGCAGATTAAGCCATCGAAAGATGATAAAAAATCCGCTTAAAATATTGACATATCATCACTATACATATAAGGTTGTCCTTAAAGGGACAGCCTTATTTATTTATAATGGCTATTACAATGAAAAGTACGGAAACAAGGTGATTATTATGAATACAGATATTAAACTTGTGGCTCTTGATTTAGACAGGACAACACTTAATTCAGAAAGCCATCTATCAGAAGTAAACAGAAAGGCATTAATTGATGCTATTAACAATGGGGTACATGTATGTATCGCAAGCGGACGTGCATTTGACACACTGCCTGAAGATGTCATATCGGTTCCCGGAATTGAATATGCAATAACCAGTAACGGTGCAGCAATTTACAGAATTGCAGGTAAGGAATGTCTTAAATCATATCTTCTGACACCATCGTCAGTAAAGACAATTCTTGACCTTACAGCCAATGACACAGTTACATATGAAGCATTTATAAAAGGACAGGCCTTTGCTTCAACAGAGTATATCAGGCACCCTGAAAAATACGGTGCAACCGAACATTCCCTTGCCTATGTTAAGAAAACAAGACTTCTTAAAGATGATATTAAAGGCTTTATACTTGAACACTGTCATGAACTGGACAGTTTAGATATAGTAGTCGGCGATGAAGAATTAAAGAAAGATATAATGGACAGAATAAGAAAAGCCACAGACGAAGTCTACATGACAAGTTCAATAAGCCAGCTTCTTGAGATATCATATAAAGATGCAGGCAAGAAATCAGGCGTTAAGTTCTTAACAGAATACCTCGGTCTTTCCCGTGAAAATGTAGCCGCCTTCGGTGACGCAGACAACGACACAGACATGATAGAATACGCCGGCGTAGGAATAGCAATGGAAAACGCCGCACCACACCTTAAAGAAATAGCCGACCACGTAACTCTGCACCACGATAAAGACGGCGTAGCATACGCATTCCGCAATATACTTAATATATGTTAATCTTAGGCTTTTCATTACTTTAATATACAACGATACCTGTCTGTGGCTGACACCCGACTATAGACGAGCTGTGTTGGAGTTAATACCGCTATATACAAAAGGTAGTTGAAATGCGTCTGCAAAATGTGTAAAATATTATGAGATTTATTTAGCAATATAAGGAGATTAATAATGAACGAACAGGATTGTAAGAAATTAGCAGAGCTCTTATTCCCTGATGTGGATAAGACACCTGATTATTATGAGGAGAAATACCCATATAGAAAACTTCCAAACAAGGCAGAGGTAACAAGATTAGGTCCAAGTCCAACTGGATTTATCCATCTTGGTAATCTCTACAGTGCCTTAGCTGATGAGAGAATCGCTCACAAGAACGGTGGTGTGTTCTACTTAAGAATTGAAGATACTGATGCCAAGAGAACTGTTGAAGGTGCTGTTGACCTTGTAATCAATTCTTTAAGATATTTTGATATTGAATTTGATGAAGGTGCAGGCTTCCCGGATTCTGACCCGGTTAATGCATACGGACCATATTATCAGACACAGAGAGTTGATATCTATCATACATTTGCAAAGGAGCTTGTACTTAAAGGTCTTGCTTACCCTTGCTTCTGTACAGAGGAAGAGCTTGAGGCTGTAAGATTACAGCAGGAGGCTGACAAGGTTCTTACTGGATATTATGGCAAATATGCTGTATGCCGTGACCTTTCTTTAGAGACTATCGAGGAAAATCTTAAGGCAGGAAAGCCTTATGTGCTTAGACTTCGTTCACAGGGAAGTCCTGAGAATGAAATCACATTTACAGACAGCATTAAGGGAGAGATTAAGCTTCCAGAGAATATCCATGATGTAGTTCTTCTTAAGAAAGATGGTATTCCTACATATCATTTTGCACACGCAATTGATGACCACTTTATGAGAACTACTACAGTTGTACGTGGTGGTGAATGGCTTGCATCTGTTCCAATCCACTATGAATTATTCCATGTATTAGGCTTCAAGATGCCAAAATACGCACATACAGCACATCTTATGAAGTTTGATGAGGAAACAGGCGGAAAGAGAAAGTTATCTAAGAGAAAAGATCCGGAGCTTTCACTTGATTACTACAGAAAAGACGGATATCATCCATACACAATGAAGGTATATCTTCTTACACTCCTTAACTCTAACTTTGAGGAATGGCATGAGAAGTTCCCTGACAAGGATATCAATGAATTCCCATTCTCAGTAGATAAGATGAGTGTTTCAGGTGCCTTATTTGATAAAGAAAAGCTTCATAACATCTGTAAGAATGAGCTTTCCAAGTTATCAGAGGATGATTTATATGAATTCCTTCACAACTGGGCATTAGAGAATGAACCTGAGATGGAAAAGGTATGGTTTGCTGACAAAGAGAAGTTACTTGCTATATTAAGACTTTACATGGGTGTTGGTGCTAAGAGAAGAAGAAAAGACTTCATGTATGCTAAGCAGATATTTGAACTTATCAGCTTCTTCTTTGATGGCGAGTCTGGTGAAAGAGATGAATTCAGATTAGCTGATGACGAGGTTAAGGCTATTCTTAATGATTACCTTGCAGCTTATGACCATAATGATGATAACAGCATGTGGTTTAACAAGCTTAAGGAAATAGCTGACAAGAACGGCTATGCTTCTGATATGAAGGCTTACAAGGCTAATCCTGAGAACTTCAAGGGTAATGTATCAGATGTTGCAGAGGTGGTAAGAATAGCTGTAACCGGCAGAGCTAATACTCCTGATCTGTGGACTATTGTTCATATCATGGGCGAAGAGCAGATGAAAGAGCGTATAAGCCGTTTCCTTTAATTAATACTAGTTTATAAGTCAACATAATAAGGAGGCTATGTAATATGTATGACCTTATGATAATCGGCAGCGGACCTGCGGGAATATCTGCTGCACTCACTGCTAAAGCAAGAAATCTTAACTTTATATGGTTTGGTTCAAGAGCACTAAGCACTAAGATAGAGAAAGCCGAGAAAATCATGAATTATCCTGGACTTCCTGCTGTTACAGGAAGCGAAATGCAGTCTGTGTTCTTAAAGCAGATTGACGACTGTGGCATTACTATAACAGAGTCACAGGTTAATTCCATATATGACTGCGGCGGTTATTTTGCAGCCGGTGCTGATAATGAGATATATGAAGCCAAAGCTGTCATAATGACTGTTGGTATGACAACAACAAGAGAGATTGAAGGTGAAGCAAGGCTTTTAGGTTGTGGCGTAAGTTATTGTGCTACATGTGATGGAGCATTATATAAGAATAAGGATATTGCTGTTATATGTGCATCACCTAAATTCGAGGATGAAGTAACATTTTTAGCAGGACTTGCTAATCATATATATCTTTTCACACCTTATAAGGAAACCACGTTACAATATGATAACATAACGCATTTTAACGGACTTCCTGCAAGTGTTGACGGAGATAAGAAAGTAGCTTCAGTAACTTTCAAGGGAGAAGCTATCCCTGTAAGCGGAGCTTTCTTCTTAAAGGATTCTATCAATCCGGGTGTATTATTATCAGGACTTGATATGGTTGGTGGACATATTATTGTTGACAGAACTCAGAAGACTAACATTGATGGTGTATATGCAGCAGGTGACTGTACAGGCAGACCTTATCAGTATGCCAAGGCTGTTGGTGAAGGAAATGTTGCTGTACACAGCGTACTTGACTATCTGAAAAAACATAAAGATAATTAGTTTAACAGGAGACGATTAATAATGGGCGAGATATGGGATATCTATGATGTCAATAAACAGCTTACAGGCCGTACTATGAAACGTAATGACTGGAACATGAAGGATGGTGACTATCACTTAACTGTTCTTGGCATAATCAAAAGACCTGATAATACATTTTTAATAACACAGAGAGTCTTAACTAAAGCATGGGCACCAGGGCACTGGGAAGTCTCAGGCGGTGCATGCCAGGCTGGAGAGACATCTTTTCAGGCTGTCTGCCGTGAGGTTTTAGAAGAAACCGGTGTTGATGTATCACATGCTGATGGCGGCTTTGAATTTTCTTACAGAAGAGATAATCCTGAAGAAAAGGATAATTATTTTGTTGATATCTATAAGTTTAACATGGATATTACAGAAGCAGATATACATTTACAGACAGAAGAGACTGCCGGTTTCAGATTTGCTACAGCAGAAGAAATCAAGGCTATCGCTGACAGAGGAGAATTTCTTCATTACGACAGCATAAGGAAGGTTTTTGAATAATTAATTTAAAGACAGGGAGTTTTTATATGCTGAAATATCTTAAAAAATACTGGCTTTTTGCCATTCTTGCACCTTTATTCATGGTGGGCGAGGTTCTTGCGGACCTCGTTCAGCCTCGTTTAATGAGCACCATCGTGGATGAAGGTGTTTTAGGTTTATCTAATAACGGTGTTGGTAATCTGAATCTTGTACTTACCGAAGGACTTAAGATGATAATATTCGTAATTCTTGGCGGATTATCCGGTATCTTATGTGGTGTGTGTGCTAATATTGCATCGCAGAATTTTGGTAATGATTTAAGAAAAGATATATTTAAAAATATTATGTCTTTCTCCTTCGAACAGACTGACAAATTCTCTACAGGTTCACTTATCACAAGAGTTACCAACGATATAACACAGTTACAGAATTTTATCCAGATGAGTATGCGTGGTTTTATAAGGACATTTATGCTTTTTGCCGGCGGCATAATATGCATGTTATCCCTTAATCTAAGCTTTGGTGCAGTTATCGCATGTGCACTGCCGCTTGTAACCATATGTGTTATATATTTTCTTTCTAAAGCTAATCCACTTTTTTCAAAACTGCAGCAAAAGCTTGATAATGTTAATAATGTAATGCAGGAAAATGTATCAGGTTTCCGCGTTGTCAAAGCATATGTTAAAGAAGATTACGAAAAAGAGCGGTTCGGAAAATCCAATGACGACCTTGTAAATACTCAGCTTAATGTGCTGATGATTTTCTCATATATGCAGCCAATTATGAATATTATTCTCAACCTGTCTGTAGTTGCAGTTATCAAGGTCGGTGGTATTCAGGTTGCCAACGGTTCTGTAACACCAGGTAATGTCATGGCAGCAATTACATATGTCACGCAGTCACTTAATGCAGTTATGCGAATGACTAATATGTTCCAGACCGCATCAAGAGGTATTGCTTCAGGCAGAAGAATTAATGAAGTGCTTGCTTGCGAGCCTTCTATCAAAGATGGTTCATTTAACGCCACAACTTCTATTAAAGGTAAAATTGAATTTAAAAATGTAACATTTGCATATCCATTAACTGGCGATAAGAAGATTCTTGATAATATTAATCTGGTTATCAATCCCGGCGAAACTATCGGTATTCTCGGTGAAACCGGCTGTGGTAAAACAAGCCTTATTAACCTGATTCCAAGATTCTATGATGTAACCGAAGGAAGCGTGCTTGTTGATGATATTGATGTCAGGGAATATAACCTTAAGAATCTGCGTGAGCGTATATCTGTTGCACTCCAGAAAAGTGAAATATTCCAAAGCACTATTAAAGAGAACATCCGGTGGGGTCGTGAAAACGCAACTGACAATGACATTGCAAATGCAGCTTCTATCGCACAGGCTATGGAATTTATCAGCACTTCAGCAGATGGATTTGACACTCTTGTAACACAACAGGGAACGAGTCTTTCCGGCGGTCAGAAGCAGAGAGTTGCCATAAGCCGTACAATTCTTAAACAGGCAGAGATTATTATATTTGATGATGCAACAAGTGCACTTGACTTAAAGACAGAAGCTAATCTGTATTCAATGCTTAAAAATGCATATCCGGACACTACTAAGATTATTATTGCACAGCGAATTGCCTCTGTTAAAGATGCTGACAGAATTGTAATTCTTGATGACGGACATATAAGTGCTGTCGGCACTCATGACGAACTGCTCAAAAACAGTGCAATATATCAGGATATATATAATTCACAGTTGAATAAGAAATAGCAAGGAGACAGAGATATTATGGCTGAGGATAAGAATACTTCACAGATTAATATGAGAATTCCCGGCATGAAGGGAGGACCCAGAAACAGAGGTGCCGTTGTTGAAAAGCCTGTCAACAGTAAAGAAACATTTATGCGCCTTATGCAGTATTTTGCTAAAGAAATACCTGTAATTACTGCTCTTTTTATTGCCGTAGTTATAATGGTTGTATGCTCTGTCTATGCTCCAAAGCTTCAGAGTCAGGCAATTGATTATATTTCTTTAAGAAAATTTAATAATTTAAATCATATACTTATCTTCATGTTAGTGGTATACATAATATACAGTATATGCACATTTATACAGACAAGATTAAGTGCCATATTAAGTCAGAGAATTGTTAAGCACATGAGACAGGATCTTTTTAATAAGATTGTAAGTATGTCAGTTAAGTATCTTGACCAGCATTCACATGGTGACATTATGAGCCGTATGACTAATGATGTAGAGAATATCTCTAACACTGTATCGCAATCTATGAGTTCGTTATTCTCAGGCGTTCTTACTATTATTGGAACTGTCGTTATGATGGTTGTTTTGTCTCCGCAGCTTGCATTATGTTCCTGCACAACAGTGATTCTTACTATATTTGCAACTAAGAATTTATCTAAAGCCATGAGGAAATTCTATTCCAGACGGCAGGTTCTTTTGGGACAGCTTAATGGTACTGTTGAGGAGATGGTCACTGGCATCAAGACTGTTACAGCATTTGACAGACAGGAAAATGTATGCAGTGATTTTAATAATACATCTGATGAACTGACTAAGGTTGGTATTAAAGCCGAGATTCTTGGTGGTTCTATGGGGCCTGTAATGAATGTCATTAACAATATCGGCTTCGTCATTATTGCAGGGGCTGGAGGATATTTTGCTATTAAAGGATATGTATCCATCGGTGTAATATCAGCATTTATCGTATATGCCAAGCAGTTTGGCAGACCTATTGACGAGCTTGCCAATATATGGGGTCAGATTCAGACTGCCATAGCCGGAGCTGAAAGAGTATTTGCTGTTCTTGATGAACCTTCCGAGGACAAATCAGGTGAATTTACAATGGATAATTCTACCGGCAACATTGAATTTAATCATGTTGATTTCTCCTATATACCGGGAAAACAGGTATTACATGATTTCAACCTTAAGGTTAAAGCCGGGCAGAAGGTTGCACTTGTAGGAAGCACAGGAAGCGGTAAGACTACCGTTGTCAATCTTCTTATGAGATTCTACGATATTGACAATGGCAGTATAACTATTGACGGTGTTAATATTAAAGATATCGACTGTGAGAATCTTAGGAAGAATACTGCAATTGTTTTACAGGATACTGTTCTTTTTGCCGACACTGTAAAGAATAATCTTCTATATTCAAGACAGGATGCAACGGATACTGAAATCATTGCTGCTGCAAAGAAGGCTAACTGCCATAATATGATTATGCATCTTCCTGACGGATATGATTCAATGCTTGCCAAAGATGGACAGAATCTGTCACAGGGACAACGCCAGTTACTATCAATTGCAAGAGCATTTGTTGCCAGTCCTAAAATACTTATACTTGATGAAGCAACCTCAAGTGTTGATACACGAACAGAAAAAAGGATTCAGGATGCAATGACTAATCTTATGAAAAACAGAACAAGCCTTATTATTGCACACCGGCTGTCAACTATTCAGGACGCTGACATCATAGTTGTTATGGATAATGGAAGAGTTGTCGAGACAGGTAATCATGAGTCTCTGCTTTCTGCTAAAGGCAGATATTATGAGCTGTATATGACACAGTTTGCTGGAAAGGCAATCTGATTAATAGGACAAGGAGATAAGAAAATTATGGATAATCGCAAGCATATGAGAACCGAAAAGAAAACAGCCGTAAAAAACAGTTTTGGACGGCTTCTGGCTACAGGTATATTTGTACTTATCCAGGTTGCGTGGCTGGCTTATCTTTTATTATATTTTTACAGGGACTACGCATGGATTTCATTATTAAGCACATTTATTGCAATTATTCTTGTGCTTAAGATATACGGAACATCTACTAATTCAGCCATGAAAATGCCATGGATAATTGTAATTCTTGCATTTCCTATACTTGGTATACTTATTTATCTGCTTTTTGGACGTTCCATTGTTACAAGGGCGGTAAAGAAAAGGTTCAATTCAATAGAAGAATCCTATAAAAAATCTCTTTCTCAGGATGAAAACATTCTTAATGAGGTTAAAGATAAGGATATCTATATATATAACCAGTTCCATTATCTGAGTAATCATGAAGGATATCCTGTATATAAGAATACGGATATTGAATTCTATTCCATAGGTGAGGAAGGTCTTGAAGCGCAGCTTAAAGAACTTGAAAAAGCTGAGAAATTCATATTTATGGAATATCATGCTATTGAAGAAGCTTCAAGCTTTGACAGAATTAAAGATGTACTTATAAGAAAAGCTGCCGCAGGCGTTGAAGTCAGATTATTCTATGATGATGTAGGAAGTATCTTCTTCCTTAACAAGGATTTCATCAAAGAAATGCGTGCCAATGGTATTGACTGCCGCGTATTCAATCCTATTAAGCTTGCATTTAATATGTTCATGAATAACCGTGATCACAGAAAAATTACCGTAATTGACGGTAAGGTCGGATTCACAGGAGGTTATAATCTTGCTGACGAGTACTTTAACATAACACACCCATATGGTGAGTGGAAAGATACTGGCCTTAAGCTGACCGGCGATGCCGTTAGGACTCTTACAATGCTGTTTCTTTCTATGTGGAACTCTATTAAGAAAACAGACGAGCCACAGGATGATTATGTCAAATATATTAAAGCCTCTGACTATGGCTACAAGGCTGTTAATAATAATCAGTATGTTGTTCCTTACGCTGACAGTCCACTTAATAACAACAGGGTTGCTGAAAATGTTTATCTTAATATTATTAAGAGTGCCAAGCATTATCTTTACATTACAACACCATATCTGCTTATTACAGAAGAGATGTCCAGAGAGCTTGCAATGGCAGCAATGAGAGGTGTTGATGTTAGAATTGTAACACCTGGTATTCCTGATAAGAAGCTTACTTACAGCCTCACAAGATCATATTATGCAGATCTCGTAAGATACGGCGTAAGAATATACGAATACACACCGGGCTTCATTCATGCAAAACAGTGGGTAAGCGATGGAGAAGTATCTGTTGTAGGCACAATCAATATGGACTTCAGAAGTCTTTACCTTCACTTTGAAAATGCCGCGTATGTATATGGCAGGGAAACTGCTGCCGACATACTTAATGATTTCTACAACATTTTCAGAAGAAGTGAGGAAGTAACCGACAAGTACATCAATAAGCCGAGAATTCTGAGATTCGGACAATGTATATTAAGACTGGTTGCACCTTTGTTCTAATTGGTGTATATTCATATTTGTATATCAAATTAATAAACATTTAACAAGGAGATATAATGAGAGAAGAAACTGTAACCGTGAAAATCGACCACCCTTTAGGAAGCACTGATGAAGATAACCCCTCGGTGGTCTATCCTATTAATTGCGGCTATGTAGATGTCGAAAGAACAGCCGGATTTTCTGAACTTGATAAACAGAGAGTTTATCTGTTAGGTGTAGATGTTGCCGTTGATGAATATATCGGAGAGCTTATTGCTGTAGCAAGACGCCGTGATGATCCTGAAACAGTCTGGATAATAGCACCTGAAAATATATCTTACACAATCCAGCAGATTGAAGAAATGATATATTTCGAAGAGCAGTATTACGACAGCTTTGTTGAGATAGTTGACGAGGAATTATGGGATGCCTATGATGAGAATGAAAAGCTGTTAGGTTTCGATTTAAAAAGAAGCCAGGCAAAATCTTTACCTGATGGGGTATATCATGTCATTGTCAATGTCTATACTATGACTAAGGATGGTAAGCTTCTTACGACAGAACGTTCACGAAATAAAACATACCCTCTTAAGTGGGAAGTTACAGGTGGTTCTATACTTAAAGGCGAAACAGCGGCTGAAGGTGCTGTTCGTGAGTTATATGAAGAGACTGGCATTAAGATTTCTACTGATGACCTCATTGTGCTCTACAGCTATGTTGATAAACCTAAGCATGCAATATATCACAGTTACCTTAATTTAATAGAAAAAGAAGTCCATGTTACCCTTCAGGAAGGAGAAACCATGGACTACATGTATGTTCCGTATAAGGAATTTGATGAGCTTGTTAATTCTGACAGATTCGTTCCATCAGAACAGCGACGCTATAAGAATCAGGCCGTCTTTACGATGCTTTCACGGTTCATTCCTGATTCAGCAGCTTCTACATAAGCAATTCCGTATGTTCCCGGACCTACATGAGTTCCAACAGAACAACCAATAGAGCTTACACCAACATTTCCATTAACATCCGATATGTAAGTAAGACTCTTATTAATAAATGTTTCTAAGGATTCAGAGCAGTTGATATGACCAAACATGAAATCTCTTGTAAGACTTAATCCGTCTTTGATGAGCTTATCATGCATAAGTTTTTCAGCTGCTTTTTTTCCTCTTGTTTTTCCAATCACAACAACTTTTCCATCTTCAATACTTACAACCGGTGTTATATGAAGCATTGTTCCTGCAAATGCAGCAGCTCCTGAAAGTCTGCCACCCATTTTAAGATATTTAAGTGAACCAACAACTGCTGTAAGCTTGATGTATTTTGACATCTCTGTACATGCAGCAGCAATATCAGCCACATTTACACCAGCATCTCTTGACTTTACTGCCTCTCTGATTAGGAGGGCTGTTCCAATCGAAGCACTTCTTGAATCTACCATGTATAGTTTCTTTCCTGTTTCTTCTTCAACATCTAAAGCAGCAAGGCAGGCACTCTGATATGTTCCTGATAAATCAGAAGATATGAATATTCCAAGTACATCATCCCCGGCAGCAACAGCTTCATTAAATACTTTCATAAAAGTATCAGGGCTTGGCTGTGAAGTCTTAGGTAATTCATCACATTCAGCAAGTCTTGTATAAAATTCCTCGTGTGTTATCTCAACTCCATCTAAGAATTCTTCATTCCCAAACCTTACAGATATAGGAACAATCTGAATCCCCATTTTTCTTGCATCTTCTTTAGATATATCACATGTGCTGTCAGCAATAATTCTTAACATAATCATACTCCTTTAAAGATTTTAATATACTTTGATATTCAAAGTTTCTTTATGTGATAGTATCATGAGATGATGTGGTTGTCAATAGTGATTTGATAATCAAAGTATTCTATC
>ENA-USUM01001738-USUM01001738.1-human-gut-metagenome-genome-assembly--contig:-NODE-1738-length-13402-cov-5.920976_pt1 | contig 13402 bp, 10 predicted proteins | sample MGYA00250063_ERZ773402 | MGnify/ENA primary metagenome ERZ773402 (study PRJEB29103, sample SAMN06112030) | human gut metagenome | biome: human gut; feature: ankylosing spondylitis patient; material...
GTATATACAAGTTCCGGTATCATGATATTTAACAGATAGTATAAAATATCAAACTTTCCACGGAATAAAAATAACAGGAAATAAATGATCAGACTGCATGAAAAATCGCTGACTGCGATCAGAAGCATCGGCAGTTTGATATCTTCCGGGTAAAACATTTTCCGGAAAAATCCGTTGAAATAGCCCACATACATATAAAGCAATGCGTAGAATCCCAAAATACTTCCTGTAAAAATATCTAAAAGAAGTCCTGTGAAAAAGCCAATCCACAGTCCTTCTTTTTTTCCTCTCATAAAACCAAATGCAGAGACAACAACAATCATCAGATTCGGAGAGATTGATGCAAAAGAAAGTGCCTGAAATACGGTACTCTGCAAAAGGTAGCAGACAGCTATGATTAAAAATACAGTTATTTTTCTTCGCATGTCATCCTCCCTGATTTAATTTTCCACCGTCTGTTTCTTGTTCAAAATGACAAGTACTTATTCGATATGCTCAAAATCAACCGCCGGTGTAATGGTTCCTGATTTTGTCAGATTGTTGGAATCTGTCTCGATCGAGCTGATATATCCAATTAAGATTCCCTGCTGATAATTGTAAGAAACCGCGGAAGTGACCACCGGATCATTGATGGAAACTTCATTGTCTTTGTCATTTAAATTATTGAATTCGATCACCATATCTTCATTCATTTTCTGCAGACTTCCGGACACGATCAGGTTATCCGAAGTGGTCGTAACCATTCCGCTGACTTTGCTGGTATCGTTGATGATCGATGTCACCTTGGCATAATTTGGTCCGACATCTGTGACAATTCCAACAAGTCCGCTTCCTGCCATAACATTCATATCCACTTCAATTCCATCATTACTGCCCTTATCGATTGTAAAAGTATTAAACCAGTTTCCACTGTTTTTTCCGATTACATTCGCTGCAACTTTCTCATAACTCGGGTATTTCTGATCGAGATTGTAAAGTTCCCTTAAGTTGTCTAACTCGTACTGCTCCAGTTTAATTGTATTCAGTTCTGTTGTCAGTTCATCTACCTGATTCTGCAGATCCTCATTCTCTGCCATGACATCACTTAAGTTTTTCAGATTTACCGCCTTGTCGGAGATCCAGGTGCCAACTTTATTGATTCCCTCCTGCATTGGCACAAAAACATAACCGGCTGCCGCATTCAGCGGACCACCGGATATATTTAAAGTAAAACTTAATAACATGATGATAATACATACCCCTGACATGATCAGAAGAAGGTATCTTGCAGGAAGAAAAAATTTTGATTTTCGTCTCATTCCATTCCTCAATTTCTAACAACGTATGCAGGTGTATCCTGCATTACATTCTATTTTAAGATTTTATTTTTCATGCTGAATGCCAGATGTTTGTACTTCTGGTCACTTACAATCTTCACCAGTCCACGGACAACGCACTCTTCCGGCTCCTCACAGGTGTTGATCTCAATGCCTGTGATATCTTTGAACAACTGGCTCAGATTATGTATCTGGGAGCTTCCACCGGTAATGTAAATACCGGAATGGATAATATCTTTTGCAAGCTCCGGTGGAGTTTTCTCTAAGATCATCTTGATGGAATTACAGATGCTGTTTAAGTTATCCTTGATCGCCTCGTAGACAACTTCCCCTGTGATCTCCATCTCAATCGGAAGTCCACTTACCACATCACGTCCTACAATGACCATGGTTTCTGTATTTCCAGGAATACCGGAACCCAGCTTCTCTTTTAATGCCTGTGCGGTCTTCTGACCAATCACAAGATTATAGGTTCTCTTCACATAAGTAATGATCGATTCATCAATCCGGTTGCCTCCGAAATGCAACAGATCACTCAATACCAGTCCGCCGAGGGAAATGACAGAAATTTCTGTTGTATCTGCACCGATGTCCACAACCATGATACCGGTCGGCTCATTGACATCCAGTCCAAGGCCAACGGCATCCGCAATTGGTTTTTCACATAAAAGGACACTCTTTGGTTTTAATTTACTCTTGTAGAACATCTCAAAGAACGCTCTCTTTTCTACATCTGTAATATCAGTTGGAACCGCAACGATAAATTCAGCACCCCGGATTTTTCCCTTCATATGCTCTTCTAAGTACATCTGGAGCATGGTCTGAAGATTATTAAAATCAGCGATTACTCCACTGATCACCGGGAATGTGACATTGATCGTCTCCGGTGCTTTTTCATACATTGCATAAGCAGCATCACCATAAGCATAAATCTGGTCTTTTTTTACCAGAGCTATGGTATTCTTCTCATTTAATATTTTATTGGAAGTCTTGCAGTAAATCTTCATATTGCAGGTTCCAAGATCAATTCCATATACGTTGCTGTTCATTTTCTTCTCCCTTGTGTTGTTTTCCATAATCAAAGAATCCGTTGTAGTTTCACGGAGTATTTCATAACGGTAACTTCCCATTATGTGAGATACCCGGCTTCCCGGTAACTGAAGTAAGTACGGTCACCTATAATAATATGATCTGACAGCGCAATGCCTAATAATTTTCCGGCTTCTGCGATCCTTGCAGTCACTGTATTATCCTCTCCGGAGGGAACTGCCCTGCCGCTTGGATGATTGTGTACCATCACAATGTGTACTGCCTTTTTCTCCAATGCACAGATAAAAATCTCTCTCGGCGGAACAATCGAGGAACTGACACTTCCTGTTGTGACAACAGAGTCTCCCAGCCATTTACATTTGCTGTCAAACATGCAGACGATCAGCTTCTCCTGCTGCTCGTGCCTTAGCTGTTCCATATAATACTCTGCAACCGTTGCTGCGCTCCTCATCTGAATACCCTCAAAATGTCTGGTATTGGCAATCCGCGTGGAAAGTTCCGCAATGCATTTTAACTGCATCGCGATCACATCTCCGATTCCGTGGATCTTTTTCATTTCATCGTAAGACATCTCATAAAGATTCATGAGGTTTCTGTCTTTCTGTGATAAAAAACTTCTTGCCACATCCACGGCAGTCATTTTACTGCTTCCTGATTTGATCACGATCGCTAAAAGTTCTGCATCGCTTAACGCTGTTGCACCGTATTTCCAGAACTTCTCATATGGTCTTTCGGATTCCGGTAATTCTTTTGTTGTGAATGAGTGATTCATAAATTCCTTTCACTCTCCCTGAAAGTGTTTTATGTCAACTCAAAAAACTCTTTTTTCATTTTAGCATAACAAATCTGTATTAACAAGATTCCGTTCCTTAAGTTTTTGTAAAGACATCAAAATTCCTAGCTTTGCATGATACCAGGTCAGTCCACCCTGAAAATAGACAGCGTATGGAGGCTTGATCGGTCCATCTGCACTGAGTTCAATGGAAGATCCCTGTACAAAAGCTCCGGCAGCCATGATGACATCACTGTCATATCCCGGCATTGCCCATGGTTCCGGTGTTACATAACTGTCTACCGGTGCGGCTGCCTGGATTCCCTCACAAAATGCGATCATCGCATCCGGGTTATTGAAGGTAACTGCCTGAATGATATCGTGGCGGCTCTCTGTACCGTCCGGAATGACGGAAAAACCTAATTTTTCATATATATTAGCAGCAAAAACAGCTCCTTTTAATGCACCGCTTACCACAGTCGGTGCCATGAAAAATCCCTGATAAAAAGACTGGATCACACCGAGAGATGCTCCAACTTCTTTTCCAAGTCCCGGAGAAGTCAAACGATATGCTGCATTTTCCACGCACTCTTTTTTGCCGACGATATAGCCGCCGATCGGTGCAAGTCCGCCGCCCGGATTTTTGATGAGGGAACCAACGATCATATCCGCGCCGACCTCTAACGGCTCTTTTTCTTCCACAAATTCGCCGTAGCAGTTATCTACCATGCAGATTACATCCGGTTTGATATTTTTGATAAAGGAGATCAGCTCACCGATTCTTGTTACGGATAACGTAGGTCTTGTGGCATATCCTTTGGAACGTTGGATTGTCACCAGTTTCGTGCGGTCATTGATTGCTTTTTTGATATTCTCATAATCAAAACTTCCGTCCGGCAATAAATCAACCTGGCTGTAAGTGACACCATATTCTGCCAGAGAGCCCTTGGATGGACGGATTCCGATCACTTCCTCTAAGGTGTCGTATGGTTTTCCAACCGGAGACATAAGCTCATCCCCCGGTCTTAAGTTCGACATTAAAGCGAGTGCAAGCGCGTGGGTTCCACAGGTAATCTGTGGTCTGACCAGTGCATCCTCTCCCTTAAAACAGGAAGCGTACACTTTTTCCAGCGTATCCCTTCCAAGATCATTATATCCATATCCCGAACTCATATTAAAACATTCTGCGCTGACGCGGTTCTCCTGCATCGCTTTTATGACTTTCATCTGGTTGTATTCTGCTCTTGCGTCGATCTCTGCAAAACGCTCCTTTAAAGATTCCTCGATTTTTTCTCCAAATTCGTATACTTCCCTGGAAATTCCAAGATTTTTGTATTGTTCTTCTAAAAACTGGTTCATTGCTGTTTTTAATCCTCTCTATGTTATTGAGCGAAACTCACTTTATGCTGTGATAAAATTGTTCAAAATCAACAAAATCTTTCAAGACTCGCTCTCGCTATGTGTCACTCGCAGCGGTGCTAAGAAGCCAGTCACAACTCACAGTTGTACCTGCCTTCTAAGAACCAATCGAACTTGTTCGATTTCGGTTCACCAAATGTCTTTCATGTCTTTTGTCGATTTTTCACAATTCAATTTACGTTTTTGTGAGTTTCGCATCTATTTTACGGCAATATAATTTTATCTTTTAAAATAGTTATCATATCCTCTAAAATTTTTGCATCCTGATAGTCATAGGCCTGTTTATCAAGCCAGATGACGTCACGCTCACGGCGGAACCAGGTGAGCTGTCGTTTTGCAAAATGTCTGGTCTCACGCTTGATGATATAGATGGCTTCTTCTAAAGTGGTTTTTCCATCCAGATAATCTAAGATTTCCTTGTAACCAAGTCCCTGCATGGAAACCATATCACGGTGAAAGCCCATATTTTTTAATTTCTGCACCTCATCCACAAGTCCCTGTTCTATCATAAGATCGACCCGTTTGTCAATATTCGCATAAAGATGTGATCTCTCATCCGTGAGCACAAAATATGCAAAATGATAAGGGGATGTTTTCTCCCTCTCTTTTTCGTTGTGTTCTGAAATCCGTCTGCCGGAAAGATGATAAAATTCCAATGCACGGATCACGCGCTTGATATTATTGGCATGAATGGCATCTGCGGACGCCGGATCGACTTCACGCAGCATGTTGTGCAGATAGTGTGCACCTTTTTCTGCCGCAAGCTGTTCTAATTCTGCCCGGTATGCCTCATCACACTCCTGCTCTGTAAAGTCAATATCATAGAGAAGTGCCTGAATATAAAATCCTGTGCCGCCTGCAATGATCGGGATTTTTCCCTCTGCATAGATTTCCTCCAAATGCTCTTTCGCACGCTCCACAAATTTTACCACATGGAATTCTTCATCCGGTTCAAATTCATCGATCAGATAGTGTCTGACGCCATCCATCTCCTCCGGCATCACCTTTGCAGAGCCGATATCCATATGCCGGTATACCTGCATGGAGTCTGCGGAGATGATCGATCCGTTGATTTTTTTTGCAAGCTCGATGGACAAGGCTGTTTTTCCAACGGCTGTCGGTCCGGTCAAAATGACCATCGGTCTTTTTTCTGTCATAATTTTTATACGATTCTCCTGAATTTCTTTTCGATTTCATATTTTGTCATGGAAATGATCGTTGGTCTTCCATGAGGACAATTGTATGTATTATCCAACTCTAAAAGCTCATCAATGAGCGCTTCAATCTCCGGTCTGGAAAGATGATTGTTTCCTTTGACTGCAGCTTTACAGGACATAGACGCCACTTTTTCCATAATCAGATTCGGTGCGTCTTTGCCGGAAATATTGGCAAAATCATCCAGCATTTCAATAAACATGGTTTTCATGTCGATATCTGTAAAATCTGCCGGAATTGCAGTAATTGCATATTCTTTCCCACCAAAAGGTTCAATTTCATATCCAAACATCGAGAGCTGCGCTTCATAAGTTTCCAGTGCCTGCACCTCATCCTGATTCAATGTCAGGATGATTGGCGGACTGATTGTCTGCGATGTAAATGTTTTCTCTGAAATCTTTTTCATCGTGCGCTCGTAAAGTACTTTTTCATGTGCGGCATGCTGGTCGATGATAAAGAGTTTATCCTCGTATTCAATCAGCCAGTAGGTATCGAATAACTGACCGATGATTTTATGTTTTTTTCTTGCATCTTTCGTCAGAAAATGAGAGTCAAGCTGTTCTAAATTCTGCTGATCATAGATTGGAGCGGTTTCCTGCGGTGTAGATTCTATGTCATGTATTTCTGATACGATTTCTTTAAAATTATTTTCTAATGTAGGTTGTTCAGAATGTATTTCTGCTATTGGCTCTTTGGAAGTATTTGTTTGCGCTTCTGCTGCAAGCGGCTTTGCAAATAAGTTTTCTTCCTGCACAGTCAATGGACTGGCACTGGTCTGTTTCATTTTTTCAAAAAAAGCATCCTGACCGCGCCGCCTGATCTCGAAAGGCTCCGGTGTATGTTTTGGAACTGGTGGAATCATTTCTTTCTTTTCTTCTGTCACCGGAACTTCCGGGATAAAATCCCGATGAGAGATTGTATTTCGGATAATCTCAAATAAAGAACGATAAATTTCCTCATTCTGACTGAACCGCAATTCCATCTTAGTCGGATGTACATTGACATCTAAAAGTTCCGAGTTCATCTCAAAGTAAAGCACACAGAACGGATACTGGTGCTGCATCATAAAACCTTTGTATGCCTCCTCAATGGATTTGGCGATCAGTGCACTTTTGATGTAGCGGCCGTTGATAAAATAATTCTCATAGTTACGGTTTCCTCTGGAAATTATTGGTTTTCCAATAAAACCACGAAGCTTAAACAGTTCGGTCTCATGTTCTACTTTCAGAACTGCGGCCGTAATATCTCTTCCATAAATATGGTAAATAAGGTCTTTTTCATTTCCATTTCCTGATGTGTGTAGTTTTGTCTGACCATTGTTAATAAATTTAAAGGAGACATCCGGGTGGGACAAGGCCATGCGTTCCATCAGGTCACTGATATATCCAGCCTCTGTCTGGGCGGTCTTTAGGAATTTTCTTCTGGCAGGAACATTGTAAAAAAGGTTCCTTACGATAAAAGTCGTTCCTTCCGGTGCCCCGATTTCTTCATTTTCAATTTCTTTGGAACCTTCGATCACATATCTTGTTCCTGTCAGTTCCTCATAGGTCTTTGTGATCAGCTCGACCTGTGCAACTGCTGCAATGCTCGAAAGCGCCTCACCGCGGAATCCAAGGGAATGAATACTGAGCAGATCTTCCACACTTCGGATTTTACTTGTAGAATGGCGCAAAAAAGCAATCGGAACCTGCTTCTTCTCGATGCCGCACCCATTGTCTGTAATACGGATAAAAGAGATACCGCCCTCTTTGATTTCGACGGTCACTGCAGTCGCTTTCGCGTCAATCGCATTTTCAACTAATTCCTTTACAACAGAAGAAGGACGCTCTACCACTTCGCCCGCTGCGATTTTATCGATTGTCTCCTGATTCAGTAACATGATTTCCGGCATTTTCAGACACTCCCTTTCTTTCCATCAAAAAACTGCTCTTTACCAGCGGTTTTTGATCTTATTCTGCAATTCGTATAATTTGTTCAAAGCATCGATTGGCGTCATATTGCTCAGATCGACATTCTTCAATTCCTCTAAAATATCATCATCTTTTACCGTGTCAAATAAAGACATCTGTGCAAGATCCACTTCGTCTAATTTTTCTTTTTTCTTTTTCGTTCCGGTCTCGACGGACAGATTTTTTGTGACTGCGGTAATGTCATTTGCACTTAATTCTTCCACGATCTGTTTTGCACGCTCAATGACGGAATCCGGCACACCTGCCAGTTTTGCCACCTGGATACCATAACTCTTGTCGGCACCGCCCCGGACGATCTTGCGTAAGAACACGATATCGTCGCCCTTTTCTTTGACTGCGATACAGTAATTGTTCACATTGTGCAGTTTGCCCTCTAACTCGGTCAGTTCGTGGTAATGTGTTGCAAACAGTGTCTTGGCTCCGAGCAGCTTCGGATTGCTGATGTGTTCAACTACCGCCCATGCGATGCTCAGACCATCAAATGTGCTTGTGCCCCGCCCGATCTCATCTAAGACGAGCAGCGAGTTGCTGGTGGCGTTGCGCAGGATGTTTGCAACTTCATTCATCTCTACCATAAACGTGCTCTGTCCGCTTGCAAGATCATCTGACGCTCCAACCCTTGTAAAAATACGGTCAACAATTCCAATTTTTGCAGAAGATGCCGGAACAAAGCTTCCAATCTGTGCCATCAGCACTATGATCGCTGTCTGACGCATGTAAGTGGACTTACCTGCCATGTTCGGTCCCGTGATGATGGAAATGCGGTTGTTGCCGTTGTCTAAATATGTATCATTTGCGATAAACATATCGTTGTTCATCATCTTTTCAACAACCGGATGTCTGCCGTCTTTGATGTCGATCACACCATTTTCGTTAATTTTCGGGCGGCAGTAATTATTCTGGTCTGCCACCACGGCAAGAGAAACGAAAGTATCAAGCTTTGCTACCGCTTTTGCTGTTTTCTGGATGCGGACCACTTCCGCTGCGATCCTGTTGCGCACTTCACAGAACAGATCGTATTCCAAATTGATCAGCTTGTCCTCTGCTCCTAAGATCATATCCTCGAGCTCTTTTAACTCCGGTGTGATATAACGTTCTGCATTCGCGAGTGTCTGCTTTCTCGTAAAGTAATCCGGCACAAGATCCCGATAGGAATTTGTCACTTCCAGATAATATCCGAATACTTTGTTAAACTTAATTTTGAGGTTTTTAATACCGGTCTTTTCACGCTCTTTTGCCTCTAACTCTGCAAGCCATGTTTTTCCTTCGGTCTTTGCGTGACGGTACTTGTCTACATTTTCGTTATAACCGTCTTTGATAAGACCTCCCTCGCGCACAGAAATCGGAGGTTCTTCCATGATCGATGCATCGATCAACCGGTAAAGTTCTTCTAACGGATCCATATCTGTATGAAGTTCTTTTAAAAGTTCCGTATCAAAATCTTCCAATAATGTTTTGATCGGTGGAAGCATTCCGATTGAATTTTTAAATGCGATCAGATCCCTCGGATTTGCAGACATATAAGTCACACGGGTGATGAGACGCTCAAGATCGTAGATTGGGTTTAAGTACTCACGCAGTTCCTCTCTGGTGATCATATGTTTGTTGATGTCTGCGATCGCATCCTGTCTTTTTTCTATCTCTGCCTTATCGATCAACGGCTGTTCGACATAAGAACGCAGCAGTCTTGCGCCCATGGCAGTTTTGGTCTTGTCCAATACCCAGAGCAGCGAACCACGTTTCTGTTTTTCACGCATTGTCTCTACCAGTTCCAGATTTCGTCTTGTGGAACTGTCAATGATCATAAATTTGCCGGTAGAATATGGATGGATGGCAGAAATATGATCCAGATTGTTTTTCTGTGTCTCATAGAGATATTTTAACAATGCCCCTGCTGCGATCGTTCCATAGGCATAATCGTTTAAGCCAAGCCCCTCCAGACTGTTGACATGAAAATGTCCTTTTAAGGTTGTCTCCGCCGTCTCATCGCTGAAGTACCATGCATCCAGAGAATAAATGGTAATTCCGAGACGATGACGCATGTCTTCCAGATCCACGCCACTCATATAAAAGCTCTCATTGCAGACAATCTCGGAAGGTGCGAATTTATTGATCTCATCGATCAGCTTCCGCTCGGAGTCCACTTCCGTGACATAATAGTCGCCGGTGGAAACATCCGCAAGGGAAATCCCATATTTATCTGCCAGATAGACAATGCACATAATGTAATTGTTTTTTGATTCATCCAGAGCCTGGATATCCATATTCGTTCCAGGCGTTACAACACGGATGACCTCTCTTTTTACAATTCCTTTTGCAAGCTTTGGATCTTCCACCTGCTCACAGATCGCCACTTTATGTCCATTGGCTACCAGACGGTTTAAATATCCTTCCACCGCATGATATGGGATACCGCACATCGGCGCACGTTCCTCCATACCGCAGCTTTTTCCGGTTAATGTCAGCTCTAACTCTTTTGACACTAACACGGCATCATCAAAAAACATCTCATAAAAATCACCGAGACGGTAAAATAAAATACAATCTTTATATTCTTCTTTGGTCTGCAGATAATGCTGCATCATTGGTGTAAATTCTGCCACTTATGTTACTTCCTTCCATTGCGCCTGTTTATCATGCGCAATTATCTGATTCTTCTGACTGCGATCCCCTTATTGGAAAGGCTGATATTTTCGAATGACCGCCTCTGCCACCTTCATGCCGTCCATTGCCGCAGAAGTGATCCCTCCGGCATATCCGGCTCCCTCTCCGCATGGATAAATGCCTCTGATATTTGCCTCAAACGCCTCATCCCTGCGGATTCGTACCGGTGAGGATGTCCGGCTCTCCACGCCGGACAGGATCGCATCGTTCCGGTCAAATTCCGGAATATGTTTTGCAAAGGAATGCATTCCCTCGATAAAAGACTGCTCCATCTCATCTGAAAACAGACCTCTTAAATTTGAAAATGCAGTCTCACCTCTTGTCTCCGAAGAAAACGTTCCATATCCTGTGCTTTTTTTATTTTCACAGTAATCGCCAAAAAGCTGCTGCGGGATTTTCCCGTTTCCAAGTGCAAACGCTTTTTCTTCGAGTCTGCGCTGGAATTCTACACCGGAAAGTGCATCCGTTCCGTCAAAATCGTCCGGTGTCACAGAGACGATGATCGCGCTGTTTGCATTCTTGCTTCCACGGTCGGAATAACTCATTCCGTTGACCGCAAGACGTTTTTCCTCCGAGGAGGCATTCACAACATAGCCACCCGGACACATACAGAAGGAGTAAACACCCCTTCCATTTGCAAGGTTTGCGGTCACTTTATAAGGTGCTGCCTCAAGCAGTTCTGCATATTTTTCTCCATACTGGCTGCGGTTGATGTCCCTCTGTGGGTGCTCCACACGAAAACCGATTGCAAAGGCCTTTGGCTCCATAAAAAGCCCGGTCTTATGAAGCATCTCAAACGTATCGCGCGCACTATGCCCAAGTGCGAGCACACAGACTTCCGTTTCCATCCAGGTATTGTGATTGATCTCAACGGCTTTGATCTTCTGGTTTTCCACCCGAATATCTGTTACACAGCTCTCAAACTCGAATGTGCCACCCAGATGAAGGATCTCTTCGCGCATTGCCGCAATCACTTTCGATAAAATATCCGTTCCAATATGCGGCTTGTTCTCATAGGTGATTTTCTCCGGTGCTCCAAAGGAGACAAACGTATCTAATACGAACCGGTTGCGCCCAAGAGGATCTTTCACCAGAGTATTCAATTTTCCGTCTGAAAACGTTCCTGCACCGCCTTCGCCAAACTGCACGTTGGATGCCGGATTCAGTACGCCTGTTTTCCAGAAGTGTAAAACATCTTCTGTCCGCTCCCCGACTTTTTTTCCGCGTTCGAATACGAGAGGTCTGTATCCTTCCCTTGCAAGCAGATACGCGCAGAAAAGTCCTGCCGGACCAGCTCCGATCACCACCGGCCGGTGGTTGAAACGCTCTGTACCATGTTCCGGCACTTTATATTTTTTCTCTTTGACGCAGACTGCATTCTTATTTCCAGAGTGTTTTAAAATCTTCTCTTCCTTATCCACCCATACATCTACGGAATAGACAATGGAAACCTCCGGTTTCTTCCTTGCGTCCATTGATTTTTTTACAATCTGTAACTTTTTGATCTGATCTCTTTTTATTTTTAAACTTTTTTCAATTTTCTGATAGAACTGCTCCTCACTATGTTCTACGGGCAGTTTTAACTGACTAACTAGTATCATTCTTTTTTCCTAATTTTCCTGCATTTTTGTAATTTAATTCCCCGGTCATTTTTCCGTGCACCTGACACAGAAATGTGTTCTGTATCATCCTGCCGCATGTATGCCTGCCACATAGCCGCTCGACCATGCCCACTGTAAATTGTAGCCGCCGCACATACCGTCAATGTCAACCACTTCCCCCGCAAAATAAACGTTTGGAACAAGTTTTGACTCCATCGTCCGGGGATTGATCTCATCTGTATGTACCCCGCCTGCACAGACCTGAGCCTGTTCAAAAGACTTGCTTCCTGTCACACAGACTTCCATGTGCTTACACTGTTTTACAAGCTGCAGCAATTCCTTTTTCGTGATCTCCTCTGCCGGCTTTTTCAGCGAAATGTGCGCTTCCTTTAACAGCACATCGCTCAATTTATGGTTCAGCAGCCCGACCATTGCCTCGTCCGCAGTCTTGCCATGCGCATATTCCCGAAAGCGACTTTCGAACAATTGTTCTATCTCCTGTTCACTCAGCTTTGGCAGAAAATCAATCTGTGCTGTGACCGTCTGCTTTCTCTTTAACGCTTTTGTGGCAAAACGGCTGACCTGAAATATCGGAATTCCGGAAATTCCATAATCCGTCAACTGAAGTTCACCGCGCTCTGAGGCGATGCTCTCTCCATCTATGAAAAGTGACACTTCTGCCTCTGTGCGGATTCCTGCAAGCTGTTTGAAAAAGGATTCTCTGCACTGCAAGGCAACTAATGCCGGAACAACATCCGAAAAACGATGTCCAAATGCCTTGATCAGAGGAATTGCGCTTCCATCACTTCCCGTTTTTGGTGCAGCCAATAATCCCGTGGCAAAAATGATTTTTTTTCCAGAAAATCTTCCTTTGTCAGTCTCTAACAGAAAACCGTTTTTTTTCTCTAAAATATTGCGAAGTTCACACTCGGTTACCACAGAGACATGGCGGAATGTCAATTCCATCCGGAGCACATCTAATACAGATGCCGCCTGCTCGCTCGCCGGATAATAGTAACCATTCCTGCTTTTTGGATAAATACCAAGTTTTTCAAAAAAAGAAACTGTCTCGTCAAAACCAAATTGTTCCATGACCGGTAGCACAAATGCAGGGTCATCTCCGCGATAAAACGTGACACCCTGCAATTCGTTCGTATAATTACATTTTCCGTTTCCGGTGGATAAAATCTTCTTCCCCACACGGTCTTTATGCTCTAAGATCATCGTGTCCGCCCCGTTGGACGCGGCTGTGATGGCAGCCATCATTCCTGCAGCTCCACCGCCGATCACAATGACATCAAAGCTTTTTTTCTCCGTGCATGGCCGTCAGTTCATCGACGCCCCGCTCTCTGGCGGCTGCCATCAGGTTCCGTGACATCATATTGTCCAGCGTCC
>ENA-USUM01001743-USUM01001743.1-human-gut-metagenome-genome-assembly--contig:-NODE-1743-length-13374-cov-7.267504_pt1 | contig 13374 bp, 8 predicted proteins | sample MGYA00250063_ERZ773402 | MGnify/ENA primary metagenome ERZ773402 (study PRJEB29103, sample SAMN06112030) | human gut metagenome | biome: human gut; feature: ankylosing spondylitis patient; material...
GATGCCGAGGAAATCGACAAAGGCCTGCTCGGTGATTTCAGGACGGGAGATGAGCGACGTTTTATGAATACAACCCATCACAAACATTAATGAGTACATGATACAGTCTATTCCGTAGGAGCAAACAATTTCGAGATGAACGACCGTATCAAACGTCTGCGTCGGCAGACCTTCGAGGCCCAACCTTCCCTCTCCATCGAGCGGGCCTTGATCGAGACCCGTTTCTATCAGGAGAATTACGGGAAGTATCCGATCCCTATCCTGCGTGCCCTGAACTTCTTGGAGATCTGCAAGCGGAAGACGATCTATATCGGCGAGGACGAGTTGATCGTCGGCGAGCGGGGGCCCCGCCCCAAAGTCGTGCCTACCTTCCCGGAACTTACCTGCCATAGCGTGGAGGACTTGCATATATTGAATACCCGGGAGCTGCAACGTTACACTATCTCCCAAGAAGATATCGATACCTACGAGCGGGAGGTGATCCCGTACTGGAAAGGCCGTACCCAGCGGGAACGCATCTTCAGTCACGTCCCCAAGGAATGGAAAGAGGCGTACGAGGTGGGTATGTTCACCGAGTTCATGGAGCAACGTGCCCCCGGGCATACCGCTTTGGACGGCAAGGTCTACCAATATGGCCTGCTGGACTTGAAGAAACGTATCGAGGGGGAACTAAGCGCCTTGGATTTCATGAACGACCCCGAGGCCACGGACAAGCAGGAGGAGCTGACGGCCATGTCTATCTCCTGCGACGCCGCTATCCTGCTGGCCGAGCGACACGCAGACTTGGCTGACGAGATGTCTCTCACCGAGAAAGATCCCCGCCGTGCCGCCGAGCTGAGGAAGATCGCCGAGGTATGCCGCCGGGTTCCCGCCCACGCTCCCCGTACCTATTGGGAAGCGATCCAGATGTACTGGTTTGTCCACCTCGGTACGATCACGGAGCTGAATGGTTGGGATGCCATGAACCCCGGTCATTTCGACCAGCATCTGGCGCCTTTTTACGAGAAAGAGATCGCCGCCGGAACCTTGACCCGTGACGAGGCGAAAGAGTTGATGTCTTGCTTCTTCATCAAGGTAAACAATCATACCGCCCCGCCGAAAGTGGGTATCACGGCGAAGGAGAGCGGAACCTATAACGATTTCACGAACCTGAACATCGGCGGCATCCGGGCGGACGGTAGCGATGGCGTAAGCGAGGTCTCCTATATCATGTTGGAGACGATCGAGGAGCTGCATATCCTCCAGCCCGGCAGCGCCATCCACGTCAGTGCCCGTACGCCGGAGCGTTTCCTTCGTGCCGGGTGCAAGGTGATCCGCCAAGGCCATGGCTACCCGTCGGTATTCAACCCGGATGTGTACGTGCAGGAGTTGATGCGGCAAGGCAAGTCGCTGCGTGACGCCCGCGAGGGAGGTTGCAGCGGTTGCATCGAGGTGGGCGCTTTCGGGAAGGAGGCGTACGTGCTGACCGGTTACCTGAACGTGCCGAAGATATTGGAGGTGACGCTGCATAACGGCGTAGATCCGGTAAGCGGTCGCAAGGTCGGTCTGGAGACCGGCGATCCCCGTGGTTTCCGGACGTATGAGGAGCTTTACGCGGCATTCATGCGCCAGATCCATTATTTCGTGGACATGAAGGTGCGGGTCAGCAACTATATCGACCGCATGTTCGCCAAGTACGCCCCCGCCACGTTCCTCTCCCTGTTTATCGATGATTGTATCGCGAAGGGTAAGGATTACTACAATTGCGGGCCTCGTTACAATACCACTTATATCCAGTGTACCGGATTAGGCACGATAACCGATAGCCTTTCCTCTTTGCGGAAACACGTCTTCGAGGATAAGACCTTCACGATGGAAGCCTTGTTGGATGCGATGGCGGATAATTTCGAGGGACATGAACCGATGCGCCAAATGATCCTGAACCGTACGCCTTTCTTTGGCAACGATGATCCGTACGCCGACCAGATCGCCGTCCGTGTCTTCGACGATTTATATGACGCGATCGAGGGCAAGCCGAATACGAAAGGGGAGTGTTTCCATTTGAATATGTTATCCACCACTTGCCACGTCTACTTCGGCAAGGTGATGGGAGCCACTCCGAACGGCCGCTTGGCCGGGCGTGCCATCTCCGACGGTACCTCGCCCTCGCACGGAGCCGATACCCACGGGCCGTCCGCCGTTGTCAAGTCCCTCGGCAAGCTGGATCAGGTGAAGAGCGGCGGCACGCTGCTGAACCAACGCTTCCTGCCCAGCCTGCTCCGGCGGGAGGAGGATATCTCGAAGCTGGCCTCCTTGATCCGTAGCTACTTCGCCTTGGGTGGCCATCATATCCAATTCAATATCGTGGATACGGAAACGCTTTACGCCGCCCAGAAGTGTCCGGAGGACTACCGGGATCTGCTGGTCCGTGTAGCGGGCTATAGCGACTATTTCAACGATATGAACGCCGATTTGCAAGCGGACGTGATCGCACGTACGGAGCAAGAGACTTTCTAGGCCATGCTGTTATTCGATATCAAACGATACGCCATAAACGACGGGCCGGGCATTCGTGTCACGATCTTCATGAAAGGATGCCCGCTTGCCTGCGTATGGTGCCATAACCCGGAAGGCATCTCGTCCCGGACGGAGAAGCTGTATACGAGGAAGAAGTGCATAGGTTGCGGGGCCTGCGTGAATGCCTGCCCCGTCGGGGCGTTGACCTTGACGCAAGCGGGCATCGTCACGGATCGCTCTCTGTGCCGCACATGCGGTAGATGCGCCGAGGTTTGTCCCACTTTGGCGATGGAGATGTCCGGCCGTGAGTATTCTATCGACGAGGTCATGCGTGAGATCGAGAAAGAGACGGTCTTTATGGATCGCTCCGAGGGAGGCGTTACCTTCTGCGGGGGAGAGCCGTTGTCGCGTCCGTCGGACTTGGTTGCCCTGCTGGATCGTTGCGGAGCGTTGGGAATCCATCGTGCGGTGGATACGACCTTGTTCGCCTCGCCGGATACCGTCCGTAGCGTAATGGGGCGCACGGATCTTTTTCTGGTGGATTTAAAACATATGGATTCCGGTAGCCATCGTCGTTTCACGGGTGTCCCGAACGAGCGTATCCTCTCCAATCTTCGGATGATCGCCGAGGCCGGGATGGACTTCCTCATTCGTATCCCGTTGATCGAGGGCGTCAATGCGGACGAGGAAAATATATCCCGTTCCGCCATCTTCTTGGCCTCCTTGCCGTGGGAGCGGAAAGTCGTTAATCTCCTCCCGTACCACGACATCGGAAAAGGTAAGCACGATAAGCGAGGAACCCTCTACAATCCCGGGCACCTTCCGCTATCCACCCCTTCCGAAGCAGTCCTGCAAAGGTGCATCGATCAATTCGCCTCCTGCGGGATAACCGCGTTGATCGGAGGATAATTAGAATAGGGGTGGGAACTGCTCGCCCTCATTTTACCATTTCTTCCGATACTCCGTAGGCGATATCCCGGCGTGTTGCTTGAAGTATTTACCGAAGAAGGATTGGTTGGCGAAGTTTAGCCGGTCTGATATCTCTTGGATGGAAAGGGTGGAGGAGGATAATAACGCCTTCGCCTCCAAGACAACGTAATTATCGATCCATTCCCCGGCTGTACGGTTGCTGACGTTCTTTACCAAAAGAGATAAATATTTGGGAGTCACACATAATTTTCCGGCGTAGAAAGCTACCGACCGTTCCTGCTTATGATGTAAGGCGAGCGTTTGTATGAACGCTGCGAACAACTCCTCTTGCCGGCTCTTCTTCACCTCGATCGGCATATGATTCTTAAACATGCCGTAAACCTCGTGGAATACCGCCAACAATAAGCTCTGGGCAATCTCTTTCCGGTAAGGATGCCCTTTCGCTTTCACTTTCTTCCAGAGAAAAGAATGATATTCCTTGATACAACCTATCTCCTCGGCATTCAACTCAGTGACCGGATGCTCCTTGATGTAGAAGAACGCCGGCAAGGTATTCTGTATATGAGGAATGATCTCCTCCATGAAATTCTTGGAGATGACGATGAAGATCCCGGCCACGTCCTCGCTACGTTCCACGTGTTGGATGATCTGATCGGGCAAGGACAATACGAGATGGTTTTCCCCTACGACATATTCCTCCATATTGATCCGTATACGCATGAAGCCTTTCGTACAAAGCGCGAATACGACGGCGTCTATTCGCATCGGATGGTCGAGCGAGGGAATATCGTCGATGTTATCGAATATGGCGAAATCCTCGTCGATGAAGTCTATGCCGGGTACGTTCTCGATAAGAGAGATACAAGCTTGAGGTAGATCTGTTACGTTCATAATTTATTCTTGTTTGGGCGATAAAATTAGTGAAATAATAGAATAATCCAATTGAAATGTGTCAAATGGGTCAATTTGGTTGCAAAACGGAACTTCTTTGGAGTGGATAAACTCATCATCTTCGCGGTATAATAAATCATAGGATATGAAAAGGATGAAAGGCATTGTTTATGGAGGATTATTATCCGTCGTATTCGTGCTGTCCGGATGTTCGGGCAGTCAAAAAGAGGGACGGGATAGTAAAGAGATCCCGGTGGAGATCGTGAAGGTAGCGAAGACCGTTCCGGCTGATACAAGGAATTATGTGGGAACGGTAGAGGAGGTCGTATCTTCCTCGATTAGTTTTCAGGTGATGGGTAATGTAGAGCGAGTATTGGTGGGCGAGGGGCAGAAGGTCCGTGAGGGCCAACTACTAGCGGTGTTAGACAAGGCGACGCTGGAAAACGCCTATAATGCCTCGGCCGCTTCCTTGCGACAAGCGGAGGACGCCTATGCCCGCATGAGAACCTTGCACGAGAATAAGAGCCTGCCGGATATGAAATGGGTAGAGGTGGAGAGCAAATTGGAACAGGCCCGTTCCATGGAGCGAATCTCGAGGAAAAACCTTGAGGACCGGAACCTGTATGCCCCGTTCGGCGGCGTTATCGGCAAGCGCATGGTTGAGGCGGGAGAGAACGTGCAGCCCGGGCAACCGGTTTTCTCCTTGTTAAGGATAGAGACGGTAAACGTGAAGATCGCCGTCCCGGAGAACGAGGTCGCCACGCTAGGCGATCAAGCCGCTATGATAAAGGTAGCCGCTCTGGGCGGACAATGTTTTGAGGGGAAAGTGACGGAGAAAGGTATCGTGGCCAACCCTATCTCCCATACTTACGAGGCGAAGATCCGGCTGGAGAACCCGTCTGGCGCTTTGTTGCCCGGCATGGTTTGCGATGTACGCCTGTCGGGAGAGGAATCCGTGCCGGCTATCACCTTGCCGAACAACGCCGTGCTGATAGCGAACGACGGGGGGCGTTTCGTCTGGAAGGTCGTAGACGGAAAGGCGAAAGCTACGCCCGTACGGACGGGCGACTTGACGGAGCGAGGCTTGTTTATTCTGGAAGGGTTGAACGAGGGGGATATCGTCGTGATAGGCGGTTACCAGAAAATCAGTGAGGGCATGAGAGTGCGTGCGTTATGAGAGAACGTAAAAACGGAGTGATCGAATGGACCATGCGTCATTACCAGATCACGTTGCTGGTGATTACCGTGCTGGTCGGGTTGGGTATTTTGGGTTTGGTGGACATGCCGAAACAGGAGTTTCCGGAGTTCACCATCCGCCAAGGCGTGGTCGTGGGTGTTTACCCCGGGGCGACTTCCGGAGAGGTGGAGGAGCAGTTGGCCAAGCCTTTGGAGAGATACCTGTTTACCTTCAAGGAGGTAAAGAAGAAAAAGACGTACTCCATGTCAAGGGATGGAATGGTGTACGTAATGGTGGAGCTGAACGACGACGTGAACAATAAAGACGAGGTCTGGTCGAAGATCAAGCTCGGCTTGCAGAACTTCAAGTCGCAACTGCCCTCGGGCGTACTCGCCGTCATCGCGAATGATGATTTCGGCGATACTTCCGCCTTATTGATCACCTTGGAATCGGAAGACAAGACCTACCGGGAATTGCAGCGATACATGGAGACGCTGGAAGACCGCCTGCGCCGGATCGAGTCCGTATCCAACCTGCGCCGTTACGGGGTACAAAACGAGCAGATCTCGGTCTACTTGGATCCAGACAAGCTAGCCGCTTACGGCCTAGATACCCGTATGCTGATGACAACCTTGTTCACCCAAGGCTTTACCACCGCCTCCGGCTCCTTGGAGAATGGCGGCTTGGACATTCCCATCCACCTTTCCGTGACCTATCCCTCGGAGCGGGAGGTAGGCGAGCAGATCCTGCTGGCCGATGCCGACGGGCATATGATCCGCTTGAAAGACGTGGCCCGTATCGTGCGGGAATATCCCGAGCCGGATAGCTATATAACGAACAACGGCAAGAAAGCGATCATCCTTTCCATGGAGATGCGTGAGGGCCATAATATCGTACGATACGGAAAGGAGGTAGACGAGGTATTGCACGCTTTCGAGCGGGATCTTCCCGAGAGTGTCTCGATTCGCCGGATCGCCGACCAGCCGAAGGTGGTGGGAGACTCGGTAAGTTCCTTCGTGCGGGATTTGTTCGTGTCCATCGTGGTCGTGATCTTGGTGATGATGGTACTCTTCCCGTTCCGCTCGGCATTGGTGGCGGCTACTTCCATCCCGATCAGTGTCTTTATCTCGATCGGTGTCATGTACGCTTGCGGCATCCCGCTGAATACGGTGACGCTGGCCGCCTTGATCGTGGTATTGGGCATGATCGTGGATAACTCCATCATCGTGATAGACGCCTATCTGGAATATCTGGACAAGGGCTATTCCCGTTGGTACGCCGCCGTCTATAGCGCCAAGAACTATTTCAGCTCGATTTTGTTGGCTACGCTGTGTATTTGCGTGATCTTTTTCCCGTTGCTTTTCACGATGACGGGGCAGATGTTGGATTTCGTGACCTTCTTCCCTTGGACGCTTTCCATCTCCCTCATGGTGTCGTTGGCGGTGGCGATGGTCTTTATCCCGCTGCTGGAGCGGGTCTTGATCAAGAAGGGATTGAAGTCCGGGCGGGAGAATAAGGGAAAGAAGAGGTTCAATCTGCTGGATACCGTACAGGCCGTCTATACGAGGGCACTGACGTGGACTTTCCGTTTCCCGAAAACCACGATCGGTCTGGGCGTCTTGACGGTTGCCTTGGCGATCCTGATGATCACCCAACTGAGCCAGCGTATGATGCCGATAGCCGACCGGGATCAGTTCGCCGTCGAGATCTATCTCCCGCAGGGAACCTCGCTGGACCGTACCGCCGCCGTGAGCGATAGTCTCTATAAGCTGTTGTCGGAAGATGAGCGCATCCTGTCCGTCACCTCCTTTATCGGAACTTCCTCGCCCCGTTTCCAAGCTACCTACGCCCCTAACTTGGCCGGGAAGAATTACGCCCAGTTCATTGTCAACACCGCCTCGATAGAGGCCACCCGTAGCGTGTTGGATGATTATACGGACCGGTACGCCGATTATTTCCCCGACGCCTACGTGAAGTTTAAGCAACTGGATTACCAAAACGTATCCTCTCCTTTAGAGATCCGTTTCATGGGAGACGATATCGCCCGGTTGAAGCAGGCTGGGGATTCTTTGATGGCCGTGTTGCGTGAGATGGACGGCTTGGTCTGGGCACACACCAATTACGAGGAGGCCTTACCCGACGTACGGGTTCGATTGGACCCAGTGGAAGCCTCCCGCCTCGGGATCACGAAGGCGATGGCCTCGGCCGATCTGGCGATCCGTTACGACGGTCTCTCGGTTGGCTCCCTCTGGGAAGGCGATTACGCTTTGCCGATCCAGCTGAGATCCGATAAGAAAGGGGAGGGTGACGCGTTCGATAAGGTCGGCGACCAGTATCTTCCCACCATCGTCCCCGGCGTGAGCGTCCCGCTCCGGCAAGTCTCCACGATCGAGGGAGGCTGGAATGATGGGCAGATCGTCCGTCGCAACGGCGTGCGTACCTTGAGCGTCTTCGCCGAGGTAACCCGGGAGACCAACCAGAACGCTATGCAGAAACGGATCGAGCGAGTCATGGAAAGCCGTATTATCCCGACCTTGCCCGAGGGCGTGACGTACGAGTACGGTGGAGCCAAGGAGCTGGATTTCGAGACGATGAACCCGCTGATGCAGGGCTTGGCGATCGCCGTGATCATTGTTTTCTTCTTCCTGTTGGTCAATTTCAAGAAGATCGGCTTGGCGTTGGCGGCCCTGTCCTCGTTGCTGCTCACCTTGTTCGGGGCGGCGCTGGGCTTGTGGGCGTTCCATATCGATTTCAGCTTGACGTGCGTCTTGGGCGTTATTAGCTTGATCGGTATCGTGGTGCGAAACGCTATCTTGATATTCGAGCATGCGCAAGACCTGCGGCTCCATAAGCATTATAGCCCGAGGGATGCCGCCTTCGACGCCGGCCGGCGACGCATGCTCCCGATCTTCCTGACCTCGGCTACAACGGCCGTGGGCGTGGTGCCCATGATCATCAGCGGCAGTTCCCTTTGGATGCCGATGGGTGTGGTGATCTGCTCGGGAACGGTCTTCTCGATGATCTTGGCGGTCATCATCCTGCCTGTTTTCTATTGGAAGATATTCGGGAATAAATGAATGATACGGATGTGGATTAGGATATAATATAGGAATGAATATATGCGGAAAAAAGAGATGATAAAAAGATGGATATATGGCATTGTCGGTTCCCTCGTCTTATGCGTGGGGACCGTGAGCGCCCAGCGGACATTATCGCTGGAAGAATGCCGGGAAATGGCTTTGGAGAATAACGCGAAGATGAAGAACGCCCGTTTGGACGTAGAAGAGGCGAGGGAAGGAAAAAAGGAGGCCTTTACGAAATACTTCCCGAATGTCAGCGCCGTGGGAACGGCATTCAAGGCGAACCACGGGATGATGGATATGAGCGTGATACCGGGCCTTCTCGAGTTGTCGATGATGGATGACGGCTTGCTGGGTGGGGTGACCGCTATCCAGCCCGTGTTCGCCGGCGGACAGATCGTGAACGGCAATAAGCTGGCCGACTTGGCGCTCGAGGTGAGCCGTTACCAGATGCGCCAATCCGAGGATGAGGTAGCCCTGACGGTGGAGCGGTATTACTGGCAATGGATCTCCCTTCACGAGAAATTAAGGACGATCGAGATCGTGGAATCCTTGGTGGGGAGTCTTTATAAGGATGTGGAGGTAGCGGTCGGCGCCGGCGTGACGACTCGTAATGACCTACTGCAAGTCCAGTTGAAAAAGAACGGCGTGGCGAGCGACCGCCTGCGGGTGGAGAACGGCTTGCGCCTTTCCAAGATGGTGCTGGCTCAATATATCGGTATCGGGGAAGATGATTTCGAGATCGATTTCACGCTGCCCGCCGAGGTGCCCTCCCCGGAGCTTTACCGGGTGAGCCATGAGGAGGCGCTCCCTACGACACTCTCTTATAAATTGCTGGAGAAGAACGTGGAGGCCGCCCGTCTTCAACAAAAGCTGAAGGTTGGGCAATACTTGCCCACCGTGGGGATCGGAGCCGGGTATATGTATCACAACTTACTGGATAAGGACCGTCCGTTCGGCATGGTTTTCGCTACCGTAGCGATTCCGATCAGTGATTGGTGGGGCGGCTCGCACGCCATCCGGAAGCAAAAGCTTCAGGTGAAGGCGGCCGAGTATTCCCGCCAAAACGCCAATGAGCTTCTGTTGGTGCAAATGCGGAAGCTTTGGAACGAGCTGGAGGAATCTTATAAGCAAGTCAAGCTCTCGGAGGAGTCCATAGCGACGGCCGAGGAGAATGTCCGCCTTAATACGGACTATTATAAGGCGGGCACGGTAACGCTGAGCGATCTTCTGGACGCCCAATCGCTCCTCCAGCAAAGCCGTGACCAGTATACGGGCGATTATACGGCTTATTTGATCAAACGTACGGAATATTTACAGGCGACAGGGCGTTAATTTATTTTTTTTCCATATATTTGCTTATTAACAAATAATAAAACGAGAAGTGATGATGAGCTACGCCAATTATCTTTACATAGCGATCCGTGCCGCGGTAGACGCAGGCAAGTCGATCATGGATATTTATAACGACCCCGAATCAGACTTCGGGATAGAGAGAAAAGCAGACAACTCGCCGTTGACAAAGGCGGATAAGGCGGCCCATCGATTGATAACAAACGCTTTGTCCGTTACCCCGTTTCCGGTCTTAAGCGAGGAAGGAAAGGAGATCCCGTTCAAGGAGCGCTCCAAATGGGAGACGCTGTGGATCGTGGACCCGCTGGACGGTACCAAAGAGTTTATCAAGAAAAACGGCGAGTTTACCGTGAATATCGCCTTGGTGGAGAAAGGTGTGCCCGTGTTGGGCGTCATTTATGTGCCCGTCCGGAAGGAGTTGTATTTCGCCTCCTCCTCTGTGGGTGCTTATAAGTTTACGGGAATCGATAGCAGTAGCCAGCCCTCGATGGACGAGATGAAGCAGGGGGCGATACATTTGCCGATGGCGCTGGCGCATCAGGGAATCGTGGTAGTGGCATCCCGGTCTCACCAAACGGAGGAGACCACCGCTTTCATCGATAATCTCCGCAAGCAGGGAAAGCCCGTTACGTTGATCAGTAGCGGCAGCAGCCTGAAGATTTGTCTGGTAGCGGAAGGCTCGGCCGATATCTATCCCCGTTTCGCCCCGACGATGGAGTGGGATACCGCCGCCGGCCACGCCATCGCCAAGTCTGCCGGTTGCGACATATATCATATCGACGGCAAGACCCCGCTTCGCTATAACAAGGAAGATTTGCATAATCCGTGGTTTATCGTGAAGTGAGGGGGATGTGTATTTTAAGTTACTGTCAGCGGTGGGAGACGGAGCATGCTCCGTCTCTACAAGACGTACAATGAATTCTTGTTTATTTGGTTATGAACGAAATTTAGAAGACTACCTTGTAAGAATATAAGTTGGCCCAGAATCAATCATTATTGGTCTATATCCCATATAATCCTAAAAATAGGTTAGCGAAAGGAATGCGCACTTGAGTATTCTTATTATTTTTGCGCTCTTAAAAGTAAATACATGAATTTTGATATAGTGTTTGTGTTGCTGGCCCTGATCGGCATGATCGCCGCCTTGGTATGGGATAAGATGCGGCCGGGAATGGTTCTTCTGACAGTGGTCGTGTTTTTTCTCTGCGTAGGCATTCTTACTCCCAAGGAGATGCTGGAGGGCTTTAGCAATAAAGGGATGATAACCGTAGCCATGCTCTTCCTTGTCAGTGAGGGAGTGCGGCAGAGCGGGGCTTTAGGCCAATTGATCAAGAAACTGCTTCCCGAGGGGAAGACCACCGTCTTCAAGGCGCAGGCGAGGATGCTCCCGCCCGTAGCTTTCGTGTCGGCGTTCCTGAATAATACGCCGGTGGTGGTTATTTTCGCCCCGATCATCAAGCGATGGGCAGAGGCGGTGAAGCTTCCGGCCACGAAATTCTTGATCCCTCTCTCGTATGTCACGATATTGGGCGGTATATGTACCTTGATCGGTACTTCTACGAATCTGGTGGTGCACGGCATGATTCTGGAGGCGGGATATGAGGGCTTTACGATGTTTGAGCTGGGGAAAGTCGGTATTTTTATCGCTATCGCCGGTATTTTATATTTGTTCGCTTTCTCGAACAAGCTGCTTCCGGACTCGAGGACGGATACGGTATCCGAAGACGGGGAGGATGAGAATCCCGGGAATTTCCACCGGGTGGAGGCCGTGCTGGGCGCACGCTTCCCGGGTATCAACAAGACCTTGGGAGAGTTTAACTTTACCCGCCATTACGGGGCGATCGTGAAAGAGGTGAAAAGCGGCGGACAGCGTTTTACCCGTAATCTGGATACGGTGGTATTGCATGAGGGCGATACCTTGGTGTTGTGGGCGGACGATTCTTTTATCCCTACATGGGGTGAGTCTAGTGTCTTCTTGATGTTGGCGAATGGTAATGAGGCAACGGAGCCGGTATCGAAGAAGAAACGTTGGCTGGCTTTAGGACTGTTGATCTTTATGATTACGGGGGCGACGGTAGGAGAGTTGCCAGTCGTGAAAGAGGCCGTTCCAAGTATGCGCTTGGATATGTTCTTCTTTGTCTGTATTACGACAATCATCATGGCGTGGACGAAGCTTTTCCCGCCTAAAAAATACACGAAATACATTTCTTGGGATATCTTGATAACGATCGCTTGCGCTTTCGCTATCAGCAAGGCCATGGAGAATTCCGGCTTTGCCTCCATGATAGCCCGCCATATAATCGGTATGGCCGACAATTTGGGGCCGTATGCGTTGCTGGCGATTCTATTTATTATTACCAATATATTTACGGAGTTGATCACGAATAACGCTGCGGCGGCATTGAGCTTCCCGATCGCTTTGTCGGTAGCTACGCAATTAGGCGTTGATCCGACCCCATTCTTTGTCGTGATCTGTATGGCGGCGTCGGCTAGTTTCAGTACGCCGATCGGCTACCAGACCAACCTGATCGTACAAGGCGTGGGAGGCTATAAGTTCACGGATTTCGTGAAGGTGGGCCTGCCCTTGAACTTGATCACGTTCTTGATCTCCGTGTTTGTAATACCTATGATATGGAAGTTTTAGAAAATAATATCTATCCGATTTTCGACCGTATGCTGGGTCGTGAGGATAAAGAGGCGCTTCTGGGGCAAAGGGGAGTGATGGTGTGGTTCACGGGTTTGAGTGGCTCGGGGAAAAGCACGATCGCTATCGCCTTGGAGCGTGAGTTGCATAAACGGGGATTGCTTTGCCGCATCCTCGACGGGGATAATATCCGTAGTGGTATCAACAATAATCTCGGGTTCTCGCCGGAGGACCGGGTGGAGAATATACGCCGGATCGCCGAGGTGGGTAAACTGTTTGTCGATACGGGTGTTATAACCATAGCGGCTTTTATCAGCCCGAACAACGAGTTGAGAGAGATGGCGTCCGCTATCATCGGTAAAGCGGATTTCTTGGAGGTTTACGTAAGTACGCCGCTCGCCGAGTGCGAACGCCGTGACGTGAAAGGCCTGTATGCCAAGGCCCGGAAAGGCGAGATCAAGGAGTTTACCGGGGTTTCCGCCCCGTTCGAGGCGCCGGAGCGTCCGGACCTGTCCTTGGATACCTCCGTATTGAGCGTGGAGCAATCCGTGAGCCGGTTGTTGGAGTTGATCATACCGAAAGTAGAAATTAAACACTGAAAAAAGATATGTCTGATTACAAGTTAAGTCATTTACAGGAGCTGGAGGCCGAGTCTATCCACATCATCCGTGAGGTAGCCGCCGAGTTCGAGAATCCTGTTATGCTTTATTCCATCGGGAAGGATTCTTTCGTGATGGTCTGTTTGGCCAAGAAGAATATAAATAAGGATAAAGTTCATTTATAATTGATGAAAAACGATTAAA
>ENA-USUM01001751-USUM01001751.1-human-gut-metagenome-genome-assembly--contig:-NODE-1751-length-13328-cov-8.705381_pt1 | contig 13328 bp, 12 predicted proteins | sample MGYA00250063_ERZ773402 | MGnify/ENA primary metagenome ERZ773402 (study PRJEB29103, sample SAMN06112030) | human gut metagenome | biome: human gut; feature: ankylosing spondylitis patient; material...
TAAGCGCTCTTTACTCATTCCGGCATCCCGGTAAACCTTTAACATGCCGTCGCAGCTTCTCTGGTTCAACACCACACGGAGACACCGTTCATCAGGTTCTTGTACAGGGTGCGGCCAAAGCTGTCCTTGCCGGAAGCATCCTCGGCGGCCTGTGCGCCGCCCTCGGCGTGGTAAACAGGCACCTCGCCGTGCACGATCTTCTTGATGAGCTCCTCCGGCTTGTGGATGCCATCGTCCACGCGGGTGAACAGCACCGGCTTGCCGTCGAAGCGGGCGGTCTCCACCTTCTTTTCTGCTGCCACGATGATGCCGTCGCAGTTTGCGATCTCTTCTCTGGTGAGGATGTTCTTTGCTCCATCCGAGCCATTGGTCTCCACCTTGGTGGGCAGACCCAGCTTGTCACCGGCCTTGGTCAGGGCTTCCGCTGCCATATAGGTGTGGGCGATGCCGTTAACGCAGGCGGTCACGGCCAGAATGCGGTAGCCGCTCTGGGGGATCTCCTGCTGGGTGAAGCTCTCCGCGCCGAACTGAGCCTCCTCCTGTGCATCGATGCAGTCAAGGAACTCTGCCGGGGTCTTTGCAGCCTTCAGCTTTTCTACAAAGTCCTCGTTCATCAGCATCTGCATCATACGGGCCAGCATGTCCACATGCAGGCTGCCGTTTTCCGGAGCCGCAATGGCAAACAGCAGGTCGGTGGTACCGTCGTCCTCGGCATTGTACTGCACGGGGCTGCTCAGCCGCAGCGCCGCCAGACTGGGCCGGGTGACTACATTGGTCTTGGCGTGGGGCACCGTGATGCCGTTGTCCACATAGGTGGAGCCCTCCGCCTCACGGGCATAAAGGGCCTTTTTGTAGTCATCCTTGTCCGTGATATTGCCATGGGTGGCCTGCAGCTCCACCAGACGGCTGATGATCTGCTCCTGATCGGTCAGAGCCTCATCCAGTGCGATGGACTGCGCGGTGAATAATTCCGTAATACGCATGATTTTTCTCCCTTCCTGTATAACTGCAACCCTCTCCGTCACAGAGGGTCAAATTTCCTTCATCAGTTCGTCGATTTTTTCTTTGGTGGCAAGGCCAAGGCTGAACGCCGTTGCACTGCCGCAGGCTGTGCCCAGACGAAATGCAAAGGAATAGCTCCGGGTTTGCATCCAGCCAGCCACAAAGCCGGCCACCATGCTGTCGCCTGCGCCCACGCTGTTGACCACCTTGCCCTTGGGGCAGCCGATGCGGTGCACCTCGCCATTTTCGTCCACCAGCAGGGCACCGTCGCCCGCCATGCTTACCAGCACGTTGCGAGCGCCCTTTTGCTGTAGGGTGCGGGCCGCGGCAATGATCTCTTCGTCCGTAGTCAGCACCCTGCCCACGATCTCGCCCAGCTCGTGGTTATTGGGCTTGATGAGGAAGGGGTGGTACTGCAGCACGTTCACCAGCAGGTCGCGGGTGGCATCCACCACAGCACGCACGCCCCTGCCCTGCAGCCGGGCCAGCAGCCGCTCGTAGGTATCTTGCGAAAGGCTTGCCGGGATGCTGCCCGCCAGAATGAGGATATCATCCTCGTTCAGGCTGTCCAGCTTCTTTTCCAGCTCCTGCATGGCGCTCTCCGGAATGTCGGGGCCTGCGCCGTTCAGCTCGGTCTCCTGCCCTGCCTTGATCTTGACATTGATGCGGGTCATGCCCTGTTCCAGATGCACAAAATCGGTCTTTAAGCCCTGTGCAGCAAGGCCGCGTTCCAGCCATGCGCCGGTCTCACCGGCCACAAAGCCCAGCGCCACGCTCTCGCAGCCCAGCTGTGCCAGCACACCGGACACATTGATGCCCTTGCCGCCCAGCACGCAGTCCTCGCCTTTGGCGCGGTTCACCTCGCCTACTTCCAGCGGTGCATCCAAACGCACCACATAGTCAATGGCCGGGTTGAATGTTACGGTATAAATCATACTTCCGTCTCCTTTACCAGCGTGTATTGTTTGTATTTGGGGTTGGGGCAGCGGTTGGTGAGAATGGCACCGCCCTGCAGGTCGGCAATGACTGCCGGGTAGATGCGGGAAAACTTGGCATCATCCACAAGGAACCAGGCTTCCCGTGCACGGTGCACTGCCGCTGCTTTCACGGCAGCTTCCTCGGGGTCCGGCGTGGTAAAACCGGCATCCAGCGCCACACCGTTGGCACCCATGAACGCCTTGGTAAAATTGTAGCGCTGCAGGCTGGTGACTGTGGGTGCACCCACAATGGCTTCGGTCTCGGGCCGCAGCAGTCCTCCGGGCAGATACACCCGGCAGCCCTTTCGGGCCAGTACCCGGGCATGGGCCACGCCGTTGGTCACATAGCTGGCTTTGAGGGCATCCCCCGCCAGTGCACGCACCAGCTCCAGCGTGGTGGAGCCTGCATCGATGAACACAAAATCATCGGCGTTGATGAGCTTTGCCGCCGCCTGCGCGATGCTGCGCTTCTGCTCCACAGCCTGCGACTCCTTGGCCTCCATGGTGGGTTCATCCGCCAGAAAACGGCTGTCCGGCAGGGTGGCACCGCCGTGCACCTTGTTCAGCTTGCCCAGCCGGTCCAGTTCGGTCAGGTCGCGCCGGATGGTGGATTCGCTGGTGTTCAGCGCCTCGCACAGTTCCTGCACTGTCACGGTGCGCTTGCGGTTCAGCTGTTCCATGATCAGGCTGAAGCGTTCTTCTGCCAGCATCGGCATCCTGATCATATCCTGCCTCGCAGAGTGTCTCAAAGCCTGCCTGCATGAGTGCACACACACCACCACAGAGAACTGCCTGCTCACCGAAAAGATCGGTCTCGGTCTCGGTGCGGAAGGTTGTCTCAAGCACGCCAGCTCTTGCTCCGCCGATGCCAAGTGCATAGGCAAGCGCCAGATCCTGTGCCTTGCCGGTCGCATCCTGCTCTACAGCGATCAGACACGGAGTACCCTTTCCTGCCTGGTACTCGGAACGAACGGTATGTCCCGGAGCCTTCGGAGCGATCATGGTAACATCGACATTCTTCGGCGGTACGATACATCCAAAATGAATGTTGAATCCATGTGCGAACATTAACATATTGCCTTCCTCAAGGTTCGGCTCGATGTCGTTTTTGTAAAGATCCGCCTGCTTCTCATCATTGATCAGGATCATGATGATGTCGGCTTTCTTTGCTGCCTCTGCAGCTGTATATACTTCAAATCCCTGCTCCTCTGCCTTCTTCCAGGACTTGCTGCCCTTGTAGAGACCGATAATGACCTTGCATCCGGAATCTCTTAAGTTCAATGCATGTGCATGTCCCTGGCTTCCGTATCCAATGATGGCAATGGTCTTACCATCCAACAGTGAAAGGTTACAGTCTTCCTGATAAAATATTTTTGCTGACATATCTTTTTCCTCCATTTTTTATACATAGCAACAGCATCTGTGATGTCTGCCGCTCGTTCACAATTAGTATGTATTACAAACTCTGCAGATGTCCGTTTTCGTCGATCATCTTCACATCGGCAGTTCCTCTGGACAGACCGGTAATTCCCGTTCTTGCCAGCTCCAGGATCTCATACCCCTGCAGCAGATCCAGAAATGCATCCAGCTTATCCTGATGCCCGGTAAGCTCAATCACCATGGAATCGTGTGTCACATCAACAATCTTGCCGTGGAAAATCTCCGTCACATTTAAAATCGGCTGGCGTTCCGTATCTCTGGCGCGTATCTTGACCATAATCAGCTCGCGCGTCACAGACGAGCCCGGCTCCAGCTTCTTAATGTCAACCACATCCTCAAGCTTGGCAAGCTGCTTTTCAATCTGCTCTAAAATCTGTTCATCCCCGCTCGCCACAATCGTAATCCGCGTATAGCGCGGATCCGCTGTCACTCCCGAAGAAAAACTGTCAATGTTGTAGCCTCTGCGGCTGAACAGCCCCGAAATATGACTCGTCACACCCGGATTATTCTCGACCAGAAGCGATAATACCTGTCTTCTCATTTAAGAAAACCTTCCTTACTATCTGAAATTACACATCACACTTACCATTGATAATAACAATGTACATTTTTTTTGTCAATATCCGAACAAAAAATGGGTATACCTATTAGGAATACCCAAAATAACTTAAAAACTTCTCAATACTTCCGTAATCATCCAGATAACCGCTGCCGCAGTCAGCCATCCCCCAATCGTGCGGGTGCGCTTCTCGGTCTCCGGCTTACCCCGGTCATCTTTTCTTGTACATGCCCCGGGAGCTGCCACCATGAGCAGCCCCGTGAGTAAAAGAACCATTTGTATCAAACGCATCATAATCTGCTCCCTGTTGCTATATCATAACTCCGGATCCCTCTTTGTTCTTCTCGATAATATGATTGAGCTTGCGGAACGGAATTGCCACTACAAGTCCGATAAACAGTGAAATCAATACATAGATACCGAGCGCTCCGAGATCCTTCCAGTAATCCATCTTATATAGACCGCCGATCGTCTCTCGCATGGCATTCATGCCGTACGGGAACGGCAGATACTTATAGAGCATCTGGTATACCTTCGGCAGCGTCTCAATCGGGAACGTACCGCCGGCACCGGCCACCTGGATTACCATGACCACAATCGCGAGCGCCTCACCGACATTGCCGAATGCCACGGTCAGTGAGTAAATAAACAGGGTAAATACCAAACTCGCCACAGCGCCTGCCAGCCAGAATAATACCGGGTGATGGCACTGGATTTTAATATAAAACAGGTTGCCCAGAACCGTTAAAAGCGTCTGTGTCTGCCCCACCAGGAAAAAGATCATGTATCTTCCGAAATACTCCTGGTACGGCTTCACATTTTCGACGCCCTCCACCGGATGTACCTTCACGTGAATGATCGCAACCAGAATCAGCGCTCCTACCCAGAGAGCGAGGATCGTGTAAAACGGAGACATCGCCGAGCCGTAGTTTTCAATCTCATAGATACCGACCGTCTCCAGATTTACCGGGGAAGAAATAAAGGCTCCCAGCTCCTCCGGATTACTCTTTACGATTTCAAGCAGCTCCTGATACTGATCATTCTGCTGTAAGCTTACCAGATCCGCCGTGACGCTGTTTAGCTTGGCGAGAAGTTCCTGCGCCATGGACAGTGATCCGCCAAGGCTGTTGCTTCCACGCTCAAGCGTGCTTTGATAATCGGAAAGTGCATTCTCCACACCGTTAAAATCGGCATCTACGCCGTCTAAAATACCCGCTGCGGCAATCATGGATTGCTGCATGGAGCTCATTGTGTTCTCTAACTTCGGCTTGACATTGTAAGCAAAATCATTGCGCAGTCCATCGACCGCTTTCTGGCAATTTGCAATCTCCGTCACAATTTTATTACTGAGATTCCTTACCGTCTCCATCGATGTATCGGCATTGTTCTCCAGCGCTGTCAGGTCCGCAGTGATGGTATCCAACTGCGTGCGGATTGCATTAATCTGCGCCTGCATATCCTCCGGCGCCGTATCCTCCCACCCGGATACCGAAGTATCAAACAGCTGCCTCACGTATGGCATCATCGCCGATAAGCCCTGTACCGTGACAGAAGTGCCCTGGGAATACTCCGAGAGACGGTTTAACGCATTGGTAATGACGGACGACACATTATTTAACGAATCGTTCATCATGTCAAAGCTGTACGACACCATATCCGCCGTCGAACTCACCGTGCTGTTGCCCGCAACCAGCAGACTCTCCATGCTGTTGATGGATGCCTGACCGTTGGAAACCATGTTGTTCACATTCGGAAGCATGGTCTGACTCGCCTCCACAATACTCTGGGCGGAATTCATAATGCTGACAAACGAGTTCAATATATTGATGTAACTCTGCAGGTCGCTGCTTAAATTATTGAGTCTTACCAGAACACTCTCCGCCGGATCGGAATCTTCCGCATCCACATCCGAGAGGGCGTTCGTCACCTTCATCGTGGTCTCTGCAAGCGTGCTCACCACCGTGCTGTTCACCTGCTCCTGCACAGCCGTCTTGGCCTTCTGTGTGATCTTGGAGGCAATGGCGTTCTTCTTGGCATTCTCATAATAGATAATATCCGGATGATCCACCTCTCCGCCGAGGAAACTGATCATATCTTCCGTAAAATTCTCCGGGATGATGAGCGCCGCATAATAACTTCCATCATAGACGCCGTCGATCGCCTCATCGGTCGTATCCGTAAACACCCAGCCCATCGTCGTGTTCGACTCAAGCGCAGAGATGACACTGCTTCCGACATTTACACTGTTCCCTAAAATTGTGACTCCCTCGTCGTCCGACGCCACCGCGATCTTAAGATTTCTGGTTGCGGACGGTCCGTACGGATCCCAGTTTGACAAAATATTAAACCATGCATACAAAGACGGCAGAATACAGAGTCCCAGGATCACAACGACAGCCACCACGTTGGTGCTGATGCGCTTGACATCGGCGAAAAAAATCTTAAATATATTACGCATTCTCCTTCACCTCCGTGTCCGCATCTTTCTGTGCATCTGCATCTTCCACAGCCTGTGCATCCGCATCTTTCTGTGCATCTGCATCTTCTACAGCCTGTGCATCCGCATCCTTTTGTTTCTCTGTCTCTTCCGCAGTCTGTGCCTTTTCCACAGTCTGCGTTTCTTCCCCGGATGCCTTAGTCTCAATCAGCCGGGTCTCCGCCTCTGAGTTTAATCCGTCGTCAATCCTCTGAATCACATTTCTGAGATTTCCCGGAACATTATCAATCTCCAGTCCGATGAGGGAATCCACGCGTGTCCCCTCGTCGTTGATCTCGCTTAACTTTTCCTGAAGGTTATAGTCCATATACTCCACCAGAATCAGATAGGCTGCCAGCAAAAACAGCGATACAATCCACAGAATCAGAAACACAACCTTATTGCTCTCTGTCCAGAACAGAAGGAACAGGAAGATCAACGGAATAATAATAATACACTTTAAACCGATACTGATTCTCTTTTGATTCTTCTCGTGAATCTTGCGCTCATACGTCACGAGCATCTCATACATCTGTTCGTATTTTTCTTTCTTTTCCATAAAATCTCCCATTTCCTACATCATTTCCGTATCTTCCATACGCTTTTCTACAAAATGATTGATCTTCACAAACGGAAGCCGGATCACAAGACCAATCAGAAGCGCCGCCACCGCAAAAAGCAGCAGTTCTCCCAGATACTTCATATAATCGCTTCCGTACATACCGCCAATCGTCTCACGCATTGCGTTGATGGCATACGGGAACGGGAAGAAGATATAAATCTTCTGATAAATCTCCGGAAGCGTCTCAATCGGGTACGTTCCGCCGGAACCTGCAATCTGGATAACCATGACTACGACCGCCGCCGCCTTGCCGACGTCGCCGAAAGCCAGCGCCATCGCATAGATAAACAGCGTAAAGGTAAAGCTTGCCAGTGCTGCCGTCAGCCAGAATAAGCCCGGATAGAGGATCTGGCAGTGGAGCAGATAAATATCTCCCAGAACAATAATCGCCGCCTGGATCTGCCCACACACAAAGAACAGCAGATATCTTCCGAAGAACAACTGATAGGACTTCGGGTTGGAAAGCCCTGCGGTATCCGGCTTCACTTTGATCAGTGCCACCAGAATCGTTCCTCCTACCCAGAGGGCAAGCACGGAATAGAACGGCGTCATCGCCGATCCGTAATTTGCAATCGCGTAGATCTCCTGTGTCGTCACCTGTACCGGTTCTGCAAAGAAGGCGCCGTAATCCTCCGGATCACCCTGCAAAAACTTCAGCAGTGCATCTACTTTTTCATCATCTTCCGCACTCTCCAACCGTTTGATCAGTTCCGTCAGCTTTGTGCTCACATTGTCAATCACGGTCTGGATCTGCTCAAGGCTCTCCGTCGTGTCACTGACCGTTGTCTGAATTCCGTCAAACACCACGCCCATATCATTTACTGCGGTATTTAAGTTATCCAGAAGCTTTGTCACATTGCCGAGCATCTGCGATACACTGTTTAACACTCCGTCCATCTGCGGAACAAGACTGTTGGTATACATATTCTTCAGATTGGTAATCGACTCGCTGCAGTTGTTTAACACCTGTGTCACGCTTGCCACAGATCTGTTCACCATATCCGCAACAATCTGACCGGAGCCGTCTGTACCACCGCCCTGCTGGAGCAAAGCATTTAATGCATTCTGAATATCCTCAGCACCATTGTTCATGCTGTTTAAGGTATTTAAGATCTCCTGAATCTGCTGATTCACCTCATCGGACACGATCGAATCTATGGAACCGCTCCCCTCCGTGGAGCCTGTTCCTTCTGTGGAGCCTGTTCCTTCTGTGGAACCTGTACCCTCCGTGGAGCCTGTTCCTTCCGTGGAGCCTGTGCCCTCCGTGGAGCCTGTGGTTCCCGATGAATTTGCCGCCTGATCTGCCAGACTCTTCTTCAACTGGTTTAACTGTCGGATCAGTTCCGCCGTATCGGTTGCCGTCTTGTTCAGATTGTCTGCCGTAGACTGCGCATTCTGCGCCAGGTTCGCGTTGTTGATATCCGTTGTGATGGAATTGATCGAATGATTGATGCCATCCAGTGTCGTCTGCACATTGCTGCTGAAATTCTCCAGTGAAGTTTTCGTGGAATTCAGATTGCTCTGCGAATTCTGGAAACTCTTCTCGCCATTCTGAATCTGGCTGCTGAGCTTCGGCAGTTCTCCGTCTGCGGTTTTGATCTCTGCCTCCAGCACTGCATTCGCCGAAATAAACTCATCAATCATATCACTGTAATCGATCAGATTGTTGTTCAGGTTGGTCAGTTTGCCCTCAAATTCGCTGAACACATCCTGATTCTCCATCTCAGAGGACAGTTCGTTTGTCTGTGTAAAAATGGTACTTGCAACCACCTCGATAAACTTCTCGTTGATGCTCTGCTTTACCGTCGATACAGCGGTATCCGTAATCTTGGTTGCAACCGCATTCCGTTTTTCATTCTCATAATATGTGATCGTCGGATTCTTAAAGTTCTCCTTGAACACATTATACATACTGTATGTAAAGTTATCGCTGATGATGACAGCCGCGTAATAATCTCCGTTCCTGACACCCTCAAGCGCTGCGTCCGAATCCTCAAGGAACACCCATCCGATCTTGGTATTCTCCTTCAGTTCCTCCACAACTTCATTACCCATGTTCTCTGTCGTTCCATCCGAAAGGGTGTATCCTTCATCCTCCGACACGACCGCAATCTTGATATTGGAAGTATTCGCATAAGGATCCCAGTTTGAATAGATGTTAAACCATGCATACAGCGATGGAATGACACAGAGTCCCAGCGCAATAATCATTGCGAATGGATTCTTCACCAGTCCCTTAATGTCTTTTGCAAAAATACGCCATATATTCTTCATATAAATATTCCCGTTTCCCTTTCGTAGTTCCCTTTGCGTTCAAAAATCGCTAATATTATACCGTATTTTACCGCAAATTGGAACATACAAAATTCAGATGCTGTATATATACCGATACAAAAAAAACCTATCTCATATGGGTTGTCCCACATACGAGATAGGTTCTGTCTGCTGTTCCTTAAGCTACCTTGCTCTTAGCCAGCTCTGCCAGTGCTGCAAATCCCTGTGCGTCGTTTACAGCCATCTCTGCTAACATCTTGCGGTTGATGTCCACACCAGCTACCTTTAATCCGTGCATCATCTGGCTGTAAGAAATACCATTCATTCTTGCAGCTGCGTTGATACGTGCGATCCATAACTGACGAAACTGTCTCTTCTTCTCTTTTCTGCCTGCATAAGAACTTGTTAAGGCTCTCATGACAGACTGCTTTGCTACACGATACTGCTTGGAACGTGCGCCTCTGTAACCCTTTGCTAATTTTAATGTTCTATTATGCTTTTTCTTAGCGCCTAATCCGCCTTTTACTCTTGCCATTTTGCATTCCTCCTTAACTTATTCCTATAAATATGGTAAAATCTTCTTCATGTTCTTAACGTTTGTTGCATCGGTCATTGCCGGCTTACGAAGATTTCTCTTGTTCTTGGTTGTCTTCTTGGTTAAGATATGTCTCTTGTAAGCTTTATTTCTTTTTAACTTTCCTGTTCCTGTTACTTTGAAACGTTTTGCAGCTGCTCTGCTGGTTTTCATTTTTGGCATGATATGTTCCTCCTTAATTATGATTTTTTCTCTGCCAACACCATGCTGATGCTTCTACCTTCAACTTTTGGTGCTTTTTCCACTACTGCTATTTCGCCGAGGCTTGCGGCAAAATCATCCAAAATGTGCTTGCTCGCATTCATATGAGCCATTTCACGTCCGCGGAAGCGCAATGTGATCTTCACCTTGTCTCCCTTGCTAAGGAACTTTTTCGCAGCGTTCATTTTGGTGTTCAAATCGTTTGAATCGATATTTGGCGACAAGCGAATCTCTTTGATCTCAACCACTTTCTGCTTCTTTCTGGCTTCCTTTTCCTTGCGTGCCAGTTCATATCTGTACTTGCCGTAGTCGATAATCTTGCATACAGGTGGCTTTGCGGTTGGAGCAATCTTCACCAGATCAAGCTCTGCCTCTTCCGCCAGCTTCATTGCTTCGCGTGCTGACATAATGCCAAGCTGTTCTCCGTTCTCTCCGATCAGACGAATCTCCTTGTCTCTGATCTGTTCGTTAATCATTAACTCGCTAATGGTATCGTACCTCCAAATAAAAAAGTGGATAGGCAGACTATCCACTAAACATTCAAACCCGGAACATGATATGTTCGCAATACTTTGAAATATGAACCATGAGTCACGTATTTGTGCTCCGGTGAGAGTGGATACTCTACTTTGTTTTCTAACAACTATTTAAACTTATCACACACACGTATCCGTGTCAAGTGTTTTTTATTATTTTTCACTGGTGTTGTCGCTGATCATCTTGCGGATCGCCGCCTGCTCCTCCTGTGATACCAGACTCTTGACATCAAGCATCACAATCAGCTCCTTCTGGCAGGAAGCCACATCATTAAAACAGCACTGCTGTCCGCTCATCAGTGTCGGCATCGGAAGCACTCTGGAATCTTCCACGTCCACAATTTCCTTTACCTTTTCCACCTCAAGTGCCAGCTTCATGCCGCCCACATTGACAACCACAAGGTTGTCCACCGCAATGTTCCCCAGTCCAAATCTGGATGCAAGGGAAAACACCGGCAGGATCTCTCCGTGAAGGCGGATAATACCTCTGATATTGGCAGGAGAAGTCGGTACAACCACAACATTCATCTTACTCTCAATGGATTCCACATTCTCAAGTGATATTCCATAATCCATTCCCGTTAATGTAAATGTCAGCAGCTGCATGTGACTTCCCCCCTGTTCTGAAACTTTTCTTCTTGCTATTATATCCCTTTTCTTCCGGTTCGGCAACCGCAGAATCTGTCAATTTTTAATTTTTTAATACAAACTTTCCAATCAGCTCATCCAGTGCAATCGCCTGCGCAGACAACTCCTCACTCGTTGCAGAGGATTCCTGTGCCGTTGCGGAATTGGACTGTACGACCTCGGAAATCTGGTTGACTCCCTCCTCCGCCTGTTTCATGGCTTCTGCCTGATCCTTGGAATTATCGCTCAAGCGCTTGGAAGTCTCTGCAATCTGCTTGATTCCGTCAATTACCTCTTCAAGAGACGTGGACACACGCTCTACTGCCTGATTGCCCTCTTCAATTTCTTTGAGGGAAGCCTCAATCAACTCTCTGGTGTCCACCGCAGACTGTGTACTCTGCTCTGCCAGCTGCCGGATCTGCTCTGCAACGACAGCGAATCCTCTTCCTGCCTCGCCTGCACGCGCCGCCTCAATGGAAGCGTTTAAGGACAGCAGGTTCGTCTGTGACGCAATATTCTCTATATCTGTAATAATGTTTCCAATCTTGTTGGAAGATTCGTTGATGCGGCTCATGGTATCAATCATGGACTGCATCTGATTCTTGCTCTGATCCGCTTCACCTGCATACTGCTTTGCCTGCTGGTAAGATTCCTCTGCCTGCTCCGCGGTCTTCTGGATATTCTCTGTAATGCTTGTGATGGTCGCCTGCAGTTCTTCCACAGCTCCTGCCTGATCCGTTGCGCCCTCCGCCAGACTCTGAGATGCCTCTGCAAGGTTGCCGGAACCGGCAGAAACCTGGTTTGCCGCATCTTCGATTGATGTCAGCGTCTCTATCATCTGATCGCGCAGAACGCGCATCGCCACAATCAATTTTTCAAAATCAAGCGTATAACCGTCCTTGTGCTCCGACTGCACTGCGTAATTGCCCTGTGACATCAATCCGAGAATTCTTCCCGCATCATTGATGATAAGATTCAGCTTATCTGCCATGTCTGCCGCCTCACGCGCCATGTCTGCGACCTCATCCTGCGTGGAAACCTCCGGGAACGGAGTAGAAAGATCTCCCTGTGCAAACGTTTTAAACCGCTCGCCAAGTGCCTCAAGCGGTCCGGAGATTCCCTTTGCCACCTGATTGCCAAGCTTGTTGGCCATAACCATTGCCAGAGCTGACACTGCCACAATCACAATCGCAAGAATCACGCTGACTGCCGTCAGAGTGGAGGACAAGCGGTCTCCCTCCGTCACTTTCGTATTCATCAGTTCTATCATATCTGCATAGATATCTTCGTAAATCGGATCCAGACTTTCCTTCATCTGCTGCTGTGCCGCTGTGGACTGTGTAGCATCGGTGGTTGCACCCTGCTCGATGATCGGTTCCTCCGCTGCCCAGTATTGCTGCAGTTTATCTGAAATCTGCTGGTAGAGTGCCTTTTCCTCGCTCGTCGTTACTACATCCCCAACGGTTGCGAAGTAATTCTCGAACTTTGCTTTCTGTTCGTCATGTTCTGTCATGGCATCATCCACCAGTCCCTGCTCATCAAATCCGATGATTCCTCTGGTCGCTGATCTCGTGTTGGCAAATGTGATCATCGCCTTGCCGATATCTCCCTGTGAAAAACCATAATTCACAAGTGCGCTGGAATAACGGTTCGACATCACAAGCATCGCTGCCAGCCCGACTACCGCTCCTATGGCAGTGATTGCCGCCACCATAACAAATGCTTTTGTCAGTCTCTCTTTGATTCGTACATTTTCAAACAATTTCGCTCCTCCTGTGTGCTTAAAGCTGTTCGGACTCATCCATTTTAAGGATATTGAAGTCAATGTTTCTGACACCAAATATGCCCTCCCCTGCGGCATGCCGGTGGGCATCTATATGAAATCAGACGGCCTTATGGTAATTGGAACAGGACCGGTAAAAACGAAAGACGGCTCCTCCTTTGATCCTGCCCAGGGACTTCTCCAGTCAGGGGATTATATTGAAGCCATAAACGGAGAACCAGCCAGAAAAAAAGAAG
>ENA-USUM01001756-USUM01001756.1-human-gut-metagenome-genome-assembly--contig:-NODE-1756-length-13308-cov-19.785201_pt1 | contig 13308 bp, 15 predicted proteins | sample MGYA00250063_ERZ773402 | MGnify/ENA primary metagenome ERZ773402 (study PRJEB29103, sample SAMN06112030) | human gut metagenome | biome: human gut; feature: ankylosing spondylitis patient; material...
TGAATCCGCCGGACAGCGACTTCCAGCGCGGAGTAGTTGATTCCAGAGTAGTGTGAGTAGCTCGACTGCGGAGCGGGACGGTCTTCCGGGTGCAGAATCTCGTGCACGATCTGCTTGCGGTTCGGAAAATCAGCTCTGGCGAGGCGGTGCATATCGGCATCACGGACTTTGAATTGCCCGGACAGGATTTTCTCCTGCATACCGGGCATCATCTGTTCCATAATCTCTACGCCGCGCATGAACTTCTCAGATCGGACAACGTAAGATTCACTGACGTTGTTCCGCTCTGCAATCTGCTTGCGGATGCTCGCTTCCGCAGAGGTGGGAGGAATTGTGTTAATTTGACACAATTCCTCCGGGGCGGTTTTCTTGGCAGCAGCCGTGTGCTGGTTGTTGCCGTTTCCACCGGGCTTTCGATGCTCTACACTGTACTGCTTTCCAATGAGGAACTTCTTCTGCTCCGGTGTGAGGTTGCGCCGCCCCAGCTGATTTTTGCAAATCCAAGCGAGGACTTCTTCTCTGCTTTCAAACGGGAGCGGCATGGTGGAGAAATAAATCTCCGGGTGTTTCTGGAGGATGGCATAACGGTTGTGTCCATCAACAAGGGTATTACCCCAGACAATCAAAGGAGAAATCAGCTTGCCTTCCTTGAGGATGTTTTCTTCCAGCTGCTTGTACTCATCGTCCGTCAGCGGTGGGATCTGATTCTGGAACTCCGGGTCGATTTTCAGGTTGATCATACGCACACTCCTTTATCTCTCCTGCTGCGCCGGTTCTTCCTCCCGGAAAAAAGACGCAACATTCTGCTTTGCGGTTTTCAGTTTGAGCAGTTCCTCTTTAGCTTCCTTGTACTGCTCATAAAACTTTGCCTTTTCGGATGCCAGCTGCGCATACTCGGCTTCCAGTTTTTTCGGGCTGGGCAGCTTGGTGATGTTGTTTGCCTTGAAATAGGCTGCTGCCGCCCGGTACGCTGTCAGCTCTGCACGGTGCTGTTCTTCAAAGGTTGCGGGGGATTTGGCAGCTTTCAGTTTCTGCGCAATCGGTCGGTACTGCTGGTAGGCAGTAGCGTGACTGCGCAGGTTCTTATTTTCTGTCATGCGGGTTTCGAGGTCTTTCGCCACGGCCAGCGATTCGTGGAACTTGGTGTCAAGTTCTGTGATTCTCTGGTCGAGTGCATCCTCGTCCAGTAAACCTTTCTCCTGCAAGAGAATCAAGGTCTGCGACATGGCTTTGAGGTTGTGCTTTTTCGCCCAACGCTCGTAGCCGATGCCCTTGCCCTGCTTCAGCTTCGCCTGAGTATCGACCAGTTTCCCGATGCGGTCAGACTTGGACTGGATAGTGCGCTTGCGTTCGGTATTGGCTTTCAGAGCGGCAAGTACAAGTTCTTTCTCGAACTGGTCCCCGAGATGTTTCGCCCGGATGAACTTTGTTCTTCCAGCAGGCAGATAGCTGAGCCGCCCACGACTTTCCTTGACGGTGATGCCATACTGTTGCATAAGCCTATCAGAAAAATCTTCAAAGCTGGTAGCACAGTACCCCAACAAGATCACTTCGGAAATGCAGATGCGTTGAAGAAGTGAAGTCCCGAATGGACAGGAAATTTTCAAGAATTGAAAATTTGTGGTCACGGGACGGTTCTTGCCCTCTACCGCTGCGCTCAAAACGTATTTTCAACAAATGTTTCTGAATTGTTAAGACGCAAAAATAAGTAGAGAGTTCCGCTGCTCGTGTATGTTGATCGCCGTTTGCTCCGAACGAAGTTCCTGCCCCTGTTTGTGCAGCGGCGTTGGCTGAAAAGCCGGTATCACGTTCAGACGGCTTATGAAGGATTCAAGGTTCAGCTTCCCGGAAAAGAAAAATACCGCCCACGCAGTACAGGCGAAGGATTTTGTCGGGGTGAAACGGCGGCAAAATGATCGGGTGTGTTGCGGGGCGGTGCGTTCTTTCTGGGCAATCATCCGCTGAAAGTGGTGGTTATCACGGTGAGAACCACCACTTTTGTCAGCAGGATTTGGAATAAAGGGCATCATGGAAGCGTGGGTGCGTCAATATGGTTTTGTAAATTTTATTGCAATAAAGCGTGATAGTAGGACTTATGGCACGGTGAAAATGAAAACAGCAGACAGAGATGTTCCTGTCTGCTTGGTAAGAGATATGATAGAAGAGCAGGCTGGTGTGGTATGGTCACAGATACTCCACCAGCAGTTCTACGAAGATATCGAACAGCACCGGAGAAACCGAACTGGCCTCGGGGTCACAAGTGGAATAAGGCAGAACGACACTGCGGCCGATTTTTTCGGCGCAGGCCGGGTGCGGATTTGCGGTGACGAGCAATATTTTACCGGTGGTGTGCTGGATGCTCTGCATGATCTCCGAACGTCCACTGACGGAAAACAGAATCAGAAGATCGTTATCGTCCATATAGGCAGAGGTCTCTCCCAAAAAATCATTGGCAACAGCCCGCACGGTGCGGCGCTTCTTCCGCATCAGAATCTCGAACAGCTGTGCAGGCTGGAAGCTCTTGGCAAGGCCGGTGGCGTAAATGTTGGCGTGGTTGTTGATGTATTGCGCTAACTCCTGCAAGTAGGCAGGTGTCAGAAGCTTTTCAGAGTTTTGCAAAAGCTGGTATAACCGGTGAAAATAGCCGGTGTGGTTAGAGCCCTGCGCTGTCTGCTCGGCCTGCACAGCAAGCCAGGTGCTCACGTCGGCCCGGAAATCCTGATAGCGGTTATAGCCCAGCGTTTTGACAAAGCGGGAGAGTGCCGGCTGCGAAACACCGCAGTCCTCGGCAAGGCGGCTGGTAGTTTTATAGACGACCTGATCCGGGTTCTCCAGAATGGCCTGATAGATGGCCAGATCATTCGGGGTGAAATCGGAGCGGTGCATTTCCATGAGTTGAAGCGGATTCATAAGGATATCTCCTTGGTATTTACAGGTGCTGTATCGAATATTTGATTCTATCATATCGAAAAGAAGGCAAAAATGCAAGGGCTCCGAAAAAATCATGCTGCGGAACGCGAAAAAGAGATGCGTGTCAGACAGATATCGCCGGAAATTGGTGGATATGCGCAAGAAAGCAGAAAATCTTTGTTTAAAACAGATATTTACAACTTCTGAATATTTTGATATAAAATATTTGATTCAAGTGAATGAAACTTCCGAAAATGCTTTGACCGGTCAACAGGAAGCGTTTCATGAAGAGTCGATCCTGATATTGTGGTCGTTTGGAAACCGAAGGAGGACTTTTACATGGCAACCAACAAACAGATCGCCGAAAACGTGCTCAAAGCAGTTGGCGGCAAAGAGAATGTAGTCAATCTGGCGCACTGCTTTACGCGGTTGCGTTTTACCCTGAAAGATGAATCCAAGGTGGATCAGGATGCCCTGCGTAAAACACAGGGCGTGATCCAGCTGATCATGGCTGGCGGACAATGTCAGGTCGTTGTCGGCAGCAAGGTGGATGCTTTGTATGATCTGATCTGCGAGACTTACGGCATCAGCACCGCTGTAGAGGAAAATGACGTGGCAGACGGGCAGAAGCACAACCCCATCAATACGCTGATGAATACCATGTCCGGTGTTCTGGCACCGACCCTTGGCATCCTGACCGCAGCCGGTATCATCAAAGGTGTGATCTCGCTGTTTGCATCGCTGGGCTGGGTCTCGACCACCAGCGGCGTATACATGCTGCTGTATGCAGTCGGTGACGGCTTCTTCTACTTCCTGCCCATCCTGCTGGGCTTCTCGGCAGCCCGTCGTTTCAAGTGCTCGGAGTACCTGGGCGCTGCGATCGGCACGGCACTGGTTTACCCGGCCATGGTGAACATCGGCTCCACGATGGAAGTGGCTGGTACGATCCTGGCAGGTACGCCGTTTGCCATGGACTATTACAATACCCTGTTTGGTATTCCCATCATCATGCCGGGCAGCGGCTACACTTCCAGCATCATCCCAATCATGCTGGCCGTTTATGTGGCTGCTAAACTGGAAAAGGCCTTTAAGAAATCCCTGCCGGAAGTGATCCGCGGCATCCTGACCCCGGTTCTAGTGTTGCTGATCACCGTTCCGCTGACCTATATCGTCATCGGCCCGGTCTCGCAGGGTATCTGCGGCGCGATCTTCATGCTGGTGAAGGCCCTGTATGAGATGGGCATTGTCGGCGGCATCATTGCGGGTGCTCTGGTCGGCGGTGGCTTCGGCGTACTGGTTATGTTTGGTCTGCACTGGGTCATCATCTCTCTGGCACTGTCCAACATCGGCATCAACGGATTTGACTATATCATGGCTTCCGGCGGCATCGGCCCGATGATCGGTGTGGCACAGGGCCTGTGCATCACCCTGCGCACCCGCAGCAAGAAGGTCCGCGATCTGGCACTGCCATCCTTCATTTCTCAGGTATGCGGTGTCGGTGAGCCTTTGATGTACTCCATCCTGATCCCGTTGAAGAAACCCTATGTCATCAATATCCTGTCCGGTGCTGTTGGCGGTGCCGTGATGGGTGCTCTGCGGACAAAGATCTATTTGTTCGGCGGCAGCGGCATTTTCGGCTTTGCAAACTATGTCAACCCGACCGGTGACCTGAGCGATCTGGTCAAGGCACTGATCGGTACCGGCATCGGAATGCTGTTCTGCTTCATCGTCCAGTGGGTCACATACGATTTTGAGGCAGAGAAGAAACTCTGATACAATCAGCTCCGAGGGGACAGACCAAAGGGAAGCTTCCCCGGTCTGCCCCCTCCGGGCGTTTACAAGGAAGGTTCACAATGCAAAATTTCTTCAAGCTCCAGTCAGTAACGCGGCACATCAGCCGGATCATTCTTCCCTGCGGAGTCTGCGTCTATCTGGTTCAGGGAACCCACGAAGCGGTCCTGCTGGACACGGGTTTTGGCATCGGCGATCTGAGAGGCTTTGTGGAGCAGAATGTCACAACGCCCTATCGGGTCTGGCTGTCCCACGGCCATCTGGATCATGCGGGAGGCTCGGCGCAATTTGAAACGGTCTGGCTGAGTCCGGCAGATTTTGCATTGGAAAAGCAGCATAACATCTGGCAACGCCGGTACGAGGAGATCCTCGACGGGCCGGATGGAGCACCGGAAGGATTTGCGCCAGAACTGCTGCAGCCCAGCCGTACAGCACCTTACTGCCCGCTGGAAGATAACGCCGTGCTGGATCTGGGCGATGTGCGGGTACAGGCGATCCCGGTCCCGGGCCACACGGCGGGCATGATGGTATTTCTTATCCCGGAAGACCGCACGGCCATCTTCGGAGACGCCTGCGGAGAGATGACGCTGCTCAAGCGGGAGATGCTCCCGACGTATGCAGAGGCACTGCAGGGCCTGCAGAGATGGGAGGGTCAGTTCGACACGGTGCTGCGCAACCATGGTGTATTCTGGTCCGATAAGCGCATCCTGCAGGACAATCTGGAACTGACGGAAGCGATTCTGGCGGGCCGGGATGCCGCCATTCCGATGCAGATGATGGGCGTGCCGGGCTTTGCAGGCCGTCCGCAGGAGCATCCCGGAAAATATGGCAATATTTTCTATGCCGCTGCACAGGACGCAAAATGGTGAGCGGCAGACCGACTGAATACGGAATAATGATAAGAGGAGAGAAAATTTTCATGGGAAAGGCTCTGTGTTTTGATCCGGATGGATATGTCGTGAAGTGCTGTGCGCTGGAAGGCGTAACGGTGCAATACCGGGCTTATGAAGGACTGGAATACTGTGCCGCACCCGCCGACCCAATCCAGAAACTGAACCTCTATGTGCCGGAGGATTATTACGCAGGTGCACACCACAACGGCTATACCCTGCACACGGCGCCCATCTTCCTGCCCAATACGGTGGGCGGCTACCTGCCCGGCCCGGCAGACTGCCCGGGGCCGGATCGCTTCGGGCACCCGAACGCGGCCCTCTGTGCGCTGGCACATGGCTATGTTGTGGCCTGCATCGGCGTGCGGGGACGCACCTCCGGCCACCGGAACACGGAATTTTTTGAAGGATCAAAAGCAGCGGAATCCGAAGCAGAAACCGGCCGCAGCGTGGGCAAGGCTCCGGCGTTTGTGGTGGACCTGAAAGCGGGCATCCGCTGGCTGCGGCACAACAAGGCACAGCTGCCCGGTGATACCGAGCACATCATCACCAATGGCACCAGTGCAGGCGGCGCTCTGTCGGCACTGGCCGGTGCCAGCGGCAACAGTGAAGCGTATGCCGCAGAGCTGACCGCGATCGGTGCACTGGAAGAACGGGACAACGTTTTTGCGGCGAACTGCTTCTGCCCCATCCACAATCTGGAAAATGCCGATACAGCCTACGAATGGATGTTCTGCGGTTACGATGATTTCAGCACCCTGCGCATGAGCGTGAAGGACGGAAAAATCGTCCAGAAGGGCACCACCGGCACCCAGACCGAGCAGCAGAAGCAGACCTCCCGGGAACTGAAAGCGCTGTTCCCGACCTACCTGAACAGCCTTGGGCTGAAGGATGCGGCAGGCCATCCGCTGACGCTGGATGAAAACGGGAACGGCAGCTTTCTGGAAGCCGTCAAGGCCGCTGTGCAGCAGTCGGCCCAGCGGGAACTGGAGACCCATCACACGGCACAAAAACTTTCCATGCTGGCGGTCAAAGGCAGTGAAGTGGAGCAGCAGACCTATTTGACCATCAAAGATGGCCGGGTGACGGCACTGGACTGGGACGGCTTCCGGGGTGCGATCCTGCGCATGAAAACCGCACCGGCCTTTGACGCACTGGATATGATGTCGCCGGAAAATGAGGAATTTGGCACAGAAAGCATCGAGCGCTGCCACTTTACCGCATACAGCCAGGCACACGATACCGTAGGCGGTACGCTGGCCGAACCGGAGCTGATCGCCAAAATGAATCCGCTGACCTTCATCGGCAAAGCGGATACGGCAAAGCACTGGCGCATCCGGCATGGAGCCTACGACCGGGACACTTCGCTGGCGATCCCATTCATCCTTGCGACGACCTTGAAAAATCACGGATTCGATGTGGATTTTGCTTATCCATGGGGTCTGCCCCACAGCGGCGATTATGATTTGGACGAGCTGTTTGGCTGGATCGACGATCTGTGCCGCTGAAAAGAGTATTGAAAGAGAAAGGAATCTTTTATGAAAAAAAGTACAAAACTGGCTTCTTTAGTGCTTGCTGCTGTGGTTGCATTGAACGGTCTGGCACTTCCAACCTTTGCTGCTGTTCCTTTCCTTGAGACGCAGACGGGCATCATATCTAAACAGGTAAATTACACGCCGGGCGTTACCGTGACCAAGCCCACGGCAGAGGATCTGGAAGGTGAATATGGAGCGGCTTATGCGGATGCCGGATTCAAGGTGACATTTACGTTTTGCAGCGATGATGCTTCGATTCAATCGGTCAGTGTCGGCGGCAATATGAATTTCTACACGCAGGAAGATTGTAAGGTTTACGCTGAGGCTGGACGTCCCAATCAGTCGGCAGGGCTTGTGCCCAAGAGCGCTTACGAGTACCGGGTGGGTATGACGACTGCGCAGAACAACGCGCCTGGCCTGACCAGTCGGGAAGGCATTCTGTATGAAATGGAAAAGGTAGACGAAGGCATTTGGAGCGTTTCCATGCCGCTTCCGGCGCAGCAGTATGTATATAAGTATATTCTGACCTACGCCAACGGCAGCACAAAACAGTCCGATGATCCGGCCAATCCCGCAGATGTGCCTGCTAACGTGGTCAGTACACTGGCAGGTCAGAGCATTGTTTATGTTGGCACTGCTGCGGATGCGCCGACCGAAATGAATGATTTCTATCCGGTTAAAGAAAAGTACCAGGGTACACTGCGGAAGGCAAGTGTGACCGCAAGCAGCGGGCTGGAACAAGCGCTTCTTATCTATCTGCCCTACAATTATAACGAAAACAAGACCTATAAGACCCTGTACGTCAGTCACGGCTCTGGTGGCAGTGAGACAGATTGGTTTGGTGTTGGCAACCTGAAGAACATTCTGGACAATCTGTATAAAGACGGTAAACTCACGGATGTGATCGTGGTGTCCATGGACAACAATTCGCCCTTTAACAATCTGGGCAATCTGGAGGATGCTGCGCGAAACATTGCAGACGTGATCGTTCCGTATATGGAAGAAAACTATCCAGTTTCTTCCAGCGCAGAGGATCGGGCGGTCTTTGGTTTGTCGGCAGGTGGCTCCATGAGCGAAAAGCTGCTTCAGACGATTCCAGAGAAATTTTCCTATGTGGGAATCTGCTCGGTAGGACGTCAATTTCCATTAAGTGCCGCACAAGCTGACTTAACAGATATCCAGGCAACGAATGTCAGCTATTACTGTGGCGAGTTGGATTGGCGCGAAAGCAATACGAAGAACCTTTATGAAGAAATGGCGGCTTTGGGCGGCAATGTGAGTTACAAAGTGGTATCCGGTGCCCATGACTGGATTACCTGGGGCCTGTCGATTGACGACTTCCTGACCAACCGGCTGTGGAAATCGTCTGTCGAGGACAGCTGTCTAAAGCAAATCTATCAGCAGCTTCGTAAGGGTTACACCGATCGTTTCTGATATGGAAGATGCTTGAAAGATAACCCCTGCGACAGAGAAAGCAACCAGACTTTCTGCTGATATCTCATCACTTTTTCTTTTGAAATGACCGCCCGAATACTCTAAAATGAGTTGTACAGGCGGTCATATTTTAGGAAAGTATCTGATTTGCGGCATAATAAATCCAAGTAAAGGAGAATTTATCTATGGATCATAGAACCGAAATCCTGGACCTGCGCACGGCACTGGAGGTGCTGCGCCAGACCCCGGGGCAGCTGGTGGAAACGGATGTGGAGGTGGACCCGGCGGCAGAGCTGTCCGGCGTGTACCGCTATGTGGGCGCAGGCGGCACGGTTATGCGTCCCACAAAGGTGGATGGCCCGGCTATGGTGTTTCACAACATCAAGGGTCACCCGGACACCAGCGTTGCCATTGGCGTGCTGGCCAGCCGTCAGCGGGTGGCAAATCTGTTTGGTGCGAAAAAGGAAGAACTGGGCCACCTGCTCTGCGAGTGCGCCAAAGCGCCCATCCAGCCGGTGGTGACCGATAAACCGGCTCCCTGTCAGGAAGTGGTGCACAAGGCCACCGACCCGGATTTTGACCTGTTCCAACTGGTACCCGCTCCGACCAATACCCCGGTGGATGCCGGCCCCTACATCACGCTGGGCATGTGCTATGCCACCCACCCGGACACCGGGCTTTCGGATGTGACCATCCACCGGATGTGCATCCAGTCCAAAGATGAACTTTCCATCTTTCTGCAGCCGGGCAGCCGCCATATCGGGGCCATGGCAGAGCGTGCCACCGAGTTGGGTCGGCCGCTGCCCATCTCCGTTTCCATCGGTGTGGATCCGGCCATTGAGGTGACGGCCTGCTTCGAGCCACCCACAACGCCGCTGGGTTTCAACGAACTGAGCGTTGCCGGTGCGCTGCGCAAACGTCCGGTGGAATTGTGCCCCTGTCTGACCGTGAAGGAAAACGCCATCGCCAACGCGGAATATGTCATCGAAGGCGAAATCGTGCCAGGCAGCAACCATGTGGTCGAGGACCAGAACAGCCACACCGGCTATGCCATGCCGGAGTTCCCTGGTTACAACGGCCACGCCAGCCACGAGTGCTGGCTGCTCAAGGTCAAAGCGGTCACCCACCGCAAGCACCCCATCATGCAGACCTGCATCGGCCCCAGCGAGGAGCACGTCAACATGGCGGGCATCCCGACCGAAGCCAGCATCCTGAACCTGATCGACAAGGCTCTGCCCGGCAAGGTGCTCAACGTTTACTCCCACCGTGCGGGCGGCGGCAAGTATATGGCCATTCTGCAATGCAGAAAGACCGTGCATACCGATGAGGGCAAGCAGCGGCAGGCTGCATTGCTGGCATTCAGTGCATTCCCGGAGCTGAAGCACGTCATTCTGGTGGACGAGGATGTGGACATCTTTGACACCAATGATGTGCTGTGGGCTATGAACACCCGTTTTCAGGGTGACCGGGACATCATCACGATCCCCGGAGTGCGGTGCCATCCGCTGGACCCCAGTTCCTGCCCGGAATATACCGGTTCCATCCGGGATGTGGGCTGCTCCACCAAGACCATCTTTGACTGCACGGTACCGTTTGCTCTGAAAGAAAAGTTTAAACGTGCAGCTTTTAAAGAGGTGGACCCGAAGCACTGGCTGCCGGATTTTGAACTGTGAGGAGTTACCCTATGAAAAAACGACTGGTCGTTGGTGTGTCCGGGGCATCCGGTGCGCCGCTGGCGGTGGAACTGCTGCGGGCGCTGCAGGCAAACCCGGAGGTGGAAACGCATCTCATCTTGACCCGCGGCGGCGAAATGACCCTGCGGCAGGAGATGGGGCTGACTGCCGCAGACATTTCCGCACTGGCAGACTTCACCCATGACAATGCGAACATTGGAGCTGCACCGGCCAGTGGCAGCTGGAAAAGCCTTGGCATGGTGGTGTGCCCCTGCAGCATGAAAACCGTGGCAGGCATCGTATCCGGCTACAGCGATAATCTGCTGCTTCGCGCAGCAGACTGTATGCTGAAGGAACGCCGCAAGCTGGTGCTGGTGGCACGGGAAAGCCCACTTTCCACCCTGCATCTGGAAAATCTGTGCAAGGCCAGCCGCTACGGGGCGGTGATCCTGCCGCCGATGCAGACCTATTATAACCATCCGGCAACGGTGCAGGAAATGACGCGCCACACGGTGCAGCGCATCCTGAGTCAGTTTGACCTTGACAACGAACTGTGCGAGTGGGAGGGGATGGACGAATGAAAACCTTCCACGCAGAGCGGACATTCCGTGGAAAAAACATCATGGTGGATGCCACGGTCACGGATGGCGGGGTGCAGATCGGCCTTTTTGGCGGGGACAAAACGCACATCGGTGCGGTGGGCATCGTGAACCCGGCAGGAAAAATTACAGTGACACAGTTTGAAAGGCACAAGGAGGGCATCCTCTGCCAGCAATGGTGCGATGCGCTTGCAAAAGCCGGGTGCATCCCGGCAGTGGTGTCGGCCGGAGTACATTACGACAAAGCCAGCAAAGAGGAAATCGCGCAGATCGTCCAGCTTTGTAATGAACTGCTGAAGGATATGTTAGATAAGGTGTAAGCGGATAAGTCCATTCTCCGGAACAGCATCAGGAGAATGGACTATTTTTCGGAAAATGGGCAAGAAATATTTGAAATGTAATAGAAATCATGGTATATACATTATACGAAACATTGACTCGATGAACGTATCACCGTTCAATGATGTATAAATGGGAGGTGCCTGCCATGACCGCTGTGATCTATGCCCGCTATTCTACTGACAGTCAGCGCGAAGAATCCATTGAAGGTCAGATCCGGGAATGCACCGCCTATGCGGAAAAGAACGGCTTCACGGTGGTAAAGCACTACATTGACCGTGCCGTCTCTGCAAAACGGACAACCGCCCGCAGTTCCAGCAGATGATCAAGGACAGCGAGCGTGGCATCTTTGACGTCATCATTGTCTGGAAGCTCGACCGCTTTGCCCGGAACCGCTACGACAGCGCACGGTACAAAACCCAACTGAAGCGGAACGGCGTGAAACTGGTGTCGGCGACGGAAGTCATTTCGGCTGGCCCGGAGGGTATCATTCTGGAATCAGTGCTGGAGGGCTATGCCGAATATTACTCGGCTGACCTGTCTGAAAAGGTCGTGCGCGGCATGACCGAGAACACTCTCAAGGGTATTTATAATGGCGGCACGATTCCGTTCGGCTACAATTACACATGCATTGTACCCACCAAAACCGAAAGTGTTGCTTAGAGCGGCACGTACGGTACGTTTCTGAGCAGTGTTAAAGGTGAAGTTCAGATCATAGTCGATTTCTTCATCTTTGTCATCTTCCTCATGGTTGATAGTGGGAGGTATGATATCTTCTTTTACTGCCATCACACTGGCCATTGCTTCTACAGCACCGGCAGCACCGAGCAGATGTCCCGTCATAGACTTAGTGGAACTGATATTCAATTCGTAAGCGTGTGAGCCGAAAACATCTTTGATGGCTTTGGCTTCCGAAATGTCTCCGACATGAGTTGAAGTACCGTGTACATTGATATAATCAATCTCTTCCGGTTTCATTTCTGCGTCTTCGAGAGCTCTTTCCATAACCAGTTTGGCCCCTAAACCTTCCGGATGGGAAGCCGTAATGTGGTGGGCATCGGCAGACATGCCTGCACCGGCCATTTCAGCGTAAATTTTAGCTCCACGTGCTTTGGCGTGTTCCAATTCTTCCAAAATCAGACATCCGGCACCCTCGCCCATAACGAAACCGTCGCGACTTGCGCTGAATGGGCGAGAAGCATGTTCAGGGTCGTCATTCCGGGTAGAAAGGGCTTTCATGGCATTAAAACCACCTACACCAGCCGGCCATATAGCCGCTTCCGCGCCGCCGCTGAGGATCATGTCAGCCTTGCCCAAACGGATAAGGTTGAATGCGTCAGCCAAAGCGTTGGTAGAAGATGCGCATGCCGAAGTGGTCGTGTAGTTCGGCCCATGGAAACCATACATAATAGAAATATGACCGCTTGCAATGTCTGCAATCATTTTCGGGATGAAGAAAGGATTGTATTTTGGTCCCAATTCTTTTCCTGTGAGTGCATACGCCCCGGCTTCTTCTTCAAAAGTGTGTATTCCACCGATTCCCACTCCGAAGACTACACCTATACGGTCTTTGTTCACAGCTTCCAAATCCATGCCGGAATCGTCTACGGCCATTTTGGCTGCAGCCAAGGCATATTGGGTGTACAAGTCCATTCTGCGTGCTTCTTTGCGGTCAATGTAGTTGCCTACATTGAAATCTTTCACCTCGCAAGCAAATTGAGTCTTGAACAAGGAAGCATCGAAATGTGTAATAGGTCCGGCACCACTTACTCCCTCAATCAAATTCTTCCAAGTTTCCTCGGTCGTATTTCCCAATGGAGTAACGGCACCCATACCTGTTACCACAACTCTTTTTAATTCCATTATCTTCGTTTAGAGAAAATATTATTTTGCGTTAGCTTCGATATAGCTAATAGCGTCACCTACAGTCGTGATCTTCTCAGCTTGATCATCGGGAATATTGATACCGAATTCCTTTTCAAATTCCATGATCAATTCTACTGTATCCAATGAATCAGCACCTAAATCGTTTGTGAAACTTGCTGTGGCTACTACTTCTGCTTCAGATCGGAAGAGCACACGTCTGAACTCCAGTCACATCACGATCTCGTATGCCGTCTTCTGCTTGAAAAAAAAA
>ENA-USUM01001765-USUM01001765.1-human-gut-metagenome-genome-assembly--contig:-NODE-1765-length-13274-cov-53.604304_pt1 | contig 13274 bp, 6 predicted proteins | sample MGYA00250063_ERZ773402 | MGnify/ENA primary metagenome ERZ773402 (study PRJEB29103, sample SAMN06112030) | human gut metagenome | biome: human gut; feature: ankylosing spondylitis patient; material...
CGCTCCAGATCGCCGGAGTCCATCACGCGGTCCACCACGGCCTGGTTCTCGCGGTAGATGCCGCCCTGCTTGAGCATCTCATCGACCAGCGTCGTCTTGCCATGGTCAACGTGCGCGATGATGGCGATATTTCGAATGTTTTTCTGATCCGTCATGGAAGACAGTCCCTTCTATTCTGTATCCGGTCTAGGGCAGCAACGCATGATTCAGCAAGAGCATTCGGCGGGAGATTTTTTGTCGAGACAAGGTTTGAAAAGTGCAGGAATACTTTGTGTATTTCAAACTTTTCGAACCGATGGATCGGCAAAAAATAACCGACGAAGGCCGAAGATGCAATTGCGCGGTGTTGCCCTGCAAATTTTCCTCACAGCACCTGCCCGTTTGCCGTGCCCGTAAAGGCTCCGTACAGGATGGCAGGCGCACCGCCGACGAACACGGCGTCCATGCCCTCGCTCTCCTGCGCGGGCTGCTCCCAGGTGGCGCGCTCGTGCACGGCAGCCGGATCAAACACGTTGAGATCTGCGTCCATCCCGGCGGCAATGCGGCCCTTGCCGCGCAGGCGCAGGACCTGAGCCGGGAGGGCGGTCATGCGCTGCACGGCCTCCGGCAGCGTCAGGGCATGCCGCTCGCGGACGAACGTCTCGAGAATGCGCGTGAATGTCCCGTAGACGCGCGGGTGGGGCAGGCCCTCCGTGGGATAGAGCGAATCGGAGATGACGCTTGCAAACGGCGCGCGCAGAATTCGCTCGATGTCCTCGTCACAGGTGATGAAGTCGATCATCGTCACGTTGCAGGCCTCCTCTGCCAGCACATGGCACAGGCAGTCGACCGGCTCCAGCCCGAGAAGCCGGGCCGCCTCGGCAAGCGTTTTTCCCGTGAGCGGCTGGAATTCCGGCCGGTGCAGCGTCGTCAGGCGGATGTTGTCCCAGCCGACCATCTGCGCGATGTTGTCAAAATCGCGGCCGTGGGCGATGCGCTCACGCAGGATATCCCGCTGGGCTGGGTCACGCAGCCGGGCGACTACGGCATCCGTCCCGCCTGCCAGAAAGTCCTGCGGCAGCAGGTGCAGAAGCTGCGTCGAGCCTGCGCAGTAGGGATAGACGTCGCACGAGACGTCCAGCCCCTCGTCCCGCGCCTGCTGCAGCAGCGCCAGCGCCTCCGGGATGCGGCGGTTCCAGTTGCGCGGGCCCATGGCCTTGAGATGGCTGATGTGCACGGGCGTGCGGAGCAGGCGCGCCGCGCGGAGCATCTCGCGCAGGGCGTCGCAGACCATGTCGCCCTCCTCGCGCATGTGCACGCAGATGGGAATGCCGCTGCCCTGCAGCGGGGCCAGCGCCCGGAGCAGGCCGTCCGGCGTGTAGAAGCACTCCGGCGCATAGCCGAGGCCGAGCGAGACGCCGAGCGCTCCGTCCGTCAGCGCATGCTCCAGACGGCGGTGCAGCTCCTTCAGGGCCTCGTCCGCATCGCCCGGCGCATAGCCGCAGCAGTCCGCGCGCACCGTCCCGCCGCCGACGAGCATGCCGACGTGCAGCGGAAGCGGCCGGGCGCGCAGTGCGTCCAGATAGGCCGCCATGGACTCCGTGGGGATGGCCGGGTCGATGTCGCCCGTGATCGCCCCGAGATAGCGCTGCAGCTCCGCCCGGTGCGCCGCGCCGAACGGCGCGAGCGACAGACCGCAGTTGCCGTTGACGATGGTGGTCAGCCCCTGCCGCAGCTCCGCGCGGCCGAAGCCGGGGCGAAAGACGGCGGCATCGCCGTGGCGGTGGATGTCCAGAAAGCCCGGCGTGACGTACCGCCCGGCCGCGTCCAGCGTCTGCGCGGCCTCGCCGCAGGACCCGACAGCCGCGATCTTCCCGCTGCGGATGCCGATATCCGCCCGAAACGGCGCGCCGCCGCTTCCGTCGATGACCGTGCCGCCGCGAATGACCCAATCCAGCATGAAAAACGCCTCCTTTCTGCTCCCATCATAGCACACTTCTGCGGAAAATCAACGCGAACGGTTGATTTTTGTCGAGACGTTGGATATAATAAAGAAAATCCATCTTCGGAGGTAACACCCATGGCTGTTAAAATTGAAAAAGATACCATCATCTTCTATGTGCTCGACCTTGCTCCTGATACCGCTCCCCTGTTCCAGGCTATCGGCATGCATTGCCTGGGCTGCCCGGCCAGCCGCGGCGAGTCCGTTGAGGAGGCCTGCATGGTCCACGGCGTGGATCCCGATGCCTTCCCTATTCAATAGACGAGTGTTTGGAGCGCGGGCTCACATACAGCGTGCCTTTGAAAGCAAAACTGAAGTTGTATTGTACTGATCCTGATCATGAAGATTTCGATACGGTTATTCAGGATGTTTATCTGGGTCCTATTCCGTATATGACTCCGAAAGGAACTTTTGTTATTAATGGTGCTGAGCGTGTAGTTGTTTCTCAGTTGCACCGTTCTCCGGGCGTGTTCTTTGGTCAGAGCGTGCATGCTAACGGTACTAAATTGTACTCTGCCCGTATTATTCCATTCAAAGGTTCATGGATCGAATTCGCTACAGATATTAACAATGTAATGTATGCGTATATCGACCGTAAAAAGAAATTGCCTGTTACTACTCTGTTAAGAGCTGTAGGTTTTGAAAATGATAAAGATATCCTCGAAATCTTCAATTTGGCTGAAGACGTTAAGGTTAATAAGACTAACTTGAAGAAAGTCGTAGGAAGAAAACTCGCTGCTCGTGTTTTAAAAACATGGACAGAAGATTTCGTAGATGAAGACACAGGTGAAGTTGTTTCTATTGAACGTAATGAGGTTATTATCGACCGTGAAACTGTGATTGAAGAGGATCATATCGATGAAATTATAGACTCAGGCGTTCAGAATATCCTTGTTCACAAGGAAGAAGCGAATTCATCCGACTACTCTATTATATTTAATACCCTTCAGAAAGACCCGAGCAACTCTGAAAAAGAGGCTGTACTTTACATTTACCGTCAGTTGCGTAATGCAGATCCGGCTGATGATGCCAGTGCTCGTGAGGTTATCAATAACCTGTTCTTCTCTGAAAAAAGATATGACCTTGGCGAGGTAGGACGTTACAGAATCAACAAAAAGTTGGGACTGACTACGGACATGGATGTGAAGGTATTGACAAAACAAGATATTATTGAAATCATTAAGTATCTGATTGAGCTGATTAACTCTAAAGCGGATGTTGATGATATTGACCACTTGAGTAACCGTCGTGTACGTACTGTAGGAGAACAGTTGTCCAATCAATTTGCGATTGGTCTGGCACGTATGTCTCGTACCATCCGTGAGCGTATGAATGTGCGTGACAATGAAGTGTTTACTCCGATTGATTTGATTAATGCGAAGACTATTTCTTCTGTTATCAATTCATTCTTTGGAACAAATGCTTTGTCGCAGTTCATGGATCAAACTAATCCATTGGCTGAAATCACTCACAAGCGTCGTTTGTCAGCGTTAGGACCTGGTGGTCTGTCACGTGAACGTGCTGGTTTTGAGGTTCGTGACGTACACTATACTCATTATGGTCGTTTGTGTCCGATTGAAACTCCTGAAGGTCCGAATATCGGTTTGATTTCTTCTTTGTGTGTGTATGCTAAGATTAATGAACTTGGCTTTATTTCAACTCCTTATCGTAAAGTAGCTGATGGTAAGGTGGATATATCTGATGAAGGTATTGAATATCTGACAGCCGAAGAGGAAGAGGATAAGATAATCGCTCAGGGTAATGCTCCATTGGATGATGAAGGCAAATTTGTTCGTGAGAAAGTAAAAGCTCGTCGTGATGCTGATTATCCTGTTGTTACTCCTGACCAGGTAGAGTTGATGGATGTTTCTCCACAGCAGATTGCTTCTATCGCTGCTTCTTTGATTCCGTTCTTGGAACATGACGATGCTAACCGTGCATTGATGGGATCAAACATGATGCGCCAGGCAGTTCCTTTGTTGCGTACAGAGGCTCCTATTGTAGGTACAGGTATTGAAAAACAGTTGGTTGAAGACTCTCGTACTCAGATTGCAGCAGAGGGTGATGGTGTTGTAGAATATGTCGATGCAACAACTATTCGTATCTTGTATGACAGAAATGAAGATGAGGAATTTGTAAGCTTTGAACCTGCTTTGAAGGAATACAGAATTCCTAAATTCCGTAAGACTAATCAGAGCATGACCATTGACCTCCGTCCTACTTGTGATAAAGGACAGCGTGTGAAGAAGGGTGATATCCTGACTGAAGGATATTCAACTCAGGGTGGTGAGCTTGCATTGGGTAAAAACCTGTTGGTGGCTTATATGCCTTGGAAAGGTTATAACTACGAGGATGCTATTGTATTGAATGAACGCGTTGTACGTGAGGACTTGCTGACTTCTGTACACGTTGATGAATATATTTTGGAGGTCCGCGAAACGAAACGCGGTATGGAAGAATTAACTTCTGATATTCCTAACGTGAGTGAAGAAGCTACTAAAGATTTGGATGAAAACGGTATTGTACGTGTAGGTGCACGTATCGAACCGGGTGATATCCTGATTGGTAAGATTACTCCGAAAGGTGAATCAGATCCTTCTCCGGAAGAAAAATTGCTTCGTGCTATTTTCGGTGATAAGGCAGGTGATGTGAAGGATGCTTCATTGAAAGCTTCTCCGTCATTACGTGGTGTCGTTATTGACAAGAAGTTGTTCTCACGTGTTATCAAGAGCAGAAGTGAGAAGAATGCCGATAAGGCTATTCTGCCTAAACTGAATGATGAATTCGAAGAAAAGGCAGCAAAACTGAAAGATATCTTGATTGAGAAACTATTGGTTTTGACTAATGGTAAGGTTTCCCAAGGAGTGAAAGATTATTTGGGAACGGAAGTTATTGCCAAGGGGGCGAAGTTCACCAAACGCGATTTGGAATCATTGGATTATACTATTATCCAGTTGAGCAAGTGGACAGCTGATGCTCATAAGAATGACATGATTCGTGACTTGGTGATGAATTATTTGAAGAAATATAAAGAATTGGATGCTGAATTAAAGCGTAAGAAGTTTGCTATCACTATCGGTGATGAACTTCCTGCGGGCATTATTCAGATGGCTAAGGTTTATATTGCCAAGAAGCGTAAGATTGGTGTAGGTGATAAGATGGCGGGACGTCACGGTAACAAGGGTATTGTTTCTCGTGTGGTTCGTCAGGAAGATATGCCGTTCTTAGCAGATGGTACTCCAGTAGATATCGTATTGAATCCGTTGGGTGTGCCTTCTCGTATGAATATTGGTCAGATTTTCGAAGCCGTATTAGGTCGTGCCGGAAAAGAGTTGGGTGTGAAATTTGCTACTCCTATTTTTGACGGTGCTTCTATGGATGATTTAAATGAATGGACAGATAAAGCTGGATTGCCTCGTTATTGTAAGACTTATCTTTGTGATGGTGGTACAGGCGAACGCTTTGACCAACCTGCAACAGTGGGTGTAACTTATATGTTGAAACTAGGGCATATGGTTGAAGATAAGATGCATGCCCGTTCTATCGGTCCGTACTCCCTTATTACTCAGCAGCCGCTTGGTGGTAAGGCACAGTTCGGTGGTCAGCGTTTCGGAGAAATGGAAGTTTGGGCGCTTGAAGCATTCGGCGCAGCACATATCTTACAGGAAATCCTGACCATTAAGTCTGATGACGTTGTAGGACGCTCAAAGGCTTACGAAGCTATTGTGAAAGGTGAACCTATGCCAACTCCGGGTATCCCCGAATCTCTGAATGTATTGTTACACGAACTGAGAGGTCTTGGCTTGAGTATCAACCTTGAATAATAAAAAAATATAACTCTTTACATTATAAATAAGGAAGTATGGCTTTTAGAAAAGAAACTAAGATAAAGAGTAATTTCTCGAAAATCTCAATTGGCTTGGCTTCACCCGAAGAAATCCTTGAGAATTCGAGCGGTGAGGTGTTGAAGCCTGAAACGATCAACTACCGTACCTACAAACCGGAACGTGATGGTTTGTTCTGCGAGCGTATTTTCGGTCCGGTGAAAGATTACGAATGTCATTGCGGTAAGTACAAACGTATCCGTTATAAAGGTATTGTTTGTGACCGATGTGGCGTTGAAGTGACTGAAAAGAAGGTCCGTCGTGAACGTATGGGACATATTCAGTTAGTTGTGCCTGTAGCGCATATCTGGTATTTTCGTTCATTGCCGAACAAGATCGGTTATTTGTTGGGGCTGCCTACAAAGAAACTAGACGCTATTGTATATTATGAACGTTATGTGGTTATCCAGCCGGGTGTGAAGGCTGAAGATGGCATTAATAAATATGATTTGCTTTCTGAAGAAGAGTATTTGGATATCTTGGATACACTTCCTAAAGAAAACCAATATTTGGAAGATACAGATCCGAATAAGTTTATAGCTAAGATGGGAGCAGAAGCCATTTATGATCTGCTCTCAACTTTGGATTTGGATGCTTTATCTTATGAATTACGTCATAAAGCAAGTAATGATTCTTCGCAGCAACGCAAGAACGAGGCTTTGAAGCGTCTGCAGGTAGTTGAATCGTTCCGTGCATCTCGCGGACGTAATAAACCTGAATGGATGATTGTACGTATTGTGCCGGTTATTCCTCCTGAACTGCGTCCATTGGTTCCGTTGGATGGTGGCCGTTTCGCTACCTCTGACTTGAATGACTTGTATCGTCGTGTGATTATCCGTAACAACCGTTTGAAGCGACTGATTGAAATCAAGGCTCCCGAAGTGATTTTGCGTAACGAAAAACGTATGTTGCAGGAGGCTGTCGATTCCTTGTTCGATAACTCACGTAAATCAAGTGCAGTGAAGACTGACGCTAATCGTCCATTGAAATCACTGTCCGATAGCTTGAAGGGTAAGCAAGGACGTTTCCGTCAGAATTTGCTGGGTAAGCGTGTTGACTACTCTGCTCGTTCGGTTATTGTTGTTGGTCCTGAATTGAAGATGGGTGAATGTGGTATCCCTAAACTGATGGCTGCAGAGCTTTACAAGCCGTTTATCATCCGTAAGTTGATTGAACGTGGTATTGTGAAGACTGTAAAATCTGCAAAGAAGATTGTAGACCGCAAGGAGCCTGTGATCTGGGATATCTTGGAACATGTCATGAAAGGTCATCCTGTATTGCTGAACCGTGCGCCGACTCTGCACCGTTTGGGTATTCAGGCTTTCCAACCGCATATGATTGAAGGTAAAGCTATTCAATTGCACCCGTTGGCTTGTACAGCGTTCAATGCCGACTTCGATGGTGACCAGATGGCGGTTCACTTGCCTTTGAGTAATGATGCGATTCTGGAAGCACAGATGTTGATGCTTCAAGCTCATAACATTCTGAATCCTGCTAATGGTGCTCCTATTACTGTGCCTGCACAGGATATGGTACTTGGTTTGTATTATATTACCAAGCTGAGAAAAGGGGCTAAAGGTGAAGGCTTGACTTTCTACGGTCCGGAAGAGGCTTTGATTGCTTATAATGAAGGTAAAGTGGATATTCATGCTATCGTCAACGTAGTGGTGAAGGACTTGGACAAAGATGGCAAAATCGTAGATGTGATGATGAAAGAAACCTCCGTAGGGCGTGTGATTGTAAATGAAATCGTTCCAGCGGAAGTGGGGTACTTGAATACCATTATTTCCAAAAAGTCTTTGCGAGATATCATTAGTGATGTTATCAAAGCTGTCGGTGTTGCACGTGCTTGTGAATTCTTGGATGGTATTAAGAACTTAGGTTACTATATGGCGTTCAAGGGTGGTCTGTCATTCAACTTGGGTGATATTATTATCCCGAAAGAAAAAGAAGAACTGGTAAAACGTGGTAATGAGGAAGTGGAACAGATTATGATGAACTATAATATGGGTTTCATTACTGACAATGAACGTTATAACCAGGTTATCGATACATGGACTCACGTGAACAGTGACCTGTCTGATATACTTTACAAGACGATTAAGAATGATGACCAAGGCTTCAATTCAGTATTTATGATGCTTGATTCCGGGGCCCGTGGTTCTAAAGAGCAGATTCGTCAGTTGTCTGGTATGCGTGGTTTGATGGCAAAACCGCAGAAAGCCGGTGCTGAAGGCGCACAGATTATTGAAAACCCTATTCTTTCAAACTTTAAAGAAGGTTTGTCTGTGTTAGAGTATTTTATTTCTACCCACGGTGCTCGTAAAGGTTTGGCGGATACAGCGTTGAAGACTGCTGATGCGGGATACTTGACCCGCCGTCTGGTAGACGTGTCGCATGATGTGATTATCAATGAAGAAGACTGTGGAACACTTCGTGGTTTGGTTTGTACGGCTTTGAAGAATAACGATGAAGTTATTGCTACTTTGTACGAACGTATTCTAGGACGTGTTTCTGTACATGATATCGTCCATCCTACTACTGGTAAACTGATTGTAGCCGGTGGAGAGGAGATTACAGAGGATATTGCGCAGGAAATCGAGGATTCTCCGATTGAAAGCGTTGAAATCCGTTCGGTATTAACTTGTGAATCTAAGAAAGGGGTATGTGCTAAGTGTTATGGACGTAACTTGGCATCCAGTCGTATGGTTCAGAAAGGTGAAGCAGTCGGCGTAATCGCTGCCCAATCTATTGGTGAGCCGGGTACACAGTTGACATTGCGTACATTCCATGCCGGTGGTATCGCAGGTAATATGGCTGCTAATGCAAGCATTGTGGCCAAGAATAATGCACGTTTGGAATTCGAAGAATTGCGTACGGTAGATACGGTTGATGAAATGGGTGAGGCTGTGAAAGTGGTAGTCGGTCGTTTGGCTGAAGTCCGCTTTATCGATGTGAATACAGGGATTATCCTGTCAACTCATAATGTGCCTTATGGTTCAAAATTATATGCTGCGGACGGTGATATTGTTGAGAAGGGAAAACTGATTGCTAAGTGGGATCCGTTCAACGCTGTTATTATTACAGAGGCTACTGGTAAGATTGAATTCGAGAGTGTGGTTGAAAACGTAACTTATAAGGTAGAGTCTGATGAAGCTACCGGTTTGCGTGAAATTATCATTATCGAGTCTAAGGATAAGACAAAAGTACCTTCTGCCCATATTGTAACCGAGGATGGTAATTTGATCCGTACTTATAACTTACCCGTGGGGGGGCATGTTGTGGTTGAAAACGGTCAGGCAGTGAAAGCTGGTGACATTATTGTGAAGATTCCTCGTGCTGTAGGCAAGGCTGGTGATATCACTGGTGGTCTTCCTCGTGTTACAGAACTGTTTGAGGCTCGTAACCCATCTAATCCTGCTGTCGTTTCTGAAATAGACGGTGAAATTACTATGGGTAAGATTAAGCGTGGTAACCGTGAAATTATTGTCACATCTAAGACAGGTGAAGTGAAAAAGTATTTGGTGAATCTGTCTAAACAAATATTGGTTCAGGAGAATGACTACGTTCGTGCCGGAACTCCGTTATCTGACGGTGCGATTACTCCTGCTGACATTTTGGCCATTAAAGGTCCCACGGCTGTACAGGAATATATCGTAAATGAAGTGCAAGACGTTTACCGTTTGCAGGGTGTGAAGATTAACGACAAACACTTTGAGATTATTGTTCGTCAAATGATGCGTAAGGTAGAAATCGATGAGCCGGGCGATACTCGCTTCTTGGAACAGCAGGTAGTGGATAAGCAAGAGTTCATGGAAGAAAACGATCGTATTTGGGGCAAGAAAGTAGTTGTTGACTCTGGTGATTCTCAGAATTTACAGCCGGGTCAGATTGTTACTGCCCGTAAGTTGCGTGATGAGAACAGTATGTTGAAACGTCGTGATTTGAAGCCTGTTGAGGTACGTGATGCTATTCCTGCTACATCTACTCAGATTCTGCAAGGTATTACCCGTGCCGCTTTGGGAACTTCAAGTTTCATGTCTGCTGCATCATTCCAGGAAACAACGAAAGTTTTGAATGAGGCTGCCATCAATGGTAAGGTTGATAGATTGGAGGGTATGAAGGAGAATGTGATTTGTGGTCACTTGATTCCTGCCGGTACCGGTCAGCGTGAATTCGAAAAGATTATTGTTGGTTCGAAGGAAGAATATGATCGCATTCTTGCTAATCGTAAGAATGTACTCGATTATAGTGAGGTAGAGTAATTTTTAATACATACACTGTAAAAGAGGCTGATTTCTGTTTAAGAAATCAGCCTCTTTAGGTTTATAGTAAATGCTATAGGAAAATTATATAGAATAATCAGTATGTTGTATTATTACAAATAAATGTCTATATTTGTACTCCAACCAAAGAATAGAAGTTGGGGACCTTGAAATTCAGAATATTTTTTTAATGCTAAAGTATAAAATCATGGAAAACGAAAAAAATAACAATCAGTTGCAGATAGAGTTGAAAGAAGAAGTAGCTCAAGGAACGTATGCAAATCTTGCCATTATTACCCATTCCAGTTCGGAATTTATTGTTGATTTTGTGCGTGTAATGCCGGGATTACCTAAAGCTGGAGTGCAGTCACGTATTGTACTGACTCCTGAACATGCAAAACGTTTGATGTATGCATTACAGGAGAATGTTGCAAAATACGAACGTAATTTTGGACCTATTCGAATGCCGGAAGAAATGAATGGGGGAAATAATGGACCGGATGGAAAAACATTCATTCCTCCTATAAGCGGATTTAAAGGGGAAGCATAAGGGCTTTTGTAGCAAAAATAACATAGTAGTCTGTTTTTCAAAAACTTTTTTGAGAAACAGACTATTTTTATTATTAGAAAGTATTGTTTATTAAAATGTTATTCGTAACTTTGCAGCCCAAAATGTATAGTTTTGGACTTAGTACAGCAAATTAATAAACAATATATAATAATTAAAAATCAAACAAAATGCCTACTATTCAACAATTAGTAAGAAAAGGAAGAGAGGTTTTGGTTGAGAAGAGTAAATCTCCGGCACTGGATTCATGTCCTCAAAGACGTGGCGTTTGTGTTCGTGTGTATACTACTACTCCGAAAAAGCCGAATTCAGCAATGCGTAAAGTTGCTCGTGTGCGTCTGACTAACTCTAAGGAAGTAAACTCTTATATTCCGGGAGAAGGTCATAACTTGCAGGAACACTCAATCGTGTTGGTTCGTGGTGGTCGTGTGAAAGACCTTCCGGGTGTACGTTATCACATCGTTCGTGGTACTTTGGATACAGCAGGCGTAGCTGGTCGTACACAAAGACGTTCTAAATATGGTGCGAAGCGTCCTAAAGCAGGACAAGCTGCAGCTCCTGCAAAAGGAAAAGGAAAGAAGTAAATTGTAACTGAATTCCTGAAACAAAGAATATTAATTTAAGTTTTGGTTTGTTGGAATAAGCTATAAAGGTTGAGTAAATGCTTCAGAGGAAGCGTTGAAGTAAACGGAAAAAGTGCAGCCCCAAACAAAAACATTATTTTGAGAAAAAATGAGAAAAGCAAAACCAAAAAAACGTGTGATCCTTCCGGATCCGGTATTTAATGATCAGAAGGTTTCTAAATTCGTAAATCACTTGATGTATGATGGAAAAAAGAATACATCTTATGAGATCTTCTATGCAGCACTGGAAACAGTGAAAACAAAACTTCCTAATGAAGAAAAATCAGCTTTGGAAATCTGGAAGAAAGCTTTGGATAATGTAACTCCGCAGATTGAAGTAAAGTCTCGTCGTGTAGGTGGCGCTACTTTCCAGGTTCCTACTGAAATTCGTCCTGATCGTAAAGAGTCAATCTCAATGAAAAACTTGATTCTTTTCGCTCGTAAACGCGGTGGTAAATCAATGGCAGATAAACTGGCAGCTGAGATTATTGACGCTTTCAACGAACAGGGTGGTGCTTATAAGCGTAAAGAAGATATGCACCGTATGGCTGAAGCTAACCGTGCATTCGCTCACTTTAGATTCTAATCAAGTAATAATTAATAAGTAAAGGACGAAGATGGCTAAACATGATTTGCATTTGACCCGCAATATCGGTATCATGGCTCACATTGATGCTGGTAAGACAACGACTTCAGAACGTATTTTGTTCTACACTGGCTTGACTCACAAAATTGGTGAGGTGCATGATGGTGCAGCAACAATGGACTGGATGGAGCAGGAGCAGGAACGTGGTATTACTATTACATCTGCTGCTACTACTACTCGTTGGAAATATGCGGGAAATACTTATAAAATAAACTTGATTGACACTCCGGGACACGTTGACTTTACTGCTGAAGTAGAACGTTCTTTACGTGTCTTGGATGGAGCTGTTGCAGCTTATTGTGCGGTTGGTGGTGTTGAACCTCAGTCAGAAACCGTATGGCGTCAGGCTGATAAATACAATGTGCCTCGTATTGGTTACGTTAATAAAATGGACCGTTCTGGTGCTGACTTTTTCGAAGTTGTTCGCCAGATGAAGGATGTATTAGGCGCAAATGCTTGCCCTGTGGTAATTCCTATTGGTGCTGAAGAGAGCTTCAAAGGAGTTGTTGATTTGATCAAAATGAAAGCTATTTTGTGGCACGATGAAACAATGGGTGCAGATTATAGCGTAGAAGAAATTCCGGCGAACTTGGTTGATGAAGCTAATGAATGGAGAGAGAAAATGCTCGAAAAAGTGGCTGAATTTGACGATGCTTTAATGGAGAAATTCTTTGATGATCCTTCTACAATCACTGAAGAAGAAATCTTGCGTGCTTTGCGTGCAGGTACATTGAAAATGGATATCGTTCCGATGTTCTGCGGCTCTTCATTCAAGAATAAGGGAGTTCAGACATTGCTTGACTATGTTTGTGCGTTCTTGCCTTCTCCGTTGGATACACCTGCTATTGTAGGTACTAATCCGACTACAGGAGCAGAGGAAGACCGTAAACCTAGCGAGGATGAAAAAACATCAGCTTTGGCATTTAAGATTGCAACTGACCCCTATGTCGGACGTTTGACTTTCTTCCGCGTTTACTCTGGTAAGGTAGAGGCTGGTTCATATATCTATAACACTCGTTCGGGTAAAAAAGAACGTGTATCACGTTTGTTCCAGATGCACTCAAACAAACAGAATCCTGTAGAGGTGATTGGAGCTGGTGATATTGGTGCCGGTGTTGGTTTCAAGGATATCCGTACAGGTGATACGTTGTGTGATGAAGATGCACCGATCGTATTGGAATCAATGGAATTCCCTGATCCTGTAATTGGTATTGCAGTTGAACCTAAGACTCAGAAAGATTTGGACAAGTTGTCTAATGGCTTGGCTAAACTGGCTGAAGAAGACCCGACATTTACTGTTAAGACTG
>ENA-USUM01001779-USUM01001779.1-human-gut-metagenome-genome-assembly--contig:-NODE-1779-length-13240-cov-8.149282_pt1 | contig 13240 bp, 9 predicted proteins | sample MGYA00250063_ERZ773402 | MGnify/ENA primary metagenome ERZ773402 (study PRJEB29103, sample SAMN06112030) | human gut metagenome | biome: human gut; feature: ankylosing spondylitis patient; material...
ATTTTTGCAACCAACCAATCATATTAATGATATACAATGAAGATTAAAACGCTGATACCTATTTTCTCACTTTTATTATTGACGTCGTGCAAAACAACGACTAATAACATAACCTATTTTCAGGATTTAGATAACCAAGTAACTACTATTGGCAAACAGACCGTAAATTATACTCCGCGCATTGCTCCTGACGATCAATTGTCAATAACGGTATCGGGGACAGATCCAAATGCTGTAGCAGCCTTCAATATGCCACTTGCCAGCTATCTGGCACCAGGAGAAGCGTATGTAACTTCCACCCCTGTACTCCATACCTATTTGGTTAACTCTCATGGAGAAATTGATTTTCCGGTACTTGGAAAATTACAAGTAGCCAACATGACTCGTAGCGAGTTAACAGATATAATGACTGAGAAAATTTCTGCATATGTCAAATCTCCTATTGTTACCATACAAATAAGAAATTTCAAAGTCTCTGTATTAGGCGAAGTAAACAAACCTGGAATGGTGAATATACCTAATGAGCGCTTATCCATACTTGATGCTCTTGGCATGGCAGGCGATTTAACGATTTATGGCAACCGTACCAACGTGCTTCTAATCCGTGATAACAATGGTCAAAAGGAATATCATCGTTTTGATCTGACATCTTCAGAAACTTTGACCTCGCCTTATTATTATTTGCAACAAAATGATGTTCTTTATGTGGAACCCAACAAGGCAAGAAAAGGTAATGCTAAATATAGTCAGAGTGGACAGTTCAATATATCTCTGGCATCAACAATAATCAGTGCTTTGTCGATATTGGCATCACTGGGTATTGCACTGTTAGTTAAATAAACGACTTAGTTATGAATGATGAAAATATACATATCGGAGCACTACTAAAGCAATTTTTCATTTATTGGAAAATATATGTGCCTATCGGAATCATCTGTTTAATTGCTGCAATCTGTTTTCTTCTGGTTACACCTAAAGAATATGAGTTCACTGCACGAATGCAATTAATTGGCAATAACCAAGGAATGATGTCCGAACTAAAAATGCTGAAAAGTAGTGGTATTGGTGCCTTACTTGGTGGTAGCGCTTCCGGCATTAGCGTGGAAGACGAAGTTATTGTTTTAATGTCACGCACTAATATGACTGAAGCAATTCTTCAAACCGGCTATCAAATAGAGACACGGCAACAACGTAGCCTAAAGAAAGTATTACTCTATGGAAAAGATAATCCTGTGAACTTCCTCTTTCCAGAACAGTTTCTGGATACTATCAGTGAGTCAATAAAAATAAAAATGACGTTAGCGAATGGAGGAATTAGGTCAGCAAAAATTCAATCAAAGCTATTTAAAACGGTGACAATACAAGAACAATCTTTACCTTACCGACTGCAACTTCCAGTAGGAACAATCATGATTGCTTTAAGCCCTGGCACTTCTGCTATTGATGAACAAACAATCATCAGTAAAATAACTCCATTACAAAAGGTGTACGAAGATTTACACGAAAAGGTGTATGCCGGAGCGCAGGAAACTGTTTCAGACATAATACTATTGAGCTTTGACAATGAAAGTAAGCAACGAGGAAGTGATTTCCTAAATGCAATGATATCAGCTTTTAACCAATACACCCGAAATGTAAAGGTGAAAGAAGCTAATCTAAATGCCGAATTTGTAAGAGAGCGGTTGGATACAATAACAATGGAGCTTGCATTTTTGGAACATGAAATTGAAGCTTATAAAAAGCAGAATAATATTCCTGAGCCAACATTATATGCTAAAGCTACCATTGCAGGACACCAAGAGCTGGAAAGTACTATTTTGGAAACGGAAGCCCGCCTGAGAATGCTGGAATATGTTGTGGAGTATATGAAAAACCCGGAAAATGAATACGCCTCCATTCCGGCAATTGAAGGAATAGGAGAGAAGTCAATTGCCATTTACAATCAGTTGGTACTTGATAGACAACGTTTACTCCTCTCTTCTGAAAAAGGTAATCCAGCTTTAATTCTTGCAGACAAACAGTTGTCTGAACAACGCAAAATGCTAATGGAAGCCGTTAATGCTGCCTGCAAAAGCATTCGCGCCAGCCTACAAGAAATCAGCAAGAAGAATAATACCTTCAACAATCAACTTAGTGCACTACCTACGCGGGAACGAGAATATATTGAGATGAAACGCCAGCAAAAGATTAAAGAAACCATTTATCTTTTCCTTATGCAAAAATTGCAGGAGAAGGAATTGGTGACTTCTCCAGATGAACAAGCCGGAAGAGTAGTGGATGCAGCATATTGCTCGGCAAAGCCGATTTATCCGAAGAAAATGATTGTATTGTCTGTTGCGTTTGTAATAGCTTGCATCATTTCATTAATAGCTATTAGTCTACGTGTATTTATATTTACCAAAAACTGATTACTATGTCCTCATTGGTATTCTCTAAGAATAACCTATTCTTTGCCTTTCTGGTGATAGGATACCTCTTTGGCGTCATATTATATGATTTTCTCGAATTCAAATACACAGATGAGTTGATGGTATTATTTCTGCTCCTATTTGCAAGTTTAGTGGTCCAAGAACGGAGAAAATGGAAGGAGCTGATTCCACTATCAATAGTAGTCGGCATTTTTGCTTTTTATACAATTTATTCGGATTTATTCCGTTTCTTGATATATGAACAAATATCTCCTGCTTATTATCCTTTTGGTAACCGGCCTCACGGGAGCGCGGGCGCAATACGACTCGCAGCTAAGCCAGTATTTTATGGCGCTGGGTTACTATAATCCGGCGTATGCGGGTGTTACGGGAGACTTGAACATGTTGGCGCTGTCTCGTTTGCAATATGTCGGGATCGACGGGGCGCCGACCTCCTTTTTCATCAATGCGGATATGCCACTGAAGATCGGGAAAACCAATCATGGCATCGGGATGGTCGTCTTTACCGAAGGAATCGGGCTTTTCGTCAATACACATGTCAATTTGCAGTATGCCTATAAACAAAAACTGTTTGGCGGTACGCTCAGTATCGGAATGCAGTTCGGAATGGTAAACCAGTCGTTTGACGGAGAAAAGGTCTTTTATCCGACCAGACAGTTCCACCAACAGGAAGACCAGGCAATTCCAAAGACGCAGGTGAGCGGAATGGGCTTCGACTTGAACGCCGGGCTTTACTATCACCGCAAGAACCTCTATGCCGGTTTGGGCGTCACGCACTTGAACAAGACGGAGATCATATTGGACGAATATTCTTCCATGTATCTCGCCAGCACATATAATTTGATAGCCGGATACAATATTCAGTTTCGAAATCCGTTGTATGAATTACAGCCGTCTGTATTCCTGAAAACAGACATGCAGAGCTTCCAGGCGGACATAACCGCCCGGCTGTTTTATAATAAGATGTTTAACGGAGGTTTTTCCTGGCGTGTGAATGAGTCGCTGATCCTGTTGTTAGGAGCCAAGATCGGGAGTTTTCAGGTAGGATATGCGTATGATTTTCCGATCTCTACCATACCCATCTTGAAAGCCACGAGTGGAAGCCACGAGTTGGTAGTGAGCTACAAGTTGAAGTTGAAAAAATCGAAGTCAGGAAAGAATAGACATAAAAGTGTACGTATATTATAGTATATGAAAAAAGTATTGTTAGTACTTGCGGCAGTAGCCCTGTTTACCTCATGTGGCAAAACCCTTTCCGGTGGCGGGGGCGAAGTGACAGGGGTACGATCGGTGGCGTTTAACGAACCTGCCCCTTACGGGATGGTTCTGATCAAAAGAGGCTCATTCGAGATGGGACCCGCAGATAAGGATTCCTTGTGGGGGATCAATCCTGAAACGAAAGGCGTCTCTTTCGATGCTTTCTGGATGGACGAGACAGAGGTGACGAATGCCAAATACCGTCAGTTCGTGTATTGGGTGCGCGATTCCATTATCCGCGAACGTCTGGCCGACCCGGCTTATGGCGGCAATGACCTGTTTAAGATTACTGAAGATAAATATGGCGAACCGGTGACTCCGCATCTGGACTGGAGCCGCCCGATTCCTTGGAAACGTGCCAATGAAGACGAGATACGGGCAATCGAAAGTGTCTACACCGTAAATCCGGTGACCGGCGAAAAGACGTTGGATCCGAAACAGATGGTCTATCGCTACGAATGGTACGACTATACGTCAGCAGCCCTTCGCAAACACAACCTGGACCCGGCAGCCCGCGTGCGTAACACCGATATCCAGGTCGACCCTGACGAAGTGATCATGATATCCAAAGACACGGCCTACATCACCGAGGAAGGCGAGATCGTGAACGAAACCATCACACGACGGCTCAGCGGGCCGTGGGATTTCCTCCACACCCGTATCGTGAATATCTATCCGGACGAAAGTTGCTGGGTGAACGATTTCAACAATGCTTACAACGAACCTTATATGCGTATGTATTTCTCGCATCCGGGCTATGACGATTATCCTGTGGTAGGCGTTTCCTGGGAACAGGCGACAGCATTCTGCGTATGGCGCACCAACCTGTTCAAGGAATCTCTGAACTTCCCCAGCGGACAGGCTCTCGAACCGTTCCGCCTGCCGACCGAAGGCGAATGGGAATATGCGGCCCGTACAGGCAAGAACGAAAACAAATATCCGTGGGCAGGCGACGAGCTGGTGAGCGGAAAAGGTTGCTTCTTGGGCAACTTCAAACCGGGCAAAGGCAACTATACGGAAGACGGTCATCTGATCACTTCGCGTGTCGGCTCTTTCGCTCCGAACGAATTCGGCCTCTATGACATGGCCGGCAACGTGGCGGAATGGACATCGACTTCTTATTCCGAATCCGGACCGAGCCAGATGAGCGACATGAATCCGGATCTGCGCTACAATGCCGCGAAGGAAGACCCGTATGCCATGAAGAAGAAGGTCGTACGCGGCGGTTCCTGGAAAGACGTGGCACAGTTTATCCGTTCGGATATGCGCACCTTCGAATACCAGAACGAAACGCGTTCATACATCGGTTTCCGTTGCGCCCGTACACAAATCGGTTTTTCGAGAGCAAAAGGTAAAAAATAACGCAGGGGCGGAGTTCGCCCGCCCTCTCTAATTAACGAATATACATTATATCATGGGAAAATATAGAAGATATAAAAACAGAGTAGAAATGTACCTCGCCAGTGAAAAAGGCAAGCGGGTACTGAATTTCTGTTATAGCTGGGGAGCCTCCATCGTTATTATAGGCGCCTTGTTCAAGTTGTTACACTTGCCGTATGGTAACCAAATCCTGTTTGTGGCCATGACGGTAGAAGCATTGGTATTCTTTATCTCCGCTTTTGAAAAGCCATTCAACGAATATCACTGGGAAGAAGTGTTCCCGGTTTTGAAATCGAAGAACCCGCTCGACCGTCCGGATTTCGCCAACACGCCTATGTCCAATCTGGTCAATTCGCCTGAGAATACGACCGACGACGAGGTTGCTGGCGGATTGAATATCAACTTAGGCGGCAAGCAGACTACCGGACTGGGCAATCTCGGCCTGGATGTGAGCGAAGAAGATACGAAAAACCTTTCCGACAGTATCAAGAAACTGAGCGCCGCCGCCGAACAGATCTCCAAGATGGCGGAACTGACGGAAGCGACGCAGAAATATCTGGAACAGCTTTCGGGTATGTCCGAGAATATGGAACGTTTCAGCCAGGTGACGCATTCGCTGACCGACGTTTCCGACACACTTTTGAACTCGTATAAGAGCATTACGGATAATTCGGATGGCATCAACCAGAATTCCCGCGGTTACGTGCAGCAGATGGAAATGCTGAACCGCAACATCTCCGGCTTGAACACGATCTACGAAATACAGTTGAAGAGCATCAGCTCGCAGATCGAATCGATCGAACATATCAACAGTGGCTTGAGTCGCATTCGCGAAATGTATGACGGCTCCGTTGTCGACAGTTCCGTGTTCCGCAACGAAACGGAAAAGATGACGCGACAGTTGGCCGAATTGAACCAGGTATACAGCCGCCTGTTGCAGGCTATGACGGTCAATATGGGGTATCAGCAACCGGCGCAGCCCGCACAACCTGTTTACCAGCAGCAACCGCAGCCGGCACAGCAGCAGAATTACCAGCAGGCCTATCAGCAACCGTACGGATATCAGCAGCAGGCTCCGTATACAAACAACCCAATGAAGTAATCGGATATGGCAGGAATAGCAAATAATCCCAATTCGCCCCGTCAGAAGATGATCAACCTGATGTATCTGGTGTTCATCGCCATGATGGCACTCAACGTGTCGTCGGAGGTACTCGACGGTTTCGAACTGGTGGAAGGCAGCTTGCGTACTTCTATCGATAATACCTCGACCCGTAATGAGATCGTTACAGAGGAACTGAAGGCTTATTATCAGACAAATCCCGAAAAAGTACGTGAATGGTACGAAAAGGGGACAAAGGTGAAGGAGGCTTCCGACAGCCTGTACAATTACGTGCAGGATCTGAAAGTGCGTATCGCGCAGATTGCCGATGGTAAGGATGCCGATGTCAATAATATCGATCATAAGGACGACCTCGAAGCGGCTTCCCGCGTGATGCTGTCTCCCGTTTCGGGCGAAGGCAAGAAATTGCGCCAGAGCATCGAAAAATACCGGACACTGATGGGCGAGATGGTGGAAGACTCGGCCAAGACGCGCATCATCGAAGCCAGCCTGTCGACAACGCCGCCTCACAAGGCCGGTATCAATACTCGCACTTGGGAAGAGGCTTTGTTCGAGAATATGCCGGTGGCGGCGGCTGTTACCTTGCTGACGAAATTGCAAAGCGATATCCGCTATGCCGAAGGTGAAGTGTTGTCCAACCTGCTGAGCAGCGTCGACATGCGCGACTATCGTGTGAACCAGATCACGGCACAGGTGATTCCGGAAAGCCAGATCGTCATGCGCGGCAGCCAGTACAAGGCCAATATCGTCTTATCGGCTGTCGACTCGACGAAACGTCCGACCGTCTATGTGAACGGCAAGGAATTGCCTTATGATGCAAACGGCATGTTTACGGCTGTAGCCGGTACTCCGGGCACTTATCCGGTCAAAGGATATATCGAAATGCCGGGTAGCGACGGCAGCGTGATGCGCCGCGAGTTCGAAAGCGAATACTTCGTGACGGAACCGAGTGCGACGGTAGCGCCGATGCTGATGAATGTGTTGTATGCCGGAATCGCCAACCCGATCCGTATCGCCGTGCCGGGTGTGCCCAGCGGCAACGTGACGGCAACGATGACGAACGGGACACTGGTCCGCAAAGGCGACCAATGGGAAGCCCGTCCGACAACGGTTGGAACAGACGCCATCATTTCCGTCCATGCTAAAATGGCGGATGGGCGCAGCGTCGAGATGGCGAAAACGACTTTCCGCGTACGTGCCCTGCCCGACCCGATGCCTTTTATCGAATATAAGGACCAGAACGGCAATATGCGCAAGTTCCGTGGCGGTCAGTTCTCCAAACGCAATTTGGTGGAAGCCGACGGCATCCAGGCGGCTATCGACGACGACCTGCTGAACGTGCCGTTCAAGGTGTTGAGTTTCGAGCTGACTTTCTACGATTCGATGGGCAACATCATTCCGGAAGTCACGCAAGGCAACCAGTTCTCGCAGCGTCAGAAAGATTATATCCGCCGTCTGGCAAGAGGCAAACGCTTCTACATCACGCATGTGAAAGTATTAGGTCCGGACAATAAGGAACGTATCATTCCGACCGTCGAAGTAATCGTCAATTAACATAACGTAGGGACGAGGTCTGCTCGTCCCGTAATGTATAAAGATATATGAAACGTTTATATTACATAGCAACCCTCGCCATCGCCCTGTTCGCCTCCCTCCCCATACAGGCACAGGAAGAGGCCGGCAATACACAGCAACAGCAGCAGAGACGTCGCGGTCCCGAAGCAAGCCGTGGCGCCCGTGAAGAAGAGAAGAAAGAGAACGGCATGCCCGAACTGACCGTCCGAGCACAGGATATGAACGAGCGAATGACGCAGCATATCGGTAACGCTCGCTGGATGCGTGTCATCTACCGCCAGATCGACCTTACGAAAGAACAGAATGCTCCTCTATATTATCCCACCCAACCGATGAACGGGCAGATGAACTTGTTCTCGATCATCTTCCAGCTGGTATGCGAAGGCAAGTTGTCCGCCTATGAATACCTGGACGGTTACGAGGATTTCAGCGACAACCGCAAGCTCGACTTGAAAGTCATGCTGGACCGTTGCCGTATCTTCTACGAAGAGACGCCAGGCAAAGACAACGAACCTGCCGGTTTCGTCGTGAACGAAAGCGATATTCCTTCCGGCGATGTCCGCTCCTATTACATAAAGGAAGCGTGGTATTTCGACCAGAACAACTCCGTATTCGATGTCAAGACATTGGCGATCTGTCCGATTCTGACAATCGTGGACGATATGGGACAGAACACCATGCCGATGTTCTGGATTCCTTATGAAAATTTGCGTCCCTATATCAATACCGCCTATATCATGACGTCCAACATCAACAACGCCATGACTTTCACGCTCGACGACTATTTCCGTCGCCGGATGTTCCAGGGCGATATCTTCAAGACGCAGAACCTGATGAACCAACCTCTGCAAGCCTACTGCCCGACACCCGATTCGATGAAACGCGAGCAGGAACGTATCGAGAACCAGCTGATTACTTTCGAAAAATCTCTCTATCTGCAACCGGACACAGCTCAGTTGGCAGCTGATACAAAAGGCAAGAAATCTAAAAACGCAACCGTTTCCGCCCGTGGCAGAAAGACGGAAGCCGCAAAAGAGAGCAAACAAAAAGAGGTCAAAATCAAAGCTCCAAAAGCCCAGAAAAGCGCTCCGGTCCGCAGCGTACGCCGTCGCCGGTAATTACCTCTACAATATCCAAAACATAAAAGAGGCGTAGATTAGTGATGACTTGAATGACATCTGCTAATCTACGCCTCTTTTATGTTTCGTCGAAGAGGATTACAACTTATGTATCACCTTCATCAACTGATCTCCCAAGCCGATTGTGTAGCCTTGTGAAACGAACACTACACGGTTGAAAGTGTCGGCAATAATGAAGATTGGCAGTGTGTTGGCGTTCTGCAACTTCATGGCTGCGGCGATCTCCTTCTGAATTGTTTTGTCGATATCTATGCCGTATGTGATGGTAGTTGGCAACTCTCCGAACTCCTTCGGATCGAAGTTCTGGAAGCCTTTTTCATCGGGGAACAACAAAACCATGCCGCGACCCCATTCTTCAAGGTCCTTCTTTACGGCAGCGATGTCACGCATGGCATGGTTGGTCGGCTCCTGGCGCGCTCCGAGGACAGCGACAACATAATAGCCGCGGCCGGTGGTAGCCAACAGACTCGTTTCCTCGCCGTTATCAGCCCGTTTGAATTTGTTTTCGGAGTTGAAGTTGCCGATGACTTGTACATCGTCCTGGCTCTCACGCATCTCCAGTTTGATATCACTCGTCTTGCCTGGTTCTACGTTGAAGAAAGACATTTCGGCCAGTACGCTACCGTTTGCCATACGTGTTCCGGTTACCAGCATATAATGGCCCTCATCCATAGAAAGCGGCTTTTTCAACAGAGCACTCCAAGTATCACCGCCCCCCATATCCACATCGCCCGATTCGAAGTTAAGTGTCTGCAACTTGCCGGTCGGCAACACTTTCGCAATCGTGAAATGACTGTAATATTTCGGGTCCTGCAATGCTTTGATCGGCTGGTAAGAAGCGACGACCTTACCTTGCTTGGCAACCGTCTGCTCGGCAGCTTCGAAGTCTACATCCACCCAGTTCAGACCTTTCGCATATTGCACTTTTCCTGCCACTGGTTCGATACGTGCCGGAATACCGATGCTACGACATACAGCGACGAAAAATATATCGCGGGAACCTTTATCGGCCACGCGCGATTTCCATACGCCCATCGGCATAATCGGAATGCGTTGCGGATTCAGGCTGTCATTGATACTGATATTTTCCTTCACCCAGTCTACAATTAATTGCGGATCAGCTTTAGCCTTCTTCACTAATGCCGAATCGACGTTGGCGGCGAAAAACTTCCTGTACGGCGTCAGGAACTCGTTTGCCACACGCGGATTGAGGATATATTCGGTAAACAGGGAACTTTGCACAGCCTGGGCATTGTTCAGATGGTCCGCTAACACGGAGGCCGGCGTATCACGCAAGTCCTTGGCAGAGATAACATTCAGCAAATCCATCGCCATCGGACGTTTGTCGGCAGGCGCATCGCGAAGGAACTTCTCTATCTCACGCCAATTTCCCCGGCTGCCGATCATGAAATCGGCTGTTTTCAGCGGGTCGATACCTAATTCTTTGGCAAGTGCTTCCGCTTTCTCTTCCGTATAAAAAGTGCCCACATATTTATTACGGATCACATCCTCTTCGTGCAAACGCTTGGCGTTGGCCTCTTTCTGTTCGTCCGTCACGCAGGCGGCAATGGAACCGTCTACCGGAGGAATGACATCAAGCGTGACGGTTTCGATGTCACCCGGTTTCTTGTCGAGAGTGATTGTCACGTTATTGTCTTTTCCGAACGACACCTTGCTATATCCGAACTTGCCGTCCTTAGTCGCCCATACCAGCATATCACCTTTACCGGCGGAAAGGAATGCCTTCCCTTCAGCATCCGCCTTCTTATTGGCTACGGAATAGAACTCGGCATAGTTATATATTTTGAACTCGACATCGGCTCCGGCAGCCGGCTGGCCGTTTTCATCCACAATGGTGATCGTTGCTTTGGCCGTCGGGGCATAATTGTCGATCACGTTGATCTCGGTGTAACCGTCGGTTACGTCCATGACTTCTTCCGGTCCGTTGTATTTACCGAATACTTTCGTGTGCATCAGCATACCACGGTAAGCCGGTCCGTTGAACCACCCCAAGTTAAGTACCGGTTCCGGTTCACAGGCTCCGAGGAAATACCATTTACCGTTTACCCAAGCTTCCACCCAAGCATGGTTGTCGTCGGTATGCGCCCAACGCGGCGTATAGACCTGACGGGCCGGTATGCCGACCGAACGAAGGGCGGCTACGGTAAACGTCGACTCTTCGCCACAACGCCCGTAAGCGGTCTTCACGGATGCCAAAGGCGAACTCGTCCGGGCGTCCGACGGCGTATAGATCACTTTCTCGTGGCACCAATGGTTCACTTCCAGCACGGCGTCATACAAGGACAAGCCCTTCACCCGGTCTTTCAATTCTTCATAAAAGACCATGCGGCTCTCGTCCAGATTCTCGTTGTTGACCCGCACGGGAAGTACGAAATGGCGGAAGATGTCTTCCGGTATGCTGTCTCCCCAAGGCATTTCCACCCGTGCACGAAACGAACTGCGGATATTGTCGAGATACAGTTGCCCGTCATAATCCGTGATATCTCCGATCGGCATATAGGCATACAAGAAAGTAAGCGCCTCTTTTTCGTCGGACGTCATCTTTTGGTTAAAAACTGAAAAAAGGTTTCCGTCCGGCAGAGCGGCCTGCTTTGCCCGGAAGTCATTCTCCACTTCGGCGCGGAACGTATCGTCCGAAATGAAATGTTGCTGTCTATTGCACGAAGTTCCCGCGAGGAGAACGAACAATAGTAGGAATAGATTTGTTTTAATCATAGCGTTAATTTTATCAGCACAAATATAGTGAATATATTTATTAGTCAGTAGATAACCTTGTCTTTTAAGTGTTAAGCTGTTGTGCATATCGTTATTTTTTCTTTACTTTGAAGTGACAAAGTATAGAGTAAACCGTTATTATCAGCCTATGTTCCACGAATTACAAATCTTCGAGAATCCGGAAGCAATCCTGTTGGTTGCTTCGATTATCTTTTTCTTCAGTATTATTGCCGGTAAAGCCGGTTTCCGTTTCGGCCTTCCCGCCTTGCTTCTCTTTTTAGGTGTCGGAATGCTGTTCGGCAGCGACGGCTTAGGCATTCAGTTCAGCAATCCCAGTGCAGCACAGTTCATAGGCATGTTGGCGTTGAGTATCATCCTGTTTTCCGGTGGTATGGATACTAAAATGTCCGAGATCAAGCCGATAGCCACAGAAGGAGTTGTCCTTGCAACAGTGGGAGTATTGCTAACGACGCTTATAACGGGAGGTTTTATCTATTATGTGTTTTTGTGGTCTACAGGTTATGAAACGCTTACGGTAGCCGAATCTATGCTGATGGCGGCAGTGATGTCGTCTACAGACTCTGCTTCCGTCTTTTCCATCCTTAGGAGCAAAGGGGTTTATTTGAAACAACGCCTGCGTCCGACCCTCGAATTGGAGAGCGGTAGCAACGACCCGATGGCATATATGCTTACCTTGCTTATTATCGCTTATATACAGGTCGGGGGTATGAACTTGCAGGAAGCTGTCCTGCAATTGCTCGTCCAGCTATCCGTCGGTGCGATAGCCGGTTTCCTGTTAGGTAAGCTGGCCGTTCTGATGATCAACAAGATCAATATGGACAACGAGTCTTTATATCCGATCTTATTGTTGACAACTGCTTTCTTCACTTTCTCGGCGACTACTTTATGTAAAGGGAACGGCTATCTGGCCGTGTACATTGCCGGCCTGGTCGTGGGGAACGCTAAGATTGTGCATAAAAAGAGTATGGGAACTTTCTTCGACGGTTTTGCCTGGCTGTGGCAGATCGTCATGTTCCTCACGTTAGGTCTGTTGGTGAACCCGCACGAGTTGCTGCCAGTCGCTCCAGTAGGCCTTTTAGTGGGAGTATTTATGATACTGATAGCTCGTCCAGCAACGATTTTCCTGTGTTTGCTTCCATTTAAAAACTTTACAACAAAAGGAAAGCTATATATCTCGTGGGTGGGACTTCGTGGAGCAGTTCCGATAATCTTCGCAACTTATCCTTGGATTGCCGGAGTCGATCATGGAGGCATGATCTTTAATATCGTGTTTTTCATCACGATCCTTTCCCTATTGATACAAGGAACAACCGTAACACAGGCTGCCAAATGGCTCGGACTTGTCGACAAGCCGGAGCGAAAAGATGTGTTCGGTATCGAATTGCCGGAAGATATTAAGAGTGCCATGAGTGAAATAGACATCACTCCTGCTGTCCTTTCTCATGGAAACAAATTGATGCAACTCACCTTGCCCGACCACACCCTTGCCGTTATGGTGAAAAGAGACGGACATTATTTCATCCCGAAAGGCAACACGAAGCTGAAAGAAAATGACAAACTTTTGATTATTTCCGATAACG
>ENA-USUM01001809-USUM01001809.1-human-gut-metagenome-genome-assembly--contig:-NODE-1809-length-13151-cov-9.903702_pt1 | contig 13151 bp, 9 predicted proteins | sample MGYA00250063_ERZ773402 | MGnify/ENA primary metagenome ERZ773402 (study PRJEB29103, sample SAMN06112030) | human gut metagenome | biome: human gut; feature: ankylosing spondylitis patient; material...
TCGGCTGAAGAAATCTGAAAAGGAGTTCGTCGTGCCGGACAACATCGAGGAGTTCGACATTCGCAACTATGTATGACCTGACCTGCTGTGCGAATATGCCAAGACGGCCAAAAGCCGCGGTATCGGGGTGATTATCGCCGGTGCGGGCGGTGCCGCGCATCTGCCGGGCATGGTGGCCTCGATGACCTCGCTCCCCGTGGTGGGCGTCCCCGTGAAGTCGCGCGCCCTGAACGGGCTGGATTCGCTGCTTTCGATCGTGCAGATGCCTGCGGGCGTTCCGGTGGCGACGACGGCCATCAACGGGGCGAAGAACGCGGCGCTGATAGCCGTGTCGATCCTCGCACTGCAGGATGCGGAGCTGGCTGCCCGGCTCGAAGCGTTCCGTGCGAAACAGACCGCCGACGTACTGGCGGCAGAACTTTAATCCGGCAGGGGAGGCGGCTATGGCAGAGAAAACGAAAACGATCGGTATCATCGGCGGCGGTCAGCTGGGGCTGATGATCGTCGAGCAGGCGCACCTGCTCGGGGCGCGCACGCTGTGCCTCGACCCTGCGCCCGACGCCCCCGCGTTCGCGCTGAGCGACGGGCACATCGTGGCGGCGTATGACGATGCCGCGGCGCTCGAAGAGCTTTGCCGCCGCAGCGATGTGGTGACCTACGAATTCGAAAACGTCCCGGGCAGCGTGCTGATCCCGCTGGAAAAGAAATACAACATCCCGCAGGGTTTCCGCCCGCTCTACGATTCGCAGGATCGCCTGCGCGAGAAGGACAATGCCCGCGCCAACGGGCTGCGGACGCCCCTGTACGCCGCCGTGGACGACGAGGCGTCGCTGCGTGCCGCCTTGGCCGAGATAGGATTCCCGGCGGTGCTCAAGACCCGTACGCTGGGATACGACGGCCACGGGCAATTGGTGTTGAAGGGCGAGGCCGACGTGCCGCGTGCGCTGCCGATGCTCTCCGTACCCTGCATTCTGGAGGCGTTCGTGCCGTTCGATTTCGAAGCCAGCATCGTGATGGTCTCGGACGGGGAGCGCGTCATCCATTTCCCCATCGGGCGGAACGTCCACCGCGACGGCATCCTCGACCTGTGCTTCGTCCCCGCCGAGGGGATCGACGACGGCCTGCGCAGCCGCATGGCTGCGGCCGGCGAGCGGTTCATGAAATCCTGCCGCTACCGCGGGATCCTCGCCATCGAGTTCTTCATCCGCGACGGGGAGTTCTATTTCAACGAAATGGCGCCGCGGCCCCACAATTCGGGGCACTATACCATCGAGGGGTGCACGACCAACCAGTTCCGCGAACTGGTGCGCTTCCTGCTGGGCGAACCGTTGCAGGAGCCGCGGCTCGTGGCGCCGACCGTGATGAAGAACATTTTGGGGCAGGATCTCGAAGCGGCCGAGAGAGTCGCCGCCGAAAACCGCCCGGGTGTCCATGTCCACCTTTACGGCAAGACCGAGAGCCGTCCGAAGCGCAAGATGGGGCATATCACCTTCGTCGGGATGGACGCCGGGGAATACGGTGCCGCGTGGGCCGACAGATTCGTAAAATAAGTGCAAACGAAATAACATGGAAAACTACCGGATTTTTGTTGAGAAACATCCCCGTTTCCGGGTCGAGGCCGACAGCCTGCGCCGGGAGCTGAACACCAATCTGAACCTGGACATCCGCAGCCTGCGGTTGCTCAACGTCTACGACCTGTTCGGGTTCAGCCGAGAGCTGCTCGAAAAGAGCCGTTACAGCGTCTTTGGCGAAGTGGTAACCGACAGCGTGACCGATTCGTGCGACCTGGCGGGACGGAAATACATCGCCGTGGAGTACCTCCCCGGCCAGTTCGACCAACGTGCCGCGTCGGCCGTCGACTGCGTGCGGCTGATCGACCCGTCGGCCCAGGTGCGCATCCGCTCGTCGAAGCTGTTGCTGTTCGACGATGCCGTTTCCGACGAAGATCTGGCGCGCATCCGCCATTACTATATCAACGCGGTCGAGTCGCGCGAGAAGAATCTGGACGTGCTGACCGACATGGAACAGGCCGAGGTGAAGCCCGTCGCCGTGCTGGAAGGCTTCACCAAGATGACCGACGCCGAACTAGAACCCTGCTGCAAGCGGTACGGGCTGGCGATGAATGCCGACGACCTGCGCGAGGTGGTGAAATATTTCCGTGCCGAGGGGCGCGATCCCTATGAGACCGAGCTGCGCATCCTCGACACCTATTGGAGCGACCACTGCCGCCATACGACCTTCACCACCGAGCTGGAGGGCATCACGGTCGAGGAATCGTTCGTAAAGGACGAGATCGAGGATTCGCTGGCCCTCTACCTGCGCATCCGCCGCGAACTGGGGCGCGAGCACAAGAGCATCTGCCTGATGGACATGGCGACCATCGGCGCCCGCTACCTGCGCAAGAAAGGGCTGCTGGACGACCTGGAAGTGAGCGACGAGAACAACGCCTGCTCGGTATACGTAGATGTCGATGTCGACGGGGCGACCGAGAAGTGGCTCCTGCAATTCAAGAACGAAACCCATAACCACCCGACCGAGATCGAGCCGTTCGGCGGCGCTTCGACCTGTCTGGGCGGCGCTATCCGCGACCCGTTGTCGGGGCGCAGCTACGTCTACCAGGCCATGCGCGTAACGGGTGCCGGCAATATCTACCAGAAGGTGGGCGATACGCTCGAAGGCAAGCTCCCGCAGAGCGTCATTTCGAAGAAGGCCGCCGCGGGCTACTCCAGTTACGGCAATCAGATCGGGCTGGCAACGACCCATGTGCGCGAGATTTACCACGACGACTATGTGGCCAAGCGCCTCGAAGTTGGTGCCGTGGTCGGTGCCGTGAAGGCTGAAAACGTCCGCCGCGAAAAACCCGTCCCGGGCGACAAGATCGTCATGCTGGGTGGCCGCACGGGGCGTGACGGTATCGGCGGCGCCACGGGTTCGTCGAAAGAGCACAATACCAAGTCGCTCGAAACCTGCGGCAGCGAGGTGCAGAAGGGCAATGCCCCCGAGGAGCGCAAACTCGAACGCCTGTTCCGCCGCCCCGAGGTGACGCGGCTCATCAAGAAATCGAACGACTTCGGTGCAGGCGGCGTCAGCGTCGCCATCGGCGAGCTGGCCGACGGGCTGGACATCTACCTCGACCGTGTGAAGACCAAGTACAGCGGCCTGAATTCCACGGAACTGGCGATCAGCGAGTCGCAGGAGCGTATGGCCGTGGTCGTCGAGGCGAAGGACGTCGCCGAATTCATGGGCTACTGCCGCGAGGAGAATATCGAGGCGGTCGAGGTGGCCGACGTGACGGATACGGCCCGTATGCGGATGTTCAACAAAGGGCGCAAAGTCGTAGACCTCGCGCGTGAATTCATCGACAGCGCCGGGGCGAAGCACTATGCCGAAGCCATGATCGGCGAGGTGGAGAACCGCGATCCCTTTGCCCGCGAGGTCGAGGGCGCGACGTTTGCCGAACGCTTCGAGGAGAACCTGCGCGACAACAATGTCGTCTCGCAGCGCGGCCTGATCGAGATGTTCGATTCGACGATCGGCCGTTCCACTGTGCTGATGCCGTTCGGCGGCCGCACGCAGGGCAGCGAAACGCAGGTGTCGGTGCAGAAACTCCCGACCGACGGTTACACCGACACGGCCAGCATCATGGCCTTCGGCTACAATCCCTACCTGGCCTCGTGGAGCCCTTACCACGGTGCTGCGTATGCCGTCGTCGAAGCTGCTGCCAAGGTCGTGGCTGCGGGCGCGCGTTATGACAGGATGCGTTACTCATACCAGGAATATTTCGAACGCATGACCCGCGATCCCCGCTCGTGGGGCAAGCCGCTGGGTGCCCTGCTCGGTGCGCTGAAGATGCAGGTCGAACTGGGCCTGCCCTCGATCGGCGGCAAGGACTCGATGTCGGGCACGTTCCAGCATATCAACGTTCCGCCCATGCTGATGGCCTTCGGCATCACGACGGTGAATGCCGGGACGGTCATTTCGACCGATTTCAAGAAGGCCGGCAACCGTATCTACCTGGTGCGCCATACGCCCAGGGAGAACCATATGCCCGACACGGCGCAGCTGAAGGACAACTTCGGCTTTGTCAGCGAAAATATCGAACGCGGCAATATCCTCGCCGCATGGTCGGTGGGCTTCGGAGGTGTCGCCGAAGGTCTTGCCAAGATGGCTTTCGGCAACCGCATCGGCGCCGAGGTGGAGATGGACGAGGCGGAACTCTTCGGATACGCCTATGGTTCGATCCTTGTCGAGAGCGCTGTCGAACTGACCCATCCTGCGGCCGGGCTGCTGGGTATGACCGCAGCCGATGGGGCGTTGACCGTCAACGGCGTGAAAATGCCGCTCGACGCCCTCTACAAGGCCAATACCGAGAAATTCGCGGCCGTTTACCCCGACAAGGGGGAGAACCATGCCGGGGTGATGACTTCGGAGCCCGCACCCCGGACTTTCGCCTATCGGGGCGAAGCCGTCGAACATCCGCTGGTCTATATCCCCGTGTTCCCGGGCACCAACTGCGACTACGACACGGCCAAGGCATTCCGCAAGGCCGGGGCCGAGGTCGAAATGAGCGTGTTGTGTAACCTCGGGGGCGACGACATCCTGCGTTCGATCCGCGAAATGAAGGAACATATCCGCCGCGCCCATATCTTCGTGCTGAGCGGCGGCTTCTCGTCGGGCGACGAACCCGACGGCAGCGCTAAGTTTATCGTCAACGTACTCAACAATAAGGATATACGCGATGAAATCCATGCGTTGCTCGACCGCGGCGGGCTGATCCTCGGCATCTGCAACGGTTTTCAGGCGCTCGTCAAATCCGGCCTGCTGCCTTACGGCCGCCTGGGCATGGTGACCAAGGATTCGCCGACGCTGTTCCGCAACGACATCAACCGCCATATTTCGCAGATCGTCTCGACGCGCGTCTCGACGCTCAACTCCCCGTGGCTTGCGGGCTTTGGTCTGGGCGACATCCACTCGATCGCTGTCAGCCACGGCGAAGGCAAGTTCGTCGTGAGCGAAGAACTTGCCCGGGAGCTGTTCGCCAACGGGCAGGTGGCCTTCCAGTATGTCGATCCCGAAGGGCGTGCGACGGCCGAGGCGCCGTACAACCCCAACGGTTCGTCGTATGCCATCGAGGGCCTGGTGTCGCGTGACGGCCAGATCCTCGGCAAGATGGGGCATACGGAGCGTTACGAGAAAAACCTTTTCAAAAATATTGCAGGCGAGAAGGAGCAGTCGCTGTTCCGCAATGCCGTCGACTATTTCCGCAAAAATTAGTACAACATAAAACTTAAACTCACAAACACCATGAAACAGCTCGAAATGCTCTACGAGGGCAAGGCAAAACAGGTTTTCCGCACCGACGATCCCGACAAGATCATCATCCACTACAAGGATGCGGCAACGGCTTTCAACAACATCAAGAAAGCCACGATCGAAAACAAGGGCGTGCTGAACAACGCCATCTCGACCCTGATTTTCAAGGAGCTTCAGAAGTCGGGTGTCAAGACCCACTATATCGAGACGATCAACGACCGCGATCAGGTGTGCCGCCGGGTGACGATCATCCCGCTGGAGGTGATTGTGCGCAATGTTATCGCCGGTTCGATGGCCCAGCGCCTCGGCATCGAGGAGGGGACGCAGCCGTCGAACGTCATCTACGACATCTGCTACAAGAAGGACGAGCTGGGCGACCCGCTGATCAACGACCACCACGCTGTGGCATTGGGTGCCGTGACCTACGAGGAACTCGAACTGATCTACGCCATGACCTCGCGTATCAACGAGATCCTGCGCAACCTTTTTGCCAAGATGAACATCAAACTCGTGGACTTCAAGATCGAGTTCGGCCGCACGTCGGACGGGGAGATCGTGCTCGCCGACGAAGTGTCGCCCGATACCTGCCGTCTGTGGGACATGACGACCAACGAGAAACTCGACAAAGATCGTTTCCGTCGTGACCTGGGCAAGGTGCGCGAGGCTTACGAGGAGATTTTGGCACGTTTGCAGAAAATCGTCGGGTAATGGTGATGGGGCAGATTAGCGACCGCGAGTTGCATGAGGAGTGCGGGGTGTTCGGCGTCTTCGGAGTCAAGGACGCTGCGTCGCTGACCTATTATGGCCTGCATGCCTTGCAGCACCGCGGACAGGAGGGTGCCGGTATCGTGACCGTCGACCGGGACGCGACGTTCCGCCGCATCAAGGGCGGCGGCCTGGTCACCGAGGTGTTCGACGAGGAAAAGCTCTCGACGCTCAAGGGCGACATGGCCATCGGGCATGTGCGCTATACCACCGCCGGCGGTGGTGGCATCGAGAACGTGCAACCGTTCCTTTTCCGCCACAACACGGGCGATTTCGCGCTGGCGCACAACGGTAATATCGTCAATTCGGCGTTGTTGCGAATTTATCTCGAGAACAAGGGGAGCCTCTTCCAGTCGACCTCGGACAGCGAGATCCTGGCGCACCTGATCAAGAAGGAGACCAAATACCACGACCGTCCGCGCATCTATTCGATCATCGACGCACTGAATATGATCGAGGGGGCTTTTGCATTCCTGATCATGACCGCCAACCGCATCTATGCCTGCCGTGACAAATACGGCCTGCGGCCGCTGTCGATCGGCCGGCTGGGCGACGGTTATGTCGTGTCGAGCGAAACCTGTGCCTTCGACGTGCTGGGTGCGGAGTTCGTCCGCGACGTCGAGCCGGGCGAGATCGTCACGATCGACAGCGAGGGCATCCGGAGCCGCGATTTCTCGCAGTATAAGCGTTGCGAGATGTGCTCGATGGAGTATATCTACTTTGCACGTCCCGACAGCGACATCGAAGGGTGCAACGTCCATGCCTACCGCAAGGAGTCGGGGCGCCTGCTCTTCGGCGAGGCGCCTGCCGAGGCGGACATCGTGGTCGGGGTTCCCGACTCGAGCCTCAGCGCCGCGATGGGCTATGCCGAGGCGAGCGGCCTGCCGTATGAAATGGGGCTTATCAAGAACAAGTACATCGGCCGTACGTTCATCCAGCCTTCGCAGGAGCTGCGCGAGAAAGGGGTGCGCATGAAGCTCTCGGCCGTGCGGACGATCGTCAAGGGCAAGCGCGTGGTGCTGGTCGACGATTCGATCGTGCGCGGTACGACCTCGCGCCGCATCGTCACGATGCTCAAGGAGGCGGGGGCCACCGAGGTGCACGTGCGCATTGCCAGTCCCCCGATGACGCACCCCTGCTTCTACGGGGTGGATACCTCGACCCGCGACGAGCTGATCTCGGCGCGCAAGGAGGTGGACGGTGTCCGGGCGGAGATATGCGCCGATTCGCTGGCGTTCCTGTCGCCCGGGGCACTGCTCAGGGCGGGGAACCGCAAGGATTTGTGCATGGCCTGCTTCACGGGGCACTATCCCACGGCGTTGTACCAGTCGGTCGATGAGGTGAACAAAGACGTAAAATGTTAAGGACTGTTAAAGGAAGATTATAATGGCACAGAGTTATGAGAAGGCCGGCGTGAACCTCGAGGCCGGATACGAAGTGGTGCGGCGCATCAAGAAACACGTGGCATCGACCTCGCGCCTGGGCGTGATGGGCAATATCGGTGCATTCGGAGGCATGTTCGACCTCTCGGCGCTGAACGTGAAGGAGCCGGTGCTGGTGAGCGGTACCGACGGCGTGGGCACGAAGCTCAAGCTGGCGTTCGAGATGGACAAGCACGACACGATCGGCGTCGATGCCGTGGCCATGTGCGTCAACGACGTGCTGGCGCAGGGTGCCGAGCCGCTGGTGTTCCTCGACTATGTCGCCGTAGGCCATAACGAACCCCAGAAGATCGAGGCCATCGTGAGCGGTGTTGCCGACGGCTGCCGCCAGGCGGGTTGTGCGCTGGTCGGCGGCGAGACGGCCGAAATGCCGGGCATGTACTCCGAGGGCGAGTACGACATCGCCGGTTTCACGGTCGGCGTGGTCGAGAAATCGAAGCTCATCGACGGATCGAAGGTCAGGGCCGGCGATGTGCTGGTGGGCATCGCCTCGAGCGGCGTGCACTCCAACGGCTTCAGCCTCGTGCGTAAGATTCTTGCGGATAACTGCCTGGATCTGCACAAGGTCTATCCCGAGTTGTCGAACAAACTGCTGGGCGAAGTGCTGCTCACCCCGACGAAGATCTACGTGAAGCAGGTGCTCGAAGTGATCCGCAGCTGCGACGTACACGGCATCAGCCATATCACGGGCGGAGGGTTCGACGAAAATATCCCCCGCATTCTGCACGAAGGACAGGGGCTCGAGATCGAGGAGGGCACTTGGGAGATCCTGCCCGTGTTCCGCTTCCTCGAGAAATACGGCAAGGTGGCCCACCGCGAGATGTTCAACATCTTCAACATGGGCATCGGCATGGTCATCGCCCTCGATGCATCGCAGGCGGGGAAAGCCATCGCCATCCTTGCGGAGCAGGGCGAGAAGGCGGCCGTCATCGGACGCGTCACGGACACCGAGGGTGTCGTAATCCGCTAAGGCCGTGCGACGCCTTGCGGTCTTTGCCAGCGGCAGCGGCACGAACTTCGAGGCCATCGCCACGGCTTGCGAGCGGGGGGAGATCCCGGCCCGGGTGGTGCTGATGGTCTGCGACAAACCCGGCGCCGGGGTTGTGCAGCGGGCTGCGGGGCACGGGGTCGAGGCATTCGTATTCGCCCCGAAAGAGTATGCCTCGAAGGCCGACTACGAGCGCGAGATCGTGCGGCGGCTCGACCAAGCCGGCGTGGAGCTGGTCTGCTTGGCGGGGTACATGCGTATCGTCGGCGACGTGCTGCTGGGGGCTTACGGCGGACGGATCGTCAACATCCACCCTTCGCTGCTGCCGGCATTCCGCGGGGCACATGCCATCGAACAGGCGCTGGAATACGGCGTCAAGGTCTTCGGTGTGACGATCCATTATGTCGATGCGACGCTCGACGGCGGGAAGATCATCTCCCAGCGGGCGTTCGGATACGACGGCGACGACATCGCCGAGCTGGAAGCCCGGATCCATGCGGTGGAATATCCGCTTTATATAGAAACGATAAATAAATTATTAAAGGAATAATAACGATATGCGTGCATTAATCAGTGTCAGCGACAAAACGGGTGTCGTTGATTTCGCCAAGGGCCTGCGTGCCCTGGGTTGGGAGGTGATCGCCACGGGCGGCACGATGAAACTGCTGGCCGACAGCGGGGTGGAAGTAATCAACATCAGCGACGTGACGGGCTTTCCCGAGATCTGCGACGGCCGCGTCAAGACCCTGCACCCCAACGTGCACGGCGGCCTGCTGGCGCGACGCGACGATCCCGAACACCTGAAAGCCCTGAAAGATAACAATATCGAATTTATCGACATGGTCTGTGTGAACCTCTACCCGTTCCGCCAGACCATTGCCAAACCCGATGTGAAGATGGAGGACGCCATCGAGAACATCGACATCGGCGGCCCTTCGATGCTGCGTTCGGCCGCCAAGAACTGGGCCGACGTCACGGTGGTCTGCGACCCTGCGGACTATGACTTGATTTTGAACGAGATCCGCACTGCCGGCAATACCGAAAAGGCTACGCGCCTGAAACTTTCGGCCAAAGCATACACCCATACGGCTGAGTACGATGCGATGATCGCGGCCTATATGCGTGCACAGGCCGGGCTTAACGAGAAGCTGTTCCTTGAATTCGACCTCGTGCAGTCGCTGCGCTACGGGGAGAACCCCCACCAGTCGGCCAAGTTCTACCGTGAGGAGAAAGAGGTGCCTTATTCGCTGGCTTTTGCCCGCCAGCTCAACGGCAAGGAGTTGTCGTACAACAATATCCAGGATGCCAATGCCGCGCTGTGTATCGTCCGCGAGTTCGATGAGCCGTTCTGCGTGGGGCTCAAACACATGAATCCCTGTGGTGCTGCCGTCGGCAAGGATGTCGTGGATGCCTGGACGAAGGCTTACGAGGCCGACAAGGTGTCGATCTTCGGGGGTATCGTCGCCACGAACCGCACCGTAACGCGCGAGGCGGCCGTGTTGATGAAATCGATTTTCCTCGAGATCATCATGGCGCCGAAATTCGACGAAGGGGCGCTCGAAGTGCTCTGTACGAAGAAAAACCTGCGGCTGCTGGAGGTTGATATGCAGCAGGGGGCCGTCGACCCCAAGCAATATGTCAGCGTCAATGGCGGCCTGCTGGTGCAGGAGCTTGACGTGGTGACGAAAACCGTCACGGCCGATATGTGCGTGACGAAGGCAAAACCTGCCGCGGCACAGATGGACGACCTGAATTTCGGCTGGCATATCGTCAAGCACGTCAAGTCGAACGCCATCGTCGCCGTCAGGGACGGCCGTACGTTGGGCGTGGGCGCCGGGCAGATGAACCGCATCGGCTCGGCCGAGATCGCCCTCCGGCAGGCGCATGCCGCCGGCGTCACCGAAGGGCTGGTGCTGGCTTCGGACGGCTTCTTCCCCTTCGACGACTGCGTGACGCTGGCTGCCGAATACGGCGTGACGGCCATCGTGCAGCCGGGCGGTTCGGTACGTGACGAGGACTCGATCCGGAAGGCCGACGAGAAGGGCATCGCCATGGTATTCACGGGCGAGCGCCATTTCAAACATTGATTTTCGATTATCGCGGCACCTTTCGCCTCACCGTGCCCGCTTCGGGCGGGGCACAGCATCCTGTTTCCCGCCCGGAGCGGACTTCGCCAAGGTGAAATCCGCTTCCGTGGCGATCGGAAATCGGACGGTATAAATAAAAACTTTTGCCGCTGCGACAAGCCTCTCCCGAGGGAGGGGCTTGGGGAGAGTGCCGGACTTGTGAGCGGCGGCAGGCCGTGCATACATCGTCCGGCGGCATAACGGCGGTGAAAACTGTTAATTCGTATTCGTATGAAAGTTTTGGTTATTGGCGGCGGTGGCCGTGAACATGCAATTGTGGATGCGCTGTCGCGCTCGCCCCGGGTGGAGAAGATATTTTGCGCCCCCGGCAATGCGGGTATTGCGGCGCAGGCCGAGTGCGTGGCTATCCGCGAGACGGAGGTGGAGCGGCTGCGCGATTTTGCGGCGCAGAACGGCATCGGTCTTACGGTCGTCGGCCCCGAGGTGGCGTTGGCGGCGGGTGTGGTCGATGCGTTCAAGGCCGCCGGGCTGCGGGCTTTCGGCCCTACGAAGGCTGCCGCGCGTATCGAGTCGAGCAAGGAGTTCGCCAAAGACCTGATGGCCAAATACGCCATTCCGACGGCCGGTTACCGGGCCTTCACCGATTATGCCGCGGCGATGGACTATGTCGCTTCGCGTCCGCTGCCTGCCGTGCTGAAATACGACGGGCTGGCCGCGGGCAAGGGCGTGGTGATCGCCGAGACGATGGAGGAGGCCGATGCCGCCCTGAAGGACATGTTGCTCGACGACAAATTCGGCGCGGGCAAGGTCGTCGTCGAGGATTTCCTCACGGGGCCTGAATTTTCGTTCATGTGCTTCGTCTCCGGGCATAAGGTATGGCCGATGGTGCTGGCGCAGGATCACAAGCGGGCATTCGACGGCGACAAGGGGCCCAATACGGGCGGTATGGGCGCATATTCGCCCCTGCCGTTCATCACGGCCGAGGATGAACGCTATGCGCTCGAGAAGGTGTTGCAACCGACCGCCGACGCGATGGTCGCCGAGGGCTGCCCGTTCGAAGGCGTGCTTTACGGCGGCCTGATGAAGACCCCGCAAGGGATCAAGGTCATCGAATTCAACGCCCGTTTCGGCGACCCCGAAACCGAGGTCGTGCTGCCGCGCCTGAAAAGCGACATCGTGGATATCTTCTGCGCTGTGGCCGACGGCGGCGATACGCAGCTCGTATGGCACGATTTCGCCACGCTCGGCATCGTGCTCGCCTCGAAAGGCTATCCCGGAGACTATGAAAAGGGCTGCGAGATCAGGGGGCTCGACCGGGTGGAAGGCGCCCTTTACCACATGGGGACTAAGGCCGACGGCAGCCGCATCCTCACCTCGGGCGGCCGCGTGCTGTTCGTCGTGGGCAAAGGAGCCACGCTCGCCGAGGCGCACGCCAATGCGCTGCGGGATGTCGCACGCATCGAATGCGACAACCTCTTCCATCGCACCGACATCGGACATTGGGCATTTGAAAAATAGTTATATATTAAGGTATGGTTATCAGCGGAAAAGAACTCTCAGCAAAACTCAAGGCCGAAATGGCCGCCGAAGTGGCTGCCTTCGGCGCGAAATACGGACGCGTGCCGCATCTGGTCGTAATCCTCGTGGGCGAAGACCCGGGCAGCGTCTCCTATGTGACGGGCAAGGCCAAGGCCTCGGCCGAGGTCGGCATCCGCAATACGACGATCCGTAAGCCGGAGTCGGTCTCCGAGGCCGAGTTGCTCGGCATCATCGCCGACCTGAATGCCGACGAAGGCGTCGACGGAATCCTGGTGCAGCTGCCCCTGCCCAAGCATATCGACGAGGACAAGGTGATCGCCGCGATCGACAAGGAGAAGGATGTCGACGGCTTCCATCCCCTCAATGTGGCGGCTTTGTGGCAGAAACAGCCCTGTACGCTGCCCTGTACGCCGAAAGGTATCCTCAAAATGCTGCGGGCTGCGGGCGTGGAGATCGCCGGCAAGGAGGCCGTGGTGATCGGCCGCAGCAATATCGTCGGGCTTCCCGTCTCGAAATTGTTGTTGGATGCCAATGCCACCGTGACCATGGCGCACAGCCGTACGCGTAACCTGGGCGAGGTGACGCGCCGCGCCGACATCCTGGTCGTGGCGATCGGCCGCCCGAAGTTCGTAACGGCGGATATGGTGCGTGACGGTGCCGTGGTGATCGACGTGGGGGTCAACCGCGATCCCGAAACCGGCAAGCTGTGCGGTGACGTCGATTTCGCTGCTATCGAGCCCAAGGCGTCGATCATCACCCCTGTTCCCGGCGGCGTGGGGCCGATGACGATCTGCTGCCTGATGGAGAATACGATCGAGTGCTTCCTGCGGCGTATCGCACGGAAATAGCCCCGAATCGCCTGACCCGGGCGTTGTTCGCCTCCGGGCTCTCCCCCGCAAAACCCGAAGTGAAAACTTCGGGTTTTTTAGTGCCTTGCCTTTTTCCGGCCTTTGCCGTTGGGGACCGAGCCGCTGGAGTTCATGTTCATGTTCTGCGCCATGCCGCTGTACATTGTAT